>Ga0181600_10000156_pt1 | contig 48416 bp, 28 predicted proteins | sample 041ome_2_FD_132982 | JGI IMG/M metagenome (GOLD analysis project Ga0181600, IMG submission 132982) | Coastal salt marsh microbial communities from the Groves Creek Marsh, Skidaway Island, Georgia - 041406US metaG (megahit assembly) | ecosystem: Environmental > Aquatic > Marine > Intertidal zone... | reverse complement strand
GGGAGTTTTTGGATGCGTTTAGAAAAGGTTGGGACGTTCCGTGGGGTGGGGCGACCGTCGCGCTGGGACTCGCTGGGTGGTGCGTTTCTTTTGTCGGCGTCGCTGCGATCGTGTTTCCACTTCTTGCGGCGCAAGCTGGGGTGGATCCTGCGAAAATGTCTCTGACGGAGCAGACAGAGTATCTGTTGGCGGTGCAAGTCGCTGAGACAGTTACCAGCCTGGGATTGGTGTATACGCTCGTATCGCCGCACATGGAGACGATCAAAGAGGAAGGGAAGGATTGGTTCAAGATAGACTTCAGAGAGCCGTTCGAGTCGGAGCGCGGGTGGGCCAAGTACGGATTGATTGGGTACGGGGCGACGTTTGCCGCGCTCGCCGTCACCGGATTGGCCATGGACGCGGCGGAAAAGGCGCAAGGAGGTCAGATGGCTGTCGATGCCGCCTCTGATCAAGTGGGAACGATCGATGGTGTGTTGCCGTTGATTCAATCCGACGACATCGGCACGTTTTTGGCGCTGCTGTCGGTGACGAGCGTGTTGGCTCCGCTTCTCGAGGAGGTTGTGTTTCGCGGATTTCTCCTCGCGTCTCTCACAAAGTGGTTGCCGACGCCCGGCGCCGTACTCTTTAGCAGCGTCCTCTTCGCCGGCGCGCACTTGGCGCCTCGCGACTTTGTCGAGCTCGTCGTCCTCGGCATGGTGTTAGGTTTCTCTTATGCGCGCACGAGAAATTTACTAACGCCCATGCTCATTCACAGCATGTGGAACTCAGGCGTGCTGTTAGTCGTCGCGGCGGCGATTCAGGGGGGCTTTGCGAAAGAGTTGGGTATTCCGGGCGTGTAGATGATTGAATGTTTCTTTTAGCGTGAGTCGACAGTTGTCATTACACACTAGATTTTAGTATATATTCTCTTCGCGTCTTAAACAACAGACGAAGCAAGCGTCGCCGCTTTCGCGGCTACCAACGACTACCGTAGCTGCGCCGTTTCACTGAGCATGGTCCCAGTGGGGCTTAAGTTGCGGCTGCGGTGACTTGGTGTACGCCAAAACTATCAAAGTTTCAGAGGGTAATGCTTCATCGCATGGCTACAAAGCTTCTTTAGTAAAAGAGGCACTTAGTAGAGGCGGAACGGGGAGCCCATCGTGGTCTTGATGTACAAAGACTTGACGTTTTGCCAGTTCTTCTTCAACAAAGAAACCAAGAAGTTGACAGCCATTTGAATGTTCATGAACAATTCACGTTCCGTCATTTCGACGTGGCCAACGGCGACGGCCAAGCAAAGAACCTTCTTAAGCTGGAACTTGACTTGGGACTTGACGTCGTTGATCTTGTTCTCGAGCGGCTCGTTGTGGGTGGCGAGCGTCGGGAACTTACCGGCCTTGTTCAAACCCGGACCCAAGAGACGCGGAATTTGCTTAATGACGGACTCGGAGGCGAGGAAGTGTTGGTACTTCTTCGCAAGCTTCTTGATGAGCTTCTTGTTCTTGTTGAGCTTCTTGAGCGCTTCGACGTCCATGGAGTCAATGCCGTTGCCGGTGGCTTCTTCGCAGTGCTTGGCGTCACCAAGGATGCACATCTTAAGCTTCGGGCGCGGGATGGACGGTAACTTCACGGTACCGTTGAAACGCTTATCCTTCTGCGGATCATAGTTCTTGAGACCAATTTGGAGTTCAACCGTCTCGACAAACTTGCGCGGCTTTTCCTGCGACTTCTTCAGGATGTCAGCCACGCCCTCCTTGAGGGTATCGGTGCTAAGCTTGCTGCGCGCGCGTAAAGGAAACGAGTAGACGGGTTATCGTCAGTCACGAGATTCAAATCAATATCAAACAATCCATGAATCCATCCTCCGCACCGCGCGCGTTTCCCTCGTCGCATCGCGCCGTCGCCAGTCTCGACGCATCGCCCTGAACGCACGCGCGCCGAAAACCCTAGCGCCCCGATCATTCCCGTTTCGCCGCGCACCCACGCGACGTCGACGGAGACGACAGCGATGCATCGAGTGCTTCGTAAACCCACGCATTCTATTTTTCGCGCTCGACGCGTTCGACGTACCTCATCTGTGTGTTCTTATTCGGCGACGCGTCGCAAAGAGACCGATGCACATGTCGCGAGCTCCACTTTGCTCTTCCAAAGTGAGACTTTTCAACAACGAGGATGAGAACTGAGACTCGCCCAGCACTACCAGCACTACCAGCACTACCAGCACTACCAGCACTACCAGCACGACGACGACGCGCGTCAGAAGCCGACGGGCGGAACGCACACATCGGGAGCAGGGCGATCATGGCCTCGATAATCCCGTCGACGTCGTCGTCGTCGTCGTCTTCGGGCGTAAGACGTGGGGTCAGCGGGGCCAGTCGTCGATGTTCGCGTGTTGGTAGAGCGTTGGTGCAGAGAACAGCGACGCCCGCGCGTCGTCGGGAGGTGAGAGATTGGATAACACGCAGAGAGGTTGCGGTGACGGCGGCGATCGCGGTCGTAGATGGCGGGGAGGACGTGCAGCGGAGCTCAAGCGATGTGGAGGCGTCGACGAGCGACGACGGAGACGACTCGCGCGGCGGCGGACTTCCGGTGCGTGTGATTGTGGAAGCGGCGATGCTCGCGGCGATGACGGGGCTATCGTTTCACTTATCGTCACTGTTTAGGTTTGACGCGTACTTTGGGGCGTTGTTCCCGTTGCCGGTGGTGATTGCGGCGGCGAGATGGGGTACCGCGGCGGCGGCGAGGACGATGTTTACAGCGACGCTGTTGCTGCTGTTGATTAGCGGACCGCTTAGAGCGGTAAATTATTTGTGTCTTCACGGCGCGTTGGCGTTCACGCTCGGCTCGCTGTGGTTGTCGGGAAAAGGATGGGCGATGACTGTGCCGGTGAGCGCGCTCACACGCACTGCGGGCATCATGTGTTCGCTCGCCGTGTCGTCGTTGCTCTACAGAGAAAACGTCATGAAACTGTTGGTGACGCAAATGTATTCGCTTCTAGATCAGTTTTGCGCTAACATCGGTGCGACGTTCGCGCCGACGATGGGATGGGTGTGGGCCACCGCGCTGTTTTTCATCCTCATCAACTCTTTCAGCTACACGCTCATTCTGCACATGGTGTACACCATCGTCCTCAATGCCGTGACGGGAAGAAATTTCGTCAACGCGCCGGCAAAAGTGTGCCGAGCGCTCGGCGTGTCTTCGTCAAACACCCCTTGAGGGGCGAACGTTGATCGATGATTAATACAAATTGCGTCTCGCGCATAGTCTTACCCGCGCTTTAGATATCAGCCGCGAATTGTCATGCGTACAGCATTCGTAGCGAGTACTATTGTTCCAACCAACTCGCGCGTCGAGTGGGAGTTTTCACTCTTCACTGCTTCACTGTCCGCCGCCACCGCCATCGCACCGGCGCCGCGCATGTCGCGCGTTGCTCTTTTCATCGCTTGGCTCCTCTCCCTCTTCCTCGTCATCATACACGCGTATTCGTCGTCGCTAGCGTCGTCGTCGGCGGTGTCCAAACCACCGAGTCTCTCGTGTTCGCTCTGTCGACGCATCTTGCGAGACATTTCACGCGACGTCGCTCGAACATCACCGCGTCGACTCGCCGAAACGGTGGTTGAGAAGGACGAGCCGACGGGGGACGAACGCGAAATCCCGTACGAGGTGCGTTTCGTTTGGTTTCACTCTCGAAAGTGCGTCGACTGACTGATTCGTTTCGCGTTTGCGTAACCAACTGCAGACGTCGCTCGCGTTCGCCAAAGTGCTCATATCCTCCGCGTGCGCCGAGACCAACCTCCTCGGGTACGCCAAACGGTATGATTGGCTCGGTGATGGATACGTCGTCACCGATGATGTCCCACGCGGGACTTTAGCGAGACGCATAGACCCCGACATGGGCCTCGTCTGTCTTCGACTGAAGCGTCCGGCGTCGATTAAAGCGCTTCGCGGCGCCCTCGTCGCCGCCGATTCCACCCGAAACCTCACTGACCGCGTCTGTGCCGACGTATTCACGTGTCCACCACCACCACCATCATCCACGCGATGGCACGGAGACTGGCATCGCGCCGTCGCGTCGCCTCGCTTTTGGCTTCGATGCGCCCCGCACGTGCTCGTCTTCGCCTTCGCCCCGGCGTTGCTTCTCCCATCCTTCTTCCCACCCCGGCTTCCCGTCACCCCATCGACGGAGAAAAAGAAGAGTCAATAATAGTCATCGTTGTAGTCACAGTAGCCACACAGCGCACGCAATCACCACACGAGTCATCAAACGAACGCGTCGCCGCGGCGCCGGCGCCCGCGCGGCCCCAATGGTGTCCAGTTTTGAGTTTTGAGACTCAACGCGTGCGTCCAAAAGCTCTCGAGCGTCGGCTTTAGACTCTTCAGTCGACGACGACGGACGTCGACGACGGAGAAGAGGGGGCATCATAGCATAAAACGAACCGTCATCGTCGTCGTCGTCGTCGTTCACGGGGAAGAGAGCGCGGCGCAGTGCTGATTCGTTCGTAAAAGTTGCTCTGGCTGCCTGGCGGCGGACCGAACCGAACCGAACCGAACCATCCAGTCCATGCGCGGACGAGACGACGCACCGCCGACGACGTCGACGGAGGCGACGCCGAACCGACGTCCACGCGTCGTTCGTGTCGCGACGTCGTGTGGCACGTCGGTCGTCGTGACGCTGGCGAACGGGGATGAGGCGACGTTGGATGAGTTGAAAGCGGCGACGCGTAAAGCGCACGAGCTCGCGTTTCCGGAATACGGCTCGGTGAGGATTGGTGAGACGCACGGATACGGGAAATTCGCCGGGGACGTGGGGTTGTGGTATCCGTTGAGTGACGACGCATCGTTCGCTGCGGGGGGGTTTGAGGATGTCATGGCGCAGGTGACGTGTGAGAGGTGGGCAGAGGATGGAGGGCAGATGGAGGCGTTTCGCGCGTTGGCGTCGCCGGCATCGTTGACGGCGAGAAATCGGGCGGCGTTGGCGACGTCTCCGTTGCTTTCGGTGTCGGCGGTGAGCGGCGGATCGGTTTTGGGGACGACACCTGGGAGTGCGGGGACGTTTGGCGGGTTCTTATCTGCCGGGACGCCGACGAACGATGCGGTAAAACGGTTGGATATGAGTCGCGTCGAACGTTCGACGCCGGCGGCGATTGAGACGCCTCGGGCGTTTAACACTCGAATAACGACGACGATCCCGGCGGCAAAGAAGTCGACGGCAGAGGACCCTCCGGTTGCTATCGATGACGACAGCACCCATGTAAAGGCTGGGAAGAAGCGCGAGAGACCGACGCCCGCGGTAGAGGAACCGCCGACGAAGAAGAAAAAAGCTGACGAACCGACTCCCGAAGCCGATCCGTGGGAAATGGTTGAGGAAGTTGAAGCCGTCGCTGCTCGATTAGAAGACGGTAAGACGACGCAAGAAGATGTCGCGTCTCTCCTCGCCAAGAATGGCGCGTTGACGTACAGCGTTTTCGTCAAGGCTTTGCAGAGTCACCGAGGGTGCGTCTCCGCTTTGGAAAAGCTCAAGATGGATTCCTTTGACGTCATGACGGAGACGACAAATTACGTCGTTCAGCAGATTGGATTGGTACAAGAGGAGACGAGTACGGCGTGGTTTGACGATTTGGTGAATAGAATCAGAAAGATGAAACCTGCGGTTGATGAGGATTTGGTAATGTTCTTAGCCGTCGCCACGCTCATCGCGCGCGTGTATAGATCTGGCTATCGTCAGCACAAGCGAATTCCTACATCGTTGGCGCACGGGTTCAAGGCGGTGCCGGCGCACTCTAGCCATCGGTTCGGCGCCGTCGAGCGAATGATTGCGCACGCGGTGCTAAAGGAGGTTGGATACGAGGGCGAGGTGCCCGAGTGGGACGGGTCGGACGACGGCACGGCGGGGAGCGCCAAGGAGGATGACGGCAAGGTGGCGGATGACGACAAACAACCAGAGCTCGCGTCCAAGCCTCTGCCCGTAGAGGACGTGCATCCAAAAGGGAGCGATAGCGCGAAAGAAAAGGATGCGAAACCACCAGTCATCGTCGAGGCGGTAGCGGAAAAGAAGAATGAAGAAGAAAAAGATCGTTCGACGAGATCGAAATCGTCTTCGAGCTCTTCATCTTCGAGTTCTTCGTCGTCTTCATCTTCGAGTTCTTCTTCGTCAAGTTCTTCGTCGTCGTCAAGTTCTTCGTCGTCGTCGAGTTCTTCTTCGTCGTCTTCCAGTGCGAAGTCTAAACGAACACCCGAGGCTGGTTCTCGACAAGTAAACGCGAGGGATTCAAAAGAGGAGGAGAAAGAGTTGGATAAAATTGTCCGAGTTGGCGGATTGAACCGCATCTTGTCTAGCATCAACGTTGCCGCGTCTGGCAACGATTCATCCAAGCAGAGCACTCCGGCGAAAGACATGGCGCAGAGTAAGACACCCATCGTGACTCCAGCGGCAAAACAAGAGCGTAGGCCGAAGCGTGAAGTGCCCGTCAAAGAAAAAGCGGCAGAGGCTCCAAAAGTTGAGGGAAAGACTGTCGAAATTCGCAAAGGCAAATCCGTCGTCATCCCAGACGGTCCGTCGGTGCCAGTCATGTGCAAGCACCTCAAGGGTAATTTCTTCTTTCGAGACGGAGAAAAGAGCTTTAAAATAGTCGTCACCTCTCAAGATAAAAAGAACCGGGAAGGGCCTCCTTTGTTTGGCAAAGAGTTGCCACCGACTGTGTTTGAAAAATCGGCGGGATGCACGCAAAGAAATTGGAGAAACAGCGTCAAAGTGGGACGAACGGGCGTGAGCGTTAAGGACTTTTTGAAGGCTTTCAACGAGATGACGGGTGAAAAGAAGGTAGATGCGAACGAAAACTAGATCTAGCGCTTTCTAATATCAACAAAACAATATTATTGTCCGAAGCTATACTCAATATCTTCTGCTAACTGTCTCGCTTGGGAAACAATATCCCCGAGACTGAAAGTATCCGTCACTTCGTGGAGCAGTCTACGGCGTGCTCGCGCCTGCTCCAAGACGTGAAGGTTTGTCGTGCTACTCGACGGTGTGCTATTAGTGAATGGGGACCGAGGCGGAGGCGTCGCAGCCAAAGCTTTGAGCTCTGTTTCGCGTCTCTTCAGTCTGTCTTCAGCCCGGGCGACGACTCCTTCCGCGTTGGCAAGGAGTTGCCGCTCTCGTTGTTGCAATTTCCTCTCCGTCTCCTCCATGATCTTTTCAGCGCCGCTTAATAATTTTTCCGCTCTAGAAGCCCTGAGATCCACCTGGAGAGCCGCGTTGACGCTCTGCATCTCGATCTGCCCCAGGTGGCGAGACACTTCTTCTCGGATGGCGTCCTGGATAGCCAACCTCTCGGTTGACAAAGACTTGCGTAGCTCTTCATCGCGGCTCGCTGTCAGTCGCAGCGCAGATGTTTGCTCCGTCTTGACTCTATCCAACTCTTCTTTGAGTTGATACAAGTCCCATTCCATGGATACATCCGTTTCTGTGTCGAGGGCGAACCGCGGTGGCTCTGGCGTCGCTACTGAGAGCGCGCCAACGTCGACGAGTTGCTTCGACGCGGTTTCCTGGCTTGCCTTCACAGCGCTCAGCTCGGCTTGAATCTGTTGTATTTCGTTGCCTAAATACTCGTCGCCTTGATGAAGTTGCTCTTCAAGCCCGCCTCGTTCGAGCGCTATCGACTTGTTGAGTTCTTGTTCGAGCTCAATCCTCTCCGCCGCGAGCGACTGTTTGAGTGACTTTTCAAACTCTCTCCTTTCCTTCTCGAAAGTCTCCTTCATGCGATCGAGCGATTCCTTCAAGAGCGCGATTTCAGTCGCTTGCTCTGGAGCGGTCGCCTTGCTAGAATCGCTCGCTCGCGTCTCTTGAGCCTTCTTCAGTTGCTCGATCTCTCGCTTGAGCGTTACGATTTCGGCGAGTTCGCGTTCTGAAGCCTTCGGCTCGATAGTATCGCTCACGCGTGACTCTTGCGCTTGCTTCACGAGCTCCAACTCCTGTCTGAGCAATCTAATTTCATTAAACTGCTCTGGCGCCGCGGCCGCCGCCTTACTCAAGTCGATGATGCGCTGTCTTTCAACCTCAAAGGAACGTCGAAGCTCGCTTTCGCGCTCAATGGCCGCCTTGGACATGTTGGTCTGCTCATCTCTCATTCTGGTCACCTCCTCTCGTAAACGAACGAGCTCTAGACCGAACGCGTCGGTCTGTTCGCGCACATCGATGGCAGCAGCAGAAGTGCTCGGCGTTTCATCGATTGTCTGTCCCTGTTCGACGACGACTTGCTTTCGCGGCGACGACATGGACTCCTCTGCTCGTGCTGAGAGTGCGCGCTGTTCTTCAAATGTCGACTCGACGAACGCGTCGTTCTCCTCTTCTACATGCTCTGTTTTTGCCTCCAACGCCGATGACTCGCTCAACGGTGTAACTGCGTCCAAGACCTGCTCCAACTCGTCCGAGTCGCTAATAAACGAAAACACGCGCTGCGCTCGCTGCGGGTAAGGAGACGAGACGTCTTGCGCCGGAGTGAGCACGGCGATGTTCGAATCCCACATGTCAAGGCGCGAAATCTCGATAGGCTCTTCGTCTTCGTCGAACAATTGAGTGCCATCAACCGCTGGCTGCAGCGTCTCTGGCGACGTCGCAGACGTGTCGCTGCCTGGGCTCAACGAGGATCTCCACGCTCGCAACACTTGCGCACCCAACGTCACGTCGTCAACGCTCAATATGCGTGAACTATACCCCTCCGACTCTGATAACGCTTCGAGGTCATCTTCGATCCGGCGCACAAATCTTTTCGCTTCCGGGTCCGGTGACATGGCGACGTCCGAAGATTGGACGCTGCGCGCCGCGAGCGCCGAAGCCGAAGCGGGCAAATGCTCGTCGACGGTATCGCTGAAAGAATCTTCAGAGTAAGACCCAAAGTATCCTTCCGACTCAACCCTCGATACGTCGACAGGTGTGGGGATTTCAACCGTCTCAGGGGTCGGAATAGACGAATCTTCCGCTCGTACGACGGGCATGTCCGCCACGTTTGTCGTCAAAGATTGCGGCGAAAGCAATTCTATAAATTCATCCGGATCGATTCCTCTCGCAGCTTCGAACATACCCATTAAATCTCGCATGTACACTCGTTCCGGGGAAGCGACATCCTCCTCCATCTTCCCCATTGTCGATGGTGCGATTTCTTCTCGCGTCTTCGTCCGTTCGCGCTTCTCGCGTCTTCGTCGCAAAATTCGACCGAGGCGCGAAGTGACGAATGCCGCTCTCAATCGCCAGCCAAGTTCGCGAGCAGCGTACTTGTCAAAAGTCACTCGAACGATCGGTTCAATCTTCACTTTAATCCCAGATACTTCTCTGATGACGATCTTCGCGCCATAACGCGCCGTGGCGATGACGGTTCTACGATGGTCCTCGCGAGCGGCGAATCGAGCCGCTCTCCCGCTTCCCTCGACAAGCACGGATCCGCGCGACGCCGTCGCTTCGAGCGCTTTTCCAACCACCCGTGCCCCACGAGACGTAGTGACACACACGTGCGTCCACGTCCGCCGAGTCGTCTCTTTTGTATCTCTCACCAACTCCTGAACCGTCTTGGACGTCGTCTTCGTCTTCGTCCTCCTCCTCTGCCTCGTCTCTCCCGGTTGAAGCCCAACCTCGCCCGCGCCGTCGAAATGTCTTCGCATCACCTCCTCGTGCTCCATCTCAATCCTCCGTCGCGTCTCCCCGCCGTCTCTCCTCGGTACGATATCCATCACCGCACTCCCGATCTGCGCGTCCGCATCGCCGTCCTCGTCGTCGTCCAGACCGGCGCCCGAACCGAACCCGCCGCCGTGAAACAACCACCACGCGTCTGAACGCCGCCGCTCGCCGATCGATGCCCTCGTCGACGAATTCGGCGTCCCACGCATTTCGTCGTCATCGACGTACCCATCATTGCGCATCGCGGACGTTGACAAATTCGACGTCGACGTCCGCATTCGTCTCGCATTTCTGTGCGACATCGTCATCATCGTGGTCGAGTCTGCGTCAAGATGGTTGTCAACAACGCCGGCGTCATCGCCGCCATCCGTCGACATCATCCTTCCCCTCACCGTCGGTACTACCGGTCGACACGACGCGCATCCCATCGGATCGCCCCCCGTCCCGTTCCGTCCGTCCGCGTCACCCATCTCCCCCCTCCCTCGCCGTTCGCCCCTCTCTCTTCGTCTCTCTCCACGACCTCGGCCTCCTCTGACGGGGTCTCCACACGGCGCGCGCGTTTGAAAAATCACACCCGATTCGCGTCGAGTCTCTTGACGAGTCGTGACCCAAAAAATGAGAGTATTAAACTGATTTCTATGGGTCATCACTCGTCAAATCTCATGAAAACGCGTGAAATGTGGTCGACCGACCACCGGACGAGACTAATCCTTGAGTGATGACTCGTCGACGATAGGCGTCGCGACGGTTGGCGATGACGCAACAGCCTGGCGGTGCCGCGTCGGCACTTTTTGACGCGGTACGAACGAGCGGACGGGCGACGCGCGACCGATACGGCGAGCCCTCGGACGCGGCGAGGGAAATAAAAAATATTTACACCCCATCCGTGCGCGCGCGCGTCGGTGGCGGCGCGTCGTCGGTCGAGGCGCGGGTTCGAATTTCGTTTGAGATAAAGCGGGCGCGTCCGTCAAAACGCGTGAAAAGGCGAGGCGTGGTCGCGCGCGTCGACGGAGACCAGAAGAAGCGGATCGGGTGTCGAATCGACGGCGAATGGCAAGTTTTGTGACGACGACGACGCTTCGAAGCATTCGACCGCGACTGCAGTTTGCGGCGTTGACGCACGAGTTACCGGCGCTCGTCGAGGGGCTCAAGTCTATTGGCGTCGGGACGATAATTGACTTTGCCCGGGAACACCGGCCGGCGAAGGAGAGCGCGAGAGTGGCGGAGGTCATCGCGACGCGGATGCACGAGTTTCCGTCTGCGATGCACGCAGTGAAATTGAGCGCGCTTGGGATTGAAGAAAACCACGAGACGGCGACGGCGCACATGCGAAACATCGCCGCGAGAGCGGCGACGCTGGGCACGAGCGTGTGCGTGGACGCCGAGGAGAATGCGTTGCACGGAAATTACTCCAAGACTGCGTTTGATTTGATGCGAGATTACAACACCGGGGCGAGAGCGGCGAGTGGATACCCGACAGTGTTTAAGACGTATCAGATGTACCGCGCGGACGCCGTCGACGAACTCACGAGAGATATTGAGATTGCAAAGTCTACCGGTTTCGCACTGGGCGCCAAGCTCGTCCGAGGCGCCTATCTTCGAGTGGATCGCAACTCTGGCGCCTTGCTTCCGGACAAGGCGGCTGTCGACAAGTCTTTCGAAAAGGGCCTCGGGATTACTCTCGAAGACGCCAACGATCACGTCACTACTCTCGTCGCCACGCGCAACATTGCCAACATTGAGCAAGCGTTGGAGCACGAAAATGGCGACCGTTGCGTGTATGCGCAGCTGTTGGGTATGGACGACGAGACAACGAACCGGCTTTTGCAAGAGGCTCCAGGGTCAGTGCTGAAATACGTGCCATTCGGCAGCATTGTTGAATTGAGCCCTTACTTGTACCGCCGTTTGCTCGAACGCATGAGCTGGTCCTGACACGACGCGAGAGCGTGGTGAACTGTCAGTTCCAGGCTTGGAAGCTGACTCAGCAACTTAGAGCGGCAAGCTTTTGCACACGTGGGAATGTTGTACAGCGCGCGCACCCACCGCGTCTTGAATGAATTGAATGTCCTATTGAATGTTCTCTTGTTTCCTAGAAATTATTCAAAATGTAATCATCAACTGAAATGTATTTAAGCTATTTTGTCAAAAGTCCCCAGATGCGGAAGGTGACTGTTGGTCGCTTCGCAGCTACTCGGCGCTCTTGACAAACATGGCTCTAAAATCCGCGTTCGTCTTGGCTTGACCCGTGGTATCGTCAACGTCACTTCGAATACTTCGTGGCATCAATCCGAGACCACCGCGACCGCCGGAACGACCTCCAACGTGGCTCATGCGCCCGCCAGAGCGACCAGCCGGACCTCGGCCTCGACCGCCGCCTCTGCCACCGCCTCTGCCGCCGCCTCTGCCTGATCCACCATCTGGAGGACGAGAACGCTGCACATCGATCGCTCTACCCTTGAGCTCTTGCCCGCTCTTCATGATGGCGGCGTTGAGCGCAGACTCTTCGGAGAAATCGACGTATGCGATGCCCCGCGATTTGCCCGACGCTCTGTCCTTGATTATTCTGGCGCTCACCGTGCCACCTCGACTGTCAAAGAATTCAGCGAGCTCAGCCTCGGTGACGTCCCAGGATATGTTTTTGACGAACGCAGTCTGCAAATCGCGATCGGGAAAGAGCGTCTTGACCCGTTCGTCGTGATCCATTCCCGTCAAGTTCATGTCAGCCTTATCGCCGCCCTCTGGCACGTCGCGAGCCCGCTTGCGAGGAACGTCCGCGGTATCCATCACCGCACGAGGTGCGTTGACCCTTCGCCGCGCCGCTCGTTCTCTTCGGCTACCACCACGCTTGTTCATTTCGTTTTTCACGTCGAGGCGTTCGCAGACTTGCTCAAACTCATAATCTCTCGCACTGCTTGCGAGATGCGTCTTGCGAACAAAGATGTCAAAGCTCGCTCGATCGACCATCGCAAGGTAACGCATTTTCGAGCGCATGACGATGCCGTCGCCAAACTTGCGTCGGTTCGCGTCGTCGACAGTCTTCTTCGACAACGTGATGGGTTCCGTTCCACGATTTAAAGCCTTGTCATACACGCTCAGGATGGTGGCTTTCTTCGCGGCATGCTTAACGAGATACTCGGCATAGTAGATTTGAAACTCAGATGCATCCCTGAATGCGTCGATTTCGGCGAGATCTTCAATCAATTTCAGCTCGACAGCGTGATCTTCACTTGACGAGTGAGTCATCATCATTCTATGCTCCAGCTCCTTCAAAAGTTCGATCGTTTTGCCGACATATATGTACGGAAGGAAAGACGACTTCATCTGTTCAACCGCCGTGCGAACGAAACCGACCGCCATGTAGGCATCGTGTTGATCGCCTCTGAGTGCGTTATCGACGCAGGTCATGACAATTCCTCCGTATTCGTCAATATCTCGGCACTTGGCGTTCAACGCGCGGCCAACAAAGGCTGTCGAGTTGGAAAACGTGAGCACGAGGGACCACAGAGCGCCAGAGGACGGACACGCCCGCACCGCACGGCGCATAAACTGTTCCGACACCGATACGGTCGTGTCCGACCGACCTCCCTCTATGGATGCCAAGTACGCACCGTAATCTCTCCAAAGCTCGCCGACGTACGGCGCCTCTAAAATGGCGCGCTCGTACAGGTGGACAACTCTGTCTGGCATGCCGATGGAAATTTCAAAGTCTATGTAATTCTTGTACGCTCGAAGACGCTGACCAGGCGCCGTATTCTCATCTGCCAACTGCACCTCGAACGGTTCTCGAATTTTCTTCCCCTCTTTACCCGTAGCTAAAGCTTTTTCGTACGCGTTAGAGGTGTCTTCCACCTTTGCCTCTTCCATCCACTGCCTCGCCGTGTTTGCCGTTGCCTCGCTCGACGCGTGCGGCACCGCCAGCTGTCGAAAGAAGAGCTTTTTCACCGCCGTCACGTTAGGGGGCGCCTGCGCGAGCTCAAACGCCCGATACGCCGCCCAAATGAGATGTCCATCGATGTAATTCATCCCTGGTCCGCTCACCGCTTCCTCGTACATTGCCCGTCTCTCTGTTACGCCCGCTCCCAGTTCCATTGCATTTCTCGCCCGTCCGAGATGCAAGTGCACGCTCGCCCGTCCGCACTCCTCGATCGCCCCGCGAAACAGCCCATCTGCGCGTGTATACCTCTCCGTCTTCGGTTCGCTTTTGTTTTCAATCTCATCCCGTATCCACTCTTGCCAACGCGCCTCATCAAACGCAAATCTCTCGTTGTACTTTTCCCTCGCGTTTCTACACCTTTCCCTCAGTTTCGCGTTTCGCAGCGCATCGATGAGTTTCAACGCCGCGACGTAATCACTCCAATCGTTTTCTTCGCACGTTCGTTCCAATGCCATGATCTTTTCCATGTCCGCGTCGTCGGGCATCTCAAACTCAGAATTCGATTCTTCTGAATCGTCTTCATCCTCAGAGTCGTCGTCGTCGTCGTCGAACTCAGAGTCCTCGTCGGCGTCGTTCTCACCGTCCACATCCTCTCGTGGAACCGTCGTCTCTCCACCGTGCAACCCCGCGTCGTCCATCTCTTCGTCGTCCGCCATCGCCTTGACCTTTGCGGCGCCTTTTGACGTGCTCGGTATTTGTCGGCACGCGAACTTTCCAGTTCATGTCATCCACGAGGCTGCAAGTCGTCGCGTCGCCACCGCATCGATCGCGAAAATCGCACCGTTCGCGGAAACCAATCACTGCAGTGTGCGCGAACACCTCGCGCGCGTCGCGTCGGGAGACGAGCATCGGTGTCGCGCTCGCGTTTTTGGTGACGCTGAAACCAGGCAACGGTGACGCATCGACGACGACACCGACGACGTCGCGAATCACCCGTGTTGTCGTCGATTGCCCGCGTGGGACGACGCCGGAGACCGCGGCGCGTTCGTTCGCCGCGCTCGGTGGTTCGACGTTCGTCGTCGACGCGGAAGCGTCGTCGGAAACCGCGACGGTTCGAGACGCATCCACTGGTTTCGTCGTCGAGTTCACGAACGCTAATCAAACGTCGACGTCGAATGGGATTGAATTCGTTGGTTTAGTCATCGGAAGCGATAATCCCGCGCGAGCGAAGAATGCGTCAGTGCGCTCGGGCGCGACGAGCGCGTCAAACGGGGAGCGTTGCGCCGGGGATGCGTACGCGGGGTGTCAAGTAACGTCGAGTGGTTTTTCGGCTCGATTCGCGCGAACCGGACGCGGGTGGACGGAGGGATCGATCGTTCGCGTCGTACTTCGCGGGAACGACCCCGGTGATGTGGCCGAACGGATCTTGAGATCACTCGGTCCGGATGGAGCTGTTGTGCCGCGGGGTGCGTTTCCGTCGCTCGGCGTCGTTGAACGCGCCGCCGAAGACATGAGTCCAACGCGCGCAGACTCGAGCGCTTTCGTCGGGTATCCTCGAACCAAGGCGTCGACGATGATCGAAATACAGGACCGTCGAAGCGGTGATATGCCTTCTAGCTTTACCGTGCGCGCGTTTCGGCTGGATCTTCCCGAGGGATGCGGCGTCGTGCGTCTGTAGCATGTCAATATCAATTTTTTACAACGATTACAACCTACCGGTACCTACTTTTCAAAGAACACATCCGTTCGTATGACGTACTTGTACGCCTCGCCGCTCACACTCTGCGTCACGGCGCTCCCTTCATGCACGGGCGAGTCCTCGGCGTCGCCGTGCGGGAAACACAACACCGACCCGATTTGCGGAACGACGCCTCTAGCGCTAATCACGCCCAGTTCACCCGGTGTCGCGCCGAAAAAGGTCGTCGACCCGCCGTTGAATCCCTCGGTGAGATAGATGAGAAACGTGAGACGCGAACGAATTTTCCCGTTTGATGTGTCGACGATGTATTCACCTTGGTCGCTCAACGCGTTTGCGGGCCAAGATCCATCGACGTGCCGACGATAAATCGTTCCAGGGCCGTAGCGGAAAAATCGCCAGCGCGGATTGACGCCCACAGCGCCCGCGGGCATGAGATCCGAAATGCGGCTCCATAGCGATTCAATCGTCTGTTGCCAGACGATGAATTCGCAGTATTGTAAACGCAGCGCTCCAGTGACGCCATCGACGTCGGCTGGGTCGGTTCTTAGCCCTATGGCGTGTCCGGCGGCGATTACGGCGGCGCACTCGCGCCGCGAGAGAACGTTTGTAATCAGGAACGCACCGGCGACGTGAGGAACGTCGTACCGCTCCGGTTGGGTCAGCCCCGAAGGGGCGAATGGAATTACCCCCGGGTGTGCTGGGGCGTAGAGTTCGAGAGGAAGCCGGTCGACAGGCCGCCGTCTACCGTCGTTCGTACACACGAGCTTGAAACTCCCGGGCGGATATGACACGTCTGAAGCCAAAGTCGCTACGCCGCCATTCTCTTCATCATCACCATCACCACGTCTCCCTACCGAAAACGGCATTTGCGTCCGAATTACCGCCGTCGAACCAGGTTCCCACGACCCCCCGGCGATCCCTCTCAACGCGCTCTCCAACAACGCCAATCCCAAATCCCCATCTGTACCGCCCGGTGTCATCGCGCACGCCCGCACGAGCACATCCTTTCCCAAATACCGCTCCCCGCTCGTCGAATCCCTCCTCGACATGAGCTCCAACGCCTCCCTCAACATCCCGCGCTTTGCGCACGCGAAAAACGCGCACCGCATCGCCACCGGATTCCCCCCCATCCCGCGCTCTTCCATCCTCTTCAACAACCTCAGCGCCGGTTTCGCCTTTGCGTGCTTTTGACACAGTTGCAACGTCCGCGCGCACGTCGTCGGTTGCACCTCCACGCCAGCCACCAGCGCCGCATCCAGCGCGACGCACGCGTCGACGCACGACTCCGCCATGAGTGCCCGCATGATTCGCCCCTCCGTCGGCGCCGCGACACCGCCCATCCGACCGTTATCTTCCGCCATGACATCGTCCGCAGCCATCGCTCGACGTTCACCCTCCGCGAGCGCCGCGACATCCGTCGGCGTCGTCGCCGTCGTCGACGCCAACGTCGCCGCCCCGCGACGCACCGCCGCGGACAAGATCGTCGCTTCCTTCGTCGTCCTTCGCCCCTTCGTCGTCGACGTTTTCCTCGCCGTCAGCGTCGACCCCGGCGCGCCGGTCGCCCCCGACTTGACGCGCGCCGCCTTCAACCGCTGCCGCTTCGTCGACTTGGACATGCGTGCGGACCGCGGTCGCGACGATTCAATCGATCGACGGAGCAGACGACGCGGACGAAGAAACGAGCGAGATCAGTCGTCGTCGTCGTCGTCGTCGTCGTCGTCGTCGTCGTCGGTCCGATCGCGTCGCTCTGTCCCCCACCGTTCCGACGCGCGCGGTGTCTCTCGCGAAAGCGCGTCGCATCAAAAAAGCTGACGTCGTTCGCGGGTGTTTTTTTATTTACTGCGCGGGTGTACACCCACCCGATCGAGGACGGGGTGTGTTTCTCTCTGTCTGTCTGTGTGTGTGATAATCGTGGGTCATGACTCGTCAACCATATCGGATTTGATATCCCACGGACGGGCTGGCGGCACACGCACGCGCACGCGCACGACGGTGGTGCGTGCGAGCGACGTTTTTCTTTTCGATCTCGACGCGCGACGACGACGACGACGACGACGACGACGACGATGATGACTGACGGTTGACGGTTCGCCACGCGCTCGTTCGTTCGTCCGCGCGATGCATGCGCGCGACGAACGCGGGCGCGAAATTGAACGATCGCGCGCAGAGAAGACCCGCGGACGACGGATTGAAAATAAGATGTTGACTGCGAGAACTGCGGTTTCCAACGCGACGGCGCTCCGATCGACGGCGACGACGAGAAAAACGACGCGACGCGCGAACGTGGCGACGTACGCGGCGGCCAAGCCCAAGGTGTTGAGCAAAGCGGAGGAGCTTCGACTTCTCGGGAAAGCCGTGACGGCGGCGGAATCCTTTGGGTTGATTTCTCTCGTCGAAAAGTCTGGCGTGTCGTTGAGCACGGTGGAAAAGCTCGGGTTGTTGTCCAAGGGTGAACAGATCATTTACGATCGCAAGTCCCCGGGTAACATTGCGGCGCTCGGATACGCGCTCGCGTTGGCGGGCGCGGCGACGGTGTACTTCTTGCCAGATGACTCCGCGGCTGCGGTGACGACGCAAGTCGTCGTCGCGGGTGCGGCGGCGGTTGGTTTTGCGCTCACGCAAACCGTCGCGTCGACGCTCTCGACTTTACAAAAGTAAGCGCTCGACGTCGCGGGACGCGAGAAAGTTTTGCGTCTTCTCCATTCTCGACGTCAGAGAGCTAGCTCTTTGCTGCTTGTTTGTAACACTCGCCGAAATCACGAGGTGCCATAAAATTACAAAATTCCTAGGTACCGGTACTATTTCGACGCGGACGCGGCGACGACTGGGCCGTTTTCGTTGTAGTACTCGCCCGCTCGCGGAACGTACTTGGCCGATCTGTCGTACGCCGGCTCGAAGAGCACTCGAACCGTGTTCGCCGTCGCCTCGCTCGAACGAAACGCGGTGAAGTGTAAGTGTGGTTCTGGGCTAAATCCCACCGATCCGCTCAAACAAATAACTTGTCCCCGCGTGACGCGGTCGCCGACTTGGACTCTCGAGCTCCTGTGCGCGACGTGCACGTACTCGACGTACAAATCGCCACCCTTGACCTCGTAGCGCTCTCGAGTGGCGACGGAGCTCTCGTCAGCGCCGCCCGCTGTAGATGACGCCGCACCGGCGGCGCGCGCCGAGGAGGAATCCTCTTCATCGAGCTTTAAGACTATCGAGTTCCACTTGAACAAGTTGCCCACGGCGATACCCGTGAGCGTGTTGGAATCGTTAACTTCCACCACCTCACCGTCGCCCACGGCGAGCACGGGCGTGCCGACGTCGCACCTAAAATCTACCGCGTGCAAGTTACCAGAGAAGAAATGCGTCAGCTCCCCACCCTCGCTCTGTGTGCACAAAAACCGCTCGCCGCGCAACGGAAACCCGACCGATCTAGCGTGCGTATCGTTTGGCTCTGGATGCATCGACCACGGCCGAACGTCGTTGTCGATGCGTACCGACCGCACATCCTCACCCTTCTTCAGCTTGAGCCGACACAGGTGCAAAAACGCGTTCGGTGGCACGAGCACTATGAACGTCGTGACGTTCGAGCGACCCCCACCGTTATCGATCGTCACTCCTTGTTCCAGCTCTTGCCCGTTTCTCCCGACGCACTTGGTTTCGTAAACCGTCACGTACGCCACCTTGACGCACTCACCGTCCCCGACGTTCGTCACGCTCAGCCTCGCCGAGAAAGAGCGCGATCCTTGATCGAAATCGATCGCAACGTCCGGAAACACCGCGTCATCCGAGTATTCATCCGGATCCACCGCCTCGCACCCCAAGTGCCAGGACGTAGCCGTCGCGTCGAGAGCAATGTGACACCCTCGTCCCGCCTCTGTGACAAACGCCGGATCCACGCGAGTCGCCGACGCCGACGTCGTCGTCGTCGCTTCATTCGTCTCTCCCCCGCTCGGTCGCATCTTTCAATCACTGTTCGTCGCCTGTCGTCGTCACACGAACAAATAGCGACCGCGTGACTCGACACACGTCGTGACCTGAAGAAACTTGTGTGCACTTTTTTGACTTTGCTTCGAGCCCTTGGCCTATCGACGGTTCATGAACGGTTAATGCAGTCAAAAACATTTTCTTGTCGTTTGAGTCCTCTGGACGTTAAAGCTTGAAAGCATGGCGTTTACGTTCGGCGCGACGCCGACGCCGACGCCGACGCCGACACCCGGTGCGGCGGAACAGCAACAACCGCCGGTGACGCCGACGCCGACGCCGACGCTCGCGTTATCGACGACGCAACCGACGGGGACCGGCGGGGATGCCGGGAAACTCCCTGCGCTTCCAGCGACTCGAGCGTTGTTTTACGCCCTCGACGAGTCGAACGAAAAACTCGACGACGCGACGGCACGGAAGCTCGAGGAGGCGATCGAACACGTCGCAGGCGTTGGAAGCGGGTATTTAAAACCGTCGGAGGCCGCGGCGAGGGCGTTAGGATCGGGATCGATCGAATACGGTGGGAAGACGCTCAAGGTGAGCGAGACCACAGCGCGCGTGGCGAGCGCGTGCGGAGCGAGGCTTCGGTTAGATGAACGGCAGGCGTACGTCGTGTTGAGGCGGTGGATGGAGGAGAGCGGGGCGAGTCGACCTACGGAGGCAACGGAGGAGGTGATTCGGGAGGTGATGCGGTTTTACTTTAGGGAACGGTTGGGGACGATCAAGTGCGCGCACGCGCTGTTGGTGAGGAACTCAGTGGGCGGGGAGTCTGGGAGCGACGGAGCGCACGACGCGGCGGTGACCAAGATGCTCGAGCGTGGGTTCGAGGAGAATGTGTGGAAGGCTATCGACGGGCACATGAGCGGAGCGACCGCGTGCGGACCCGAGGGAGCGAAGGCGGAGGATGCGAACGCGTGGGCGGGACAGGCGCTCGAGGAAATGGTGGCGCTATTGGAGGTTTTGTTTCTGCTGTATTACAACAGGTTGAAGTGCACGCCCGAGCGGTTTTCAAAGCTAGCGAAAACGTTCGAGACTGGGGCGCTTGGTCGGGTGCCCGCGGCGTGTCTGGAGCTTGGATCGAGCGTTCCGCAGTACCAGGTGAATGCGTTTACAGACGACATTCGAGCGCTGTGCAACGTCACACTCATCGCCGCCATGGATTTAGAGAATCTCGTCGATCGGTTTTCGGGGAAAAGTCTTCAACATCACGCGTTTTTGGACGCAACGGTGATCAAATCTGTCACAGAGACGATGGAGAAGTGGCAATCGGACGATTCGCACGGACCAACTTTGCTTGCTTGGTCGACGTTTCTGACTCTACTACCGTCGGACGCTGAGTTTATGCCGGGTAGCTTTTCGATTGACACGATGAACAAGAAGGCGAATGAGTGCGGGCTCGCCTCTTTCTCGCGGCTACTTGACGCCGAGCAGTTGCGCGGTGAAGACCCAACCGTAACCCTTCACAAGAGCGTGTTGAAGAACATGTTTTCCACCATTTTAGCGGCGTACGACATGCTTCCGATTCATAGATTACCACAATACGAGTTGAACCAACTTTTAGAGATTCTTCAGAAGATACTCGCCAATCAACCTTTGCTGTGCGAGCAGTTCTGGGGAGGGGCCAGAGGAGATGGTCAAGAAGCGCCGCTCTTCGCGCTTATGGAGGGATGCAGAGAGCGCTTTCCCGTCGATTCAGTTCCTTTATTGCGCGCGCTGGCAGCGCTGTCCGAGGGACACCGCGCCGCTGAGTGCGCTTTAGCGTACATAGCACAGCTACCGACGGTTGCATTGCCGGTACCGCCGACTGATATACTGGAACAGTGCATTAAACCAGGCCCTGGTTCTGAGATGGATGCCGTTGCGGGGACAGTGCGTGGCACAGTGACGACGTCGCAACGACTGACGAGCCCGTACATCCCCGGCGGCTACATCGAGGCGGGCATGTCGGGATTGGCGATTGACTTGGGACCGCACACGACTCCCTTGATTATCTGGGGGGCTCAAGCGGACGGTTTGCACCTCTGCATCACGCGACTTTCGATGCTGTCCAGAACTGGTTTGAACGGCGCCTTGGGTGACGACGAATGGGCTGAGCTCGAAGCGGGTGCGTTGTTCCTTTCCAAGGTACTGACGCACGCGCCATCGTTCGCGAGACCAATGCTCTCGTGCGACGTTTCGCAGTCGGTCCCGAAGGGCGCTCCCGCCGATATCCTCACGAGTTTGTCGCTTGCTTTGCACGTTTCCAGCAAGTCTCTCACTTCAGAGCAAAGTATTCGACGTACGGCGATTATTCTGCAGGCACTGACGCCGCTCGCCGCGGCGGCTCCAATGAGAACGTTAAATGAAGTTCTCGAAGCGCCTCTACTTTCTGGAACGCCGGGTACTGGCGTGCCGGGCCTCATTCGAGCCATTCGCGACAATGAATCCCGCCTAGGAGAGTACCCGCTCACTCTCGCCGTCCTCGGCCTAGTTGAAACTTTGCTCGCCCACGGTGGACTCGGGGACAAGCTTGAGGCTTTAATTGACCATACGCTCCAAGAGATTGCGGTTCGGCACGTCCAATGGCGTTACAGATTTAAGGCTGAGAAGTGGAAAGTACAAGCCGCCGTTCAACGCGTGCTTCACGCCATTTTCACGCCTCGCGACACCAACTTTGCGATGCGACTCCGAGACAGGGTTCTTTCTTATTTAGTCAACGACAAGGCGATATGTTTCGGGATTCTCGCTCCTTTAGTGTATAATGCAGACGCGTTGCGCAAGCTTCACGAGGAAGGCGGGGCGCCTCGAGCGGAGGAGGTGATGGCTCTCGAACAAGCCATCGCGTCTGTGCTGAAATCGATACCGCTCATCGTGTTTCACGCGAGTGGTAACTTTGGAGGTGCGCTCGAAAAGATGTTGTTGATTGAGACGAACAATCATGGCGCTCCTTTGGCAAGTTCGATCGCTTCTTACGCTGGATACCCGTACGCTGCGGTTTGCTGTCCGCTGGCGCTTCCGGCACTCGTGCCCCTGTGCGCCATGGCAGCCGCTGTACCCATGGCGGCTACTTTAGATCAAAAGGACCGCGACGCCATCTTGGAAGCCATCAACCGCATGTTCAAGCACGCAGATGTCGAATTAGACGCCATCTCGGATGCGATGGATATGTTGGCGGCCGGAATCGCGAACCAACCAGAATGGGTTGACATGCTCCTCGTACCCGTCGAAGATATGGGCATTCTCACGCCGACGCCGACGACAGCTCCTGCGTTACCAGCGGTGCAGCAACCGCCCGCGTTACAGGCGCCAGGTACGCCCGGAGCCGCTTTGGTGCCCGCCGCCGCTCCCACTCCGGCGCCCGCCGTCGCACAACCGGCAAAGCCGACCGCCAAGAAGTTGGCTGGAGCCATCAGTCTGATTTGGGATCTTCTCCAAGACCCGAATAAGCTGCGCGCGCAGTCTCCAAGATGTTTAATGGGCATTTCGCGCACTTTGAACTGCCTATGGAGACGTCGCAGAATGCTCTCAAAATCGATCGAGACGCTGACGGAAAAGAATGACGAGTTGTGGAAGACACTCGAGGCGTGCGTCCCGACGACGACTACCGACAATCGAGTCTCGACCGCTCACGGTTTGAACACGATGGCTTCGATTCTTTCGCTTTTCGCCATTGAACTCGAAGAGTCAAACGCTAGCGACGCTTCAAGTGTGGCGTTCCGCGCGCAAGTCAAGGAGTGGTCGTCGTCCAAGGTAACTGCTTGGCTTGAGATGTGTCTCAAGTATGACGGCTGCTCGCTCGAGCGACGCAAGGCTCAGTACATGGCGCAAAGTTGTGTGCTTCAATGCGTGGCGGCTCTCGAAAGAGACGAATCCATCGCGAAACGATCGATTCTCATGTCTGACGCCACTTTCCAAACCATGTGTGCACAAGTACGAGATGCTTTGTTAGCGCACTCGGCAGCGAAGGAGCTGCGATCGTCTGGTACATCGAGCACAGCCATACTGGAAGCTGTCGCCGGCGAGGCGAGCAGAATCGGTTTGGGCAGCGAACTGAGCTTGGATCCGATTCATCGTCTCCTCGCAGCTGCGCGTGAGATGCGTGTCGAGGCGGCACTGCTCGTATCAGCTCCGCTGGGAATCACGGGCATGGCGGAGTATGGAGACTCCTATTTGTACGACTCGGCGTGGATTCGCGTCGCCACTGGGTGCGTGGAATCTTCCGTCGACGGCCAATGGGGTGCTCCAGAAGGTGAGCTCGCGAGTCTCGGAAGAGAAATGAGCGGGAAATTGGCGGAAACGTGTCTCGCGTCGTCCGTCGCCGATGCGCAAGGATCGGCGGTGTGCGCGCTGCGCACGTTTATCAGCGCTGCAGCGGGTCGTGAGTTGCCCAAAATGCACGCCGGCGTCTATGAAGTGCACACGAATGAGCCCGCGCCCGCGCTCAGTGCGAGCGCAACGCCACCTCAGAGTGGTGAATCACTTTTGAACAACCTTTCGAGAGACGCACGCAAGAAGATTGTTCTTCGAGTTACCGAACAGTTGGCGAAAATTGTCCAGCACGATTCGACGAGCGCCAACGGCTACGTCAGTCCGTTGGCGGTCGAGGTTGCTGAGCTATTATCCGTAGTGACTCAGCTTTGGAGCATTTCAGTCGAGAGCGCATCGCCACAAATGCCTGCGGAAAACGACTTTGATCTCGTCAGCCGAATCGTATCGACCATTGTCAACATTCTGACATGTCGAGCGAGCTCCGCGGGCGTGCCTTTGCGAGAGGCCACCGTGTTGGTGCATCCCTTGCTCACGGCCCTTCTATTCGCCGTGCGCGCCTGGAGAGCGGGCGCACAATCGGCAAAGACTGTGCAGCCGAGTTATGAGCTTGGTCAAGCCGCTTTGGCGCTGATACCGTTAATCTGTCACAGTTCGGCATACACCGACGGTTCAGCAGGTACCACCAGATCCACGTCGAGCGTCTCGTTAATGCTTTTGCAGGATATTGCGCAGGACTTGCTACCGACGTCTGCGCTTCTTAAAGTTTTGAGCGCACACAGAATTCTGCCGCCACTCAAAAAGGCGACGGGTGACGACGATGTCGACAGCGTCACCATCGCCGCCTTGAACACCTGCTTGAGTTTGTCGCATAGCGATCCGGGCTCGGAAATTTTATTAGCCTCCGACACGATCCGCCAGCTCGCCATCCTTTGCGTGGAATCGCACCAAGATCCCGGGTTCAAGACGGCGAGCGTCGGACACGAAATCTATTGTTCGGCGTTGCACGTGACGGCGATGCTCGCGGGATCTTCCCTTGCAAGTCATTCTAACGTGGGCGAGGATTTGATTCGCTTTTGCGCCACGCTTGAGCAGCGCATGCTCGACGCCATGGCTCCGAAGCAGGTGACTCTCGCGGCGCTTCGCGAAGCAGAAGTCACTGCGCTCTTCTTCAGTCACCTCGCAAAGAGTTTTGGCGGAAGTTGGCAGGTGCAAGATCCCGAGGCACAACTGAGGTGCCGCAAAGCGTGCGCCCTCTTTTTGCGTTGGCTCGCGGCGCCGCAGCTCGTCTCTGGCATCAAATGCCCGCGACAAAACGCGGCTGACAACAAGCTGGCCAACGAAAAACCCAAGACACGTGCAAAGCAAGCCTGGTTCCAAGCCACCGCGCGCGGAGACGCCGTTCGCGAAGCTTCATCGCCTCTCATCGGCGTCGTCGCCAAGGGGAGTCCCGTCGCCGACGCCGCGACGCGCAAAACCGGCAACGCCTACTCCGAAGCCATCGCCACGGCCATGTACGCCGCCGGTCGTCGCGCCGCCGAATTCCTCGCATCTTTCCCTCGCGCCGTTGATTCCGCCTTCCTCGGTTTCGACGTCACCGCCGCGCTCAGGGACCAATGCGACGCCGTCGCCTTGGACGATTTCGCCGGCGCCCCCGTCGGCGCCGCCGAAACCGCCCTCGCCGCGACTCTTCAAGGTTTTCGCGACGCCGCCGTGCGCGTCCAAACCCTCGAAGCCGCCGTCAAAGCACGCGTCGACACCGCAGCCACGGGCGCGTCGCCGCGTCCCCTGCGCACCGCCGCGTCGACGGATTCCCCGTTTCGTTGAGCGAGCGCGCGCTCCTTGTAACAACAATGACGACTGAACTGAACGACCGACTGAAAAAAATCCATAAACTCACCCACCGCCGTACTGTGGCCATCCCAACGCGATCGATTCGATTCGAGAAGACGCGTGGAAACGGAAAGCGCGAAAAGTGTGCACCGCGACGACGACGACGACGACGACGACGACGCGCGGGACCCGATCGGTTCCCCTCCGGACGTCCGACGATAACCCATGACCGCGCCCGTCCGTCCGTCCGTCCGTCCGTCCGTCCGTCGTTCCCTCCGCGCGCGAACGACGCACCCGACCGCGAAAAGAGTTGGCACCTCTCGAAACCGCGAAAGGGCGCGCCAAAGGTTCGTTTCGGTCGATCTCATCCGCGCGATCCGTGATCCGCGATCCGCGATCCGCGATGTGATTGAGTGATCCTACTAGGTAGAGATATTTTTATCGTTCCCGGTATATTGTGTACAGTTTACACATATAAACACGCAACGCGAGATTGCGTCTCTTTTTTGTTCATTTTTTTTTGATCGTCGTTTCGCCCCCCCCCCTCTCTCTCTACCCGGGTACTTTTTTATGCACCATCGTATTCATACGACGAGTCGTGAACGGTGAAATGATCCATACGCAGGCCCACCCAACGGACGGACGGACGGACGAAAGCGCGCGTTGCTGACGGTGGAAAACGCGTCCGACGAACGGCACACACGGTCGCGCGCGTCGATTGATTGGTCGACGATGCGACGACGTCGCGGGGACCTCCCGACGTCGAACGCGGGCGGCGGCGGTGGTGACGGCGGCGGCGGCGGCGATGACGACGACGACCCGACGGCGTCCGTCGTCGTGGTTCGAGAAGACGGCGGGAGGAACGACGCAGGGAAAACCGCGGCGACGCGCGGATTGGTACGTGTGCGCACGGTGCCGTTCGTTTTGACCCAAGGAAAATTTCGCGATTTTATCCGCGACGAACGCGCGCGAACGCGAAGGAACGACGAGGACGTCGCGCGGAAATGTGAGAGGAATGAGTGACTGACGAATGCGTGACGCGCGCGCGGTGAACGTAGGATGCGATATTCGCGGCGATACCGGAAAAGGAATTTGCGAAATCTCAAGCCGAGCTTGGAAAATCAACCGCTGACGCTGAAGATAAAGAGGGCACTACGACGAATGGGGACGACGATGGGGACGCCGGGTCGGGGGAGAAAACAAAAACGGATGGGCGAAAGAGTGTTAGATCGCGCGCGGGCGGCGATGGCGGGGGACAAGGCGACGGTGTCGCGGGTGGCGACGCGAATGGAGTCGCCGCGAGTCGCGGATCGGAGGGGAAAAGAACCGCAAAGGCAAGCGAGGCGAACACGAACGCGGCGAACGCGGCAAAAGGTGGAGCCAAGCCGCCATTGCCGAAACCCGATTACACGGTGAGTTGCCCGCGATGCAAGAGCGACGACACCAAGTTTTGTTACTATAACAATTACAACATCAAGCAGCCCCGGTTTTACTGCAAAGGCTGCTGCAGATACTGGACCGAGGGCGGTATGTTGCGAAACGTCCGCGTGGGCGCGGGAAAGAGGAAGAACAAAAAAGCGGCGGACCGATTGGCTGCGGCAGCTACGAATGGTGGTGGAAACGACGCGGCGGCGGGTTCCGAGGCGACCAAGTTGGGCGGTAAGCGCCCCCGAGCCGGCTCGGATGCCGGCGCCAAGAAGAGCAAATCGAGAACAAAACGAGACGGTAGTTCCGATGGAAGCGCGACCGAAGCGGAGCAGCGCGGACAGAATCGACGCGTGATTGATAACACGTGGAATGGTGCCAACGGCTCGAACACGGCGTCAGAGACGGCGTTGCGCGATAGATCACCAGAAGAACAGGGGAGCGCGGAAGGCGGCCCAGTCAACGGCAGCGGCCCAAATGTACACTATTCTCAGGGAATGGGTGCTGCCGGTTGGGGTATGGATCCCGCAGTCGCCCAGTATATTGGTTCCAACATGCTTCAGAGTGCTGGTGAAGGCTCTCAAGCCCGAGCCGCGGCTGCGGCTGCCGCTTCAGCTGCCATCATGTCAGCGGCGACGCGGTGGGGCATGCAATTCTGGAACAAGAGCGCGTTCCCACCTTTTGCGTCAAACACCGCCATGGCTGGTAACCCGAATTCGGTTCATCCGCAGAAAACCGCCGTGTCGGAAGCTGCGCTCAAATCGGATGGTTTGTCCCACCCGACTCCGCTGCACCCGATGGCGGCTGCCCAGGCGTCTTCGCAGCAGAACACGCACGGCGCGCAGCAAAACGCCGCGGTCGCGCAATACTCGTCGCTATTTCAAAATCCATGGGGACAATTCGTACAAGACAAAGGTTTTTCCAATCCTGCTGCGTTCCAAGCTATGCAGCAACAAATGTTTAACCAACAAATGGCGGCGCACTTAATGCAAATGCAGCAGTTTGGCGCAATGGGGGGGGCGTTCGGTTACGGTATACCCCATGTTGCATCGATTAATCAGGCCTCAGGTCCTGCGCCGCCACCGTCGTCAGCCGTCAACGTCAAGACGGAAGTCAAAGATGAACAGGCGAAAGAAACTACACACAAGAAACCTTGAGACAACTCCATACTCCTGTACACGTAAGTAAAATTTGTGCTCGCTCTACTTAGGCCATCGCATACACTTCCACGCTTAACGAATTCGTGTTAAGTAGATTGATTTTAATCGCAATAATCGCAATCACTGCTTTCTTATTTTATTCCCCCTATAAAATCTAAAAACTACTTGCCGCGTCTCCTCGTTGCTCCTCCCCGACGCGGATCTGCGCGGGGTTGGCTCAAGGTTTGAACCTTCATCTTCATCTTACTCGTGAACATGTCGAGCAGAAGCTTCCGACGAATGGTGACGAATATGTTGGCAGTCGATAACAAACCTTCATTCGCTGCGTTTTCGGTAAACTTGTTGAGAATGACCGCAATGATTAGGCTGAGTAAAAAGTACGCGCCTATGAGAATGAAACTCGTGAAGTAAATTGCGGGAACAAAGACGCGCGTGCAGTTTGCCGCAACTCCGTCTAAATTGTACTCGCACTTCATCGTATCGATCATGATGCGCTTCCACTCGTCGCGCGTTATCACACGCAACAGAACCATGAGCGATGACCCGAAGCTTCGAAAATTCTCCACGCGGCCAGTCCGCAACGATTCAACCGTCTCGTAATCGCCAAAAAGGCTCATGCCCAGCACTGCGTACACAAACATCAACATGAATATCAGAAATATGACATTGAATGCGCTTTCCACAGAGTTGAGGCACGTGTCAAACACAGCTCGCAGTCCTTTGGCTTGCTTGAACAACCGAAGAACTCTCCCCAAGCGTATCACTCGCAACACCGTCGTGCCCAAGAAATCTGCTCCGGCCAAATCTGGGATGCTCGCCATGACGATTATGAAGTCGAAGCGATTCCATGATTCCGCAAAGAAACGACGCGGAAACAACGCAATCATCTTAAGAGTGAGTTCCAACAAGAAGATCCACGCGAAGAATACATTGGCCGCCCTTTGCGTGTCAGAGTACCACATCGATTGTCCTTCATGATACGAAGCCATGAAGACGGCATTGAGCAAAATGCACGCTATGATGAAGGATTCAAATCGTGGGTGATACGCGGCTACGAACGCAGCCTTTCTAAGGAAAAATCGCGGTGCATTGGTGGCATCGTCATCTAGCATGCGCAGCTCAGCCTCGCGTCTTTTAATCCTCAACACTTCCGCCCATTCTTGTTGCTCGGGAGTGAGCATGTGCGTTTCGCCATTCAATTTGCTCGCTCTCTTGTAATGTTCACAGACGACGGCGACTATGGTGCTGAGCCAGATGAAAGAGAGGACGACGATGGAAATCAAGAAGTAAATTGATGTCCATCCGCTCTTGTTAATTGAAGGCTGTGCGTCGACTGCGTTTGAATCCATGCCCCGAAACGCAATGTCAAGCCAACCGTCTCTCGTCACGACGACAAACAAGCTCAACATCGCATTTGGCGTGCTGTCAAAGTTGAGCGGCGGATGGAGCCATTGTCGACTCAAGTGCGCACCGTCAGCGTTCACAAAAGTGCCCACGCAAGTCGCGCGGTCATCCACCGCGGGATCGTTGCAGAAATCGAATTTTCCGGCAAACAATTGTGAGCCAAAAATTGCAAAAATGAGAAACTGAAACAAGCCTGACAAGAACACCGTTCCAAGATCTGGCAAAGCGTGTAAGAGTGTCGCGACGATCAATCGCATACTTTCAAGTCTGCTCAAAAGTCGAAGTGGTCTGAGTGCTCTGAACAACCTGAAGCTCCTGACGAATTTGAGTGACGAAGCGCTCAGCGCTTCCGCGGCGAGTGATATCACCACAATGACAAAGTCTAGGCAGTTTGCGGGCGATCGAAGGTACGAACCGGGGTGCATGATCAAACCCATCGCTATGACTTTGACGATTGCCTCGGCCAAGAAAATCAGAGCAAGCGATACATCTGCCGCCTTGAGAACGGCAGCAAGAGTGCTCGTTGGATCGACAGTGGGAGCATCGATCGCGAGTTGAATGCAAGAAAGCGTGATGAAGAACAGCATGAGCATCTCGAATGACTTGCTTCGTGTGAGCATCAACATCAGGCGTCGAATAGTGTAGCCAGGCTTAATGAAACCTAACGAGTTGAAGTTCATGCAGACTTCACCAAGTGGCTTGCGATGGATCCACTTTTCCTCGTCTTCTGTCACCATGTTGTGGGATTTGTCGCTTATTTTCGTCTCATCCACGACAACGTCTCTCACGGGCAAACCATTGGCTTTTCTCAATTTGCTCGCGTGGGAGTCTTCAACCAGTCTCGGCAAGCTGTAGTCTACATCCAATAGACCTGGCATGACGATGTGTTCAATCGCTGGCATGAGAGTATTTGAGTTCCTGTTTGTCGTCCCAGTACGCTGCGATGTTGATCTCGACATGGTTTCAATGTATCCTTGCAGGGCTGAAGTCGACGCATCCGCTTGCGGTGGAGATGTACTCGAACCGTTGTCGTTGTTGAATGACTCAGTCACCGGACCGGGCCTCGGCGCATCCGTGAACGACTTCAGCCCTTCTGATATGGGTTTTCTCCGTTCTCCTATGGTCCTCTCTTTGAGTTTCGACCGCCAGACCGACGTCGCGGCTTCTACTTCTGGTTCAGAAACGCTAGGGACAGATTCGACACCACTATGGCGTGAATCCTCAAGAGTGCTCACGGCTTTCTTGCGTGATCGAAGCTCATGACTGAGTACGTTAGCTTCTGCAAGCACTTGTGCTCCGTCCCTCGTCATGCCCCCCCCTCTAAACTTACCATAGCTACCTATAGCGTGTCCTTCTGCACTTCTCTGAGCTATAATCGCCCGTTGTTCGTTTGGTTTCATACGAGCAACAGCGCTCTTGGCGGGAGCCTTGGACATTTGTGAAGCCCATTTGAGGGCTTCTTGGTTTTTACCATCTGCGCTCTGGTCGATCAAACTGCGTTTCAGTTGTAAAAGCGCCTCTTCTTGTAGAGCTGCACGATCATGTTGCGAATTCGCCCCAATCGGCATCGTGCCAAAAGCGTCGAAGTCACCCTTTGCCGTGAGAATGTGCATTTCTTCATCACTATCTGAACCTTCAGCTGCAGAGTCGATCCTCCATCGTCTATAAGCTGACTTGATCTGCCGTTCATCCATCGGCACAGCGACGCCTCTCGCTACGAAAGCCGATACTCGATTGCTCGTTTGCTCTCTGATTGACTTCGTGGTCTTCCCTTCTGGTAGACCATCATCCATCGCGTTTTCATCTAAAAGTTGCTTGCGAGCACTCGCCAGCTTATTGCTAATATCCTCAATCGTTTCTTCATCGGATCCACTATCATCGTCGCTTGCATCCTGATCGAAACCTATAACATCAAGCCAATTTTCAATGAGCTTGACCTCGCGCGCAAACACCCTCTGCTTTCTCGCTCTGATGCGCCGAACAACTCCCTTTGCGTCTGTATGCGACTCAATCTCTTTCTTTCCCATCAGTTTAAACTCTGTCGATATCATTGACTTCTTGCTCGATTTAGTCCCTGCTTTGGCCCCGAGAAGTGCTGAAATTTCCATGGTTCTTTTCCTCTCATTTTCTTTCGCCTGTCTTTCTTTCTCTTCTCGGGCCGCTCGCCGCGCTTCAGCTTCTTTAACTTCGATTGAGCGCGAAAATGTGTCCACAATCATCGCGAGAATCAGATTCAGGAGAATGAAGGAGCCGATGAACGACCACGAGATGAAGAAGAGTGCTGCGGAACCACCTCTGCTTCCTGACATGCCCACGAGCATGGTTTGGTACCACTCTGATCCCGTCAAAATCTCGAATATCGTCATGAAACTATCACCAAAAGTGTTGAAGTTCGGTCGCTCATCCCAATACTCTGGCTGTCCACCGAAGAGCTGCATTCCCAGAACGGTGAAGACAAAAACAAAGACTAGTAGAACGCCGCAAAAGTTGACAATGATGGCAAAACTCTGCGTCGTCGTGTCTATCAACCTACGCATGCTCCTGTGCTGCGTAATCAGACGCGTCGCTCTCAGTACGCGCAAAAGACGAAAAGCGCGCGCGACGGCAATACTACTATCGCGAAAACCGAGCTCTATGAGCCCGGCGGCGACGATTAACGCATCGAACCGATTGTATGGATCGTCGATGTATCCGAGTATACCCAAAGCGAGCACCTTGAGAACGAGCTCGAGCACAAAAACGCTCAAGAAGAAGTAGTTCAGGTCTATGAAAGCTTTCTCCGCCTTTTGACTCATTCCTCGGTACCGAACCGCGAGTATGAGAGTGTTGAAAATTATGCAAAACATGACGAGGCGCTCGACGTATCGATGCGCCACGATTCGCTTCAACCTCGGCTGATAAAAACTCTCACTTCTCATCCACTTGGCTGGTCGCTCCATCATTTTTGCCGCGCGCTCCTTGTAAGTCAGCTTCTTACTCCGCGTCGATGATTGTCGATTTCTCGCTTCGCGAGGAGTTGTTTCTGTAGTCTGTGGGGCGTTCGCTTCATTCAGTGCCATTTGCTCATCAAGTATAGCAGTCTGTTGATACTTTGAAGTGACGACGGCCAACATAAACGACGACACAAATATGGCGCCGACGACCATTGCGAAACCAAAGTAAAGCAACGCAGATATTCTGTCTCCGGTACCATCTATCACGCGATACATCAAATCTGTCCATCCGCGCAGAGTGAAGACGCGGTACAGAATGAACATGGCACCGATGATGTTGTTGAAAGTGCTATGGTTGTTGTCCAAGCCTTCCATGTTTGTCGCGATGCATATTTGCGACCCACCGCAGGCGCGACCAAAGGAAGAATTCGAGCACGGCAGCTCTATCTCGTCCATGACAAGTTGCCAGTTGTTCGCGTGCGCGCAACGATTGGAAAGCTTACCGGAAAACCGCTGTACTCCGAGCGTTCCTAGGACGATTAAGATGACCAGGAGGAACATCAAGACGTCCAGAACCATGCTCATGGAGGCGAGCGTCGTGGAGACGAATATGCGAAGACTCGGGAATCCGGATATCGTGCGAAGCGGTCGCAACGCCCTCAAGCTTCGTACCGCGGTGAAGCCACCCCCTCCTCCCCCGGTAGTCATCATGCCCAACGAAACCCAACCTCCGACGACGACGGCGAAATCCAACGCTCTCCACCCGTCCCGCAAGTACACGCCCGCATCTTTGGGACCAAAGACAAAGTTTCGTGCGACAACCAAGGTGAGAAACTCAATCGTAAACACGACGGTGAATATAATCTCCGCCGTCTCCAAGCTCGAGTTCCAACTCGATCCGCGTGCCTCCAACGGTCTATACAACGCCAACGTAAAACAGTTGGCAACAATCGTCGCCAACACCCCGCGCTCAAACCACACCCAATCACTGAACCGCCTAGCCCAAACCCTCGGCGGCGACGTTGGACCGAATGCGTACAGCGACTTTTCATTCTGATTCACCTCTCGCCACCATTTTTCCAACGCCGCGCGATTACGTACAAAGACATTCCCACGTTGCGCCTTGGCGTACGTCGCCGCCCTCTGCGATTCCACCGCCCTCGCCCGACGCGCCGCTTTATCCTCCGATTCGTTCACCATCCTTCACCGCCCCGGGATTTGATCGCGTCACGTTTACCCGCGTTTCGCCCGCGCGAACGACACCGAGGGAACTCCAACCGTCGTCGTCTCGCGCACTTCAACGGCCTTCCTCGCGCATCGAAGGCTGTCGTGTCCGCGCGCCGCCGCGCCCGTCGACCACCGGGTGACGCGGTGACTGACTTGCGATCGACTTTCGATCTTCGGCGACGTTCTCGCGAGGTTTAACGCGCGGCGTGACGCGCGCGCGACGGGCTTTGTCGACGACGAGACGTCTCGCGCGCCCCGCGGCTCGCAGAGCGCATGTCGCGGCACATCCGCTTGATAGGATTTGGGAGGTGTATTATATGTACAGGCGGCAGTCGCCGACGCATCATGCGCGCGTCGACAGTGCGCGCGACGCGCGCGCCCGTCTCGGTGTCGTCGCGCGAGCGTTGTCGAACCGCACGCGTCGCGACGAGCGCCGCCGGTGAGCGCACGGACGCGCTCGGGGGTCAAGATTTCATTTATTCGCAAAAGTCTGGGGTGGAGGAGACGCTCTTCAAAGGAAACACTCTCGGTATCGACGCCGACGTCGCGGATGGATCGCACCGCGAGACGGAGTTTAGAACCTTTGGGGATCTCGAGGATGGGTATCACGTGCCGAGGAGGTTCTTGGAGCGCGTGGCGGTGCACGTGAGTAAGAATGTGTTGAAGGATAAGGGCGCGCTCGGGGCGACGCCAACGCCGTTGATACTCGGGATTTGGGGTGAAAAGGGGTGCGGGAAGACGTTTAACGTCGAGCTGGCGTGTCGAAAGATGGGAATGTTGCCCATCGTGACGAGCGCAGGGGAGTTGGAGGATAGCACGGCGGGTGAACCGGGGGCGATGTTGCGACGGAGGTATCTACAGGCAGCAAGAGCGATGCGAGAGACAGGCAAGTTGTGCTGCTTAATCATCAGTGATTTGGACGCGGGGATCGGGCGTTTCAAGGATGATCTCGGGACAGTAAATAATCAGATTACGCACGGTACTTTGATGAACATTTGCGACGACCCGAATCTCGTGAGTGAGGGTACGGTGTGGCGGACGGATTTCAAGTCGACGAATGCGCGCGTGCCAGTCATCGTGACAGGGAATGATTTCGGTAAGCTGTACGCCCCCTTGACTCGAGACGGGCGAATGGATCTGTGGATGTGGGAACCAAATCGCGAAGAGATTGTTGAGATGTTGGAGGCTATGATGCAAGACGACGGTCTCAAGCGCGAATGCTGCGAAACGCTCGTCGATACGTTTCCGAATCAGCCGTTGGACTTTTTTGGCGCCGTTCGCGCGAGAGTGTACGACGACGCAGTGCGAGAGCTCGTCTCTCGCGTCGGTTTGGATGGGTTGAACGATGCGCTCGTTGGTGACGAACGCAGACGCGTCGCCCTGGATCAAGTAGATGTCACATTGGAGTCTCTGTTGCGTTGCGGCGCCGAGATTGTTCAGGAACAAGAAAACGTCAACTCGATTCAGCTCGCCAGAGAATACATGCGTTGGCAAGAGCCAGAAGAGCTCGCGAAGGCACGCCGCCAAGAGGGGGCGTTAAACCGTGAGTCGCAACCGCCCGTAGAAATTCCCGTGGATGACGAGACGAGAGAGCTCATAGAGGGCGCCAAGGCGTTGATGCGAGCACAAGCTGAAGAGAGGGCAAAACACGCCGAACCTCGACCAATCGTCCAAGAGGAGGAAGAGGAAGAACCGGCACTGCCGTGGAGAGTTGAAAATATCGGTGAAGCGCAGCGTCTCATCGAAAGCGGACACCGCACCTTGGACATTCGTCCGACGAAGGATTTCAACCGAGAAACGCTCAAAGGCGCGATTTCCTGCCCCGCGGCGATTCGTACGGGTGGCATCTCCGACGCCGTCGACAATCCCGCCATCGACGACATGCTCGACTTCATTGCCCAAGACAAGCGCTTCGACGACAAGACTGCGCCAATCGTCGTCTTCCACGCCGCTGAATCCTCCATCGCCTACCACGCGGACGCCTTGCTCGCGCTCGCCGAAATCTTTGACGACGTCGTCGAAGTCGAGGGCGGATTTCCATTCTATTTCAAACACTTCACCCCAGCCGGGAAACGTCGTCCGAGATACGTCGGTTACGGCTCGGAGAACGAGGAAACGTTCTGGACCGCTAGCAATTAGCTTCTTTGTACATACTAGTATCACCTCGAAAAGTGCAAGCGCGAGAGCGCGTGTACGCCACACTCGTCGACGCACGCACGCGAAGCGAAAATCATGCGTGTCGTCATTGCGTCCACAACGCACACGATGACGCATCCGTCGTCATCCGCGACGTCCGCGACGCGACGACACGTCGCGCGCGCGTCGACGGACCGTATTTTCGGACCGAATGTCCGGTTCAGCCGCCGCCGGCTACCCCGACCGACGATGACGTGTACGCCGACGCATCGCCGCGTCGCCGCGACCGCAGGCGGGTACGACAGCGCAAAAGACGCCGAGGATGATTTATTATTCTGGAACGAGGAGGATCTCGACGACGACGAACCGATAGCGATCGAAGACGACGGCGAGGACTGGGATGACGAAGAAGAAGGCGAGGATGACGACGACTGGTTCTTCGTGCCGTCTGGCGCCGACGTCCGAGCGGTGGACGAAGACTTGTTTAACATTGGTGACGACGACGACGATGACGGGAGTGGGTACGTGATGGATTACGTGCGGGTGCCGACGAAGAACGATCGAGCGGAAGGAAGGTCTGGGGTGGTGAATACGTCGTCGCGGTCGCCGAGGAAGAACCCGAACACGCCAACGGATGCGATGAATAAGAAACGAGAGAGGATTGTGGGTGAGAGCAGCGAAATCAGCGCCAAGAATACGGAAAAGGGGATGAATGCGGGGGATATCGAGCGAATGGTGCGCATGGGGGTGCCGAGAGATTTGTTGTTTGCGATTGAGGAGGAGAAGAAGGAGGTGACGGCGTTCAATAAGAAGAAGGAACTCGAAGCGTCACGAAGGACGCATCGGCGGATGACGATTGTGGCGGGGAAACACGCGAGGCGGAAGCTCTTATCACCGAGCGGTTTGGATACGCGCCCGATGATGTCCATGGTGCGAGGAGCTACGTTTGATATGATTTTAAACTTTTTGGGATCGAGAAGCAACGTGCAGTTTCCGCCCGAGTCACGATGGCTCGACTTGTTTTGCGGTACAGGTGCCATCGGATTGGAAGCCATGTCGAGAGGCGTTGTCGAAGCACACTTTGTCGAAATGGACCCGTGGGTGATTAACAACTGCACCAACAAAAACATCAACTCGCTCGGCGTCTCCAAAAGCACGACAACGCACACGGCAAGCGTGCAAGCCTTTATGTCTCAACACCACAAGAACGCCCGAGGCGTCGGAGGCGCATTTGATTTCATCTCCTTTTGCCCGCCGTACGAAAAGGTATCATATCCCGAGCTCTTGCTCCAGCTCGACGAATCCGCCCTCGTCAAGGATTCCACCGTGCTCCTCGTCGAGTACGCCAAGGGTCAGGCGGACGATATTCTTCCATCCATCGGCAAGCGTCTTCGACGCGTTCGCGACAGACGTTATGGTCGCACCTTCATCGCCCTCTACGCCTGTGACGGCCGCGACATCAGCGACGCCGACGTCGAAGATGGCGAAGTGGAGACGGCGAAAAAGTTTTCCCGTCCCGTGCGCCGTTCCGATCGGACCATTCGCGGCGACGAGCGGGATTGACGTCGAGACAGCTGACACTGTATTACTATTTACTCATACATAACGTTCCGAAAAACAGTTAGTTTTTGAAAAAGCACGAACGTGCCGTCAACACACACGTGCGACGTCATCACGCGACGCGAACGAACGACACGGCGATGGCGATGCGTCGCGCGTGCGAACGCATCGTCGCGCGTGCGCTCGAACGCGTTTTTCGACGCGCGTCGGATGGACGACGCGATGCGGACGCAGAAGCGGAAGTCGTTGCCGATGACGCGTCATCTGTGAGTAACGTTTCGAGTCGCGCGACGCCGTTGGACGTGCGTCTGCGCGCAGGTGCGCTCGAAATAGTCGATGCAGAGATAGATGCGGAGGTTTTAATGTCGTGGGCGCCTCGCGTCGTCGTCGATCGCGGGTTTGAGTTGATGAGCGGGAAGGTTGGATGCGTGCTCGGGAAGATTCCGTGGGAAGCCATCGGACGTGAGTCGTGTTCGCTGGAGGTGCGCGACGTCGAACTCGTCGTTCGGGTGGGCGAAGAGACGATTCGAGAGATGGATGAGGAGACAAGGGAGACGATGCCGTCGTCGAAAGGGTCGAGGGTCGTGCGGAGGGCGATGGATGTGTTGTTTCGCGGGTTGAAGGCGCGAGCGAGAGAAGTGTCAGTGGTGGTGCAAGACGCGGCAGGCGTAAGTAAATTTCTCGTTCGGCTCGAATCGGTGGAGTACACGCACGGTCGTGGGATTGTGTTTGATGGGTTGAGTGTTCGGAGGATATCCACCGGGGCGGGGTGTTCGATTTCGGAATCGATGGTGAGCGATATTGCCGGCCAGGCGAGCGTGCCCGGCTCGAGCGGAGAGGCTCTGGAGATTGAGTTGGACGAGATTAAATCGTCGGTGTCGGTGCAGGCGATGCAGAGTTTGATTGACGTGTTCGGTTCGCGCGGTTCGAGCGGTGGGACGCGTCCGAGAGCGGCGACGTCATCACGCATGCGACGATCTTTCATAGACGACGTGCTTCACGACGAAGCCGAACCGACCAATTTGGAAGCGAGCGTGTACGAGGAAGCGAATGAGGATATGTTTCAAAGCGCGCACGAAGATTCGGAAGAGGCATATTTCGACGCGGATGAAGTGGCTCGAGAGCTTTCAGAGTCAATGCACTTTGGAGAAGACGAACACGAACACGAAGACATGCTCGATTTGACTGAGTGTGGCTTCGTCATCAGGTGTCCAAAGCTCACGGTCGCGGCGCCGTTTGACTGTGTGACCTGTCAGTTGTCGGTAACTTCGGTCGAGATTCAATTCAGAGAGTCTATGCGCGTATCTTGGAGCGCCATGCGGGGTATTTATGCCTTTGACGATGTGAACGAAATGTGCATCCGGCTCGAACCTCCGTGTGACGGCGGTCGATGTTGGCTCGACCTGCACGAATTGCGCATGGATCTTCACCTCGGTCATTTTGGATTGCGCGTGAATGGCTTCGATTGCCTAGAACCGGTCGATACGAATGACGAAGTCAATGCGTCAATTTACTGGCTGGCAGATCTCACCACTCCACTCGACGGATCTCTTGCCGCTCGTTGCGTACGCGAAGTGGGAGGCCTCGCACAGGCATCGGCGAAAGAGAATGACGACAGTTTGCGCGAGCATCTCGCGAACGATGCCTCTCTCTTCGTTAAAGTGGTTGCGCGAGACATTCGTTTCAGGGTGAGCGCTGATGTTTTAGAAGCTCTCGCGGTGATTGTGCAATCTCTGTATGAGCTCCCGGATCATCACCCGTTGGCGTTGCGTCAGCCAGCGCCAGAGTCTGTTCTGAGTCCGATAGTGCTAGCGATGGAAGCTAGCAATGTCAACATTCACTTGTTGGAGCCGGCGGCGCATCTGGGTCAATCATCAGGAGGTGCTGTGCCAGTGGTGTGCGGATTGACAGATTTTCAGTGTTTCATCGCCACGAATGTTTCCGGCATGATTGGATCAGATTTCGTTTGGGCTCAATTCGCTCGGGGTACGGTGAGCGCTGATGGAGAAGAAACGGTGACGATTGATGCATCTGAAGGCTCAAAGTACTCTTCATTCGCGTTCGCTCGGACGGAAGGGGAGACGAGTTGCATGGATCTAGGTGTCGTTGGTGCTTGCGTATCCGTTGCACAGTGTGAACCTGTGATTGAACGAGTAAACACATTCGTTTCGGAAAAGGATCGCGACGACGCATCGGTTAGTGGCATTGATCTGCACTACACACTTAGATTTGTGGACTTGTCGCTCGTTGCAAAGTCTAATGGGTCGTTTGGTGTGATGCGCACCGATTTGTTGCGCATGTCCCCGAAACATTCGCAAGATGACGCCTGCGTTGCCACGGCGACCGAAATATTTTGTGTCGGTGTGGATTGTTACGTCGCGCACCCCACGTCGATATGTGGAGTCGGTGTGCGATCTCTGCCGGCGTATCCTTTCTCTAGCCAATGCCTGCGTGCAAATCGCTTTGCGCCGGTGATGAATTCCAAAGCGATTTCACTGAGTACGGTGTCGGCCAAGTCCTCGACCGCGATCGCATCCGTCCACATGCAAGCATGCGTCGCTACTTTGCAGAAGGACACGGTTCACGCACTTCGACGTCTATTGGCGAACGATATTGAGAGTTTCGATCGCCCGGTGACACCCCCGAGTGGTGATGAAAACGAATACGTATTCGTCAGCCCAGTCAAGAAAGCGCGGGATATTTTCCACACGCGGTACCGATCAGACGTTACGACGGAAGAAATCAGTGACGCGACGAACGACGAAACCATGTTTCCAGCGCATTCGCGACGAGGAAAATCTCGGACACGCGATAGATCATCATCGAACACACCCTTGCAGCGAAAAAGCGCGCGGGGCGACAGCCCCGTGGGTCCAAACGTGATTGAAAACTTCTTTTATCGCAACAACCGTCGAGCGAAAAAGAAGAGAGCCAAGCCGCTCTTTGCAGCCGGTAGTGTATCGTCTGTGCGTCACAGTTCTTCGAGAGTGCGAACGAGTTCTGGCGAAAACTCATTGAGCGCGAGTCGTTTCGTGGGTGAATTCCCTTTTGTGCTTCCGATTATGCCAGCTATACAAGACGAGATTCAAAGTTCTCTTAGCGCTGTTCATACGCGATACTTGCCGCTCCCGACAGACTCAGTCATTCCACAGAGCACGCTTCATATCAACAACACCGCCATGGAACTTCATCTACTGCCTGGTTTGTACTGGTCTGAATCTGAGTTGAGGTCGCCGCTGCATGCCGACTCCGTCGAGCACGACCCACTTGGGTCTTCAGCCGGTGTGAAGCTCGTCGCGCAGACCTCTTCTGTGCGCATCGATGTCTTTCCGACGGAAGATTGCGAGGCGGCGCAACGGGTGGCGTTGTCTATTCGAGATGTAACCTGTTCGGATGTCACCAAGGGCGCGACGTGGCCGAGCGTCATCAAATACGACTCACTCATGGCGGCTCGGGCAGAAGCGGTCGATATGCTCACTGTTGACTTGACTACAGTGCGTCCAAACACTTCAGAACCAAGTGAATTGGAGTACGTGTTGAAAGTATCCGCGCTGCCCGTGCACCTCAAGCTTGATCAACGGGTTTTGAAACTCGTTCTCGACGTCTTTGCGGATGAGACGGATACGTCGCGCTCTGTATCGGCTCCGCCAGAAGACACGGCGTATTTTCAAAAGATTGAAGTGGGCAAACTCTCGCTTCGTTTCGAGTATTGCGGTCGCCAAGTTGACATCGACGCTTTGCGAGCGGGCAACCTCCTCGAAGCTCTCAATCTCGTGCCGTGGGATGGCGTACGCCTGGACATACAGCCCATCCGCCTCACTGGCATTTTGGGAGTCGGCAGCATGATCGAACTGGCCATCAAGAGCTGGCTCGAAGACGTGACCCAGACGCAGGCGCACAAGTTTGTCGAAGGTGTCAAACCGATTCGTTCGGCAACCAAGCTCGGACGTGGCGCCATGGATTTGGTGTCGAAACCTCTTGAATTCCACCGAGGTAAGAAGCGCGGCGGCATCATGGCTGGATTAGCCGTGGGTGTGGCGTCCTTTGTCAAGGAGGTTTCGCTTGCCTCAATCGAGCTCGGCGCATTTGCGGCTGGGCAAACCTCATCATTGCTTGTCGCTGCAGAGGATATGATCAGCGACGCGCGCGATGGCGAGACCACTGGGGAGCCATCCGAACCGAACTCAATGCTCGAAGGTCTGACACTTGCGTCAAAGGACGTATGGAGTGGCGTCAATCGCGCGGCTCGTGCCGTCGTCATCAACCCACTCAAGGAGTTCGCAGCGGGCGAAACAACCCCATCTGAAGCTGCCTTAGTTGCCATGAAAAAAGTCCCGTACGCGACCGTCACCGGCGCCAAGGGGGTCACCAGAGCGCTCGATCACGCGCTCACTGGCGCCAAGAACACTTTCAAGTCAAAACAAACGCCATCATCGACGTCAGAAACACCATTGGCTTGATTCCGCGAGAATTCAGAGAACACAGAATTCTCTTTCATTCATCATTTGTTGTAACCTCACGCGCCTTCTTATGATTCTCAACGAACAAAGCGTCATTACAAATCCAGCGACGTCCGAGCTCATTCGCAACCATTCCAAACGCGACCCAAAATGCTGGCAACAACCCTCATACCTCACTCGTGCTTCACACGACGACGCACACGACCCATCCCGGTCGCGTCCGCGCCGACGTTCGTACAGCCCGACAATGCTTGCCTCAACCATCGCGAGCGTCCCATCGGTCGCGTCTGCGACCAAGCGCGCGTCGTTCAAGACGTCGTCCGTCCGAGCTTCGATCCGCGCGCGTCAGGGTACGACCAGTGCCACTCGGTCGACACACGCGGCGAACGTCGCGGTCCGTGGGACGTCGACGCGCGCTCACGCGCTCGCAAAACAACCCCCGAGCCCGGAGTTCGGTGGTGACGCCGTCTGGGACCCGCTCGGGTTGCGAAACGACGAGACGGGTGACACCGCCGGAGAGGGTTGGTTCAGAGCGGACGCGTTCGGTTTCGGCAACGCAAGCCGACGACCGACCGCACTCGCGATGTCCACGGGCCGAGGTGGTGGGTCTGGTGATGGTGGGAACATGGGTGACTTTTTCTCTGGGAAGCTTCCGGGCAAGATTGCCACTGTTTTTGCGCTGTTGGTGCTGTCGAGAGTTGGCACGTACATCCCGATCAGCGGCGTGGATAGAGCGGCGTTCGCAGAGTCGTTGCAAGGCAGCGGAGGGATGATGGCTTACGCCGATACGCTCACGGGTGGTAGTATTTCAAAGCTTGGAATCTTTTCGCTCGGTATCGTGCCGTACATTAACTCGAGCATCATCTTTCAGCTCTTGGGTAGCGTGTTTCCAGAGTTGAAAAAGCTGCAAAAGGAGGAGGGCGAGGCTGGTCGTAGAAAGTTTCAGCAATACCAAAGGTGAGTGATGGATGGGAGACGCGCGCGCTAGGAAGAAAGTGATGATCGTGGCAATGATGTGACCTTTTAGGTCTCGTTCGATTGAGCTTTGGCGTGTTACGACATGTCAGCGGCCTGAAAAGAATAACGGAAACTGAGCTATGAAGTTTTGCGATGGACGCGTTCTCTTCCTGAAGAGATGAATTTCAAGACTAACGAACGACGCTTGTTCTCCCTACGTTCCAACAGATACGGTGCCCTCGCGTTTGCCATCGTTCAAGCCGTCGGTCAGTGCTTGTACGTCAGACCCTTTGTCGAGGACTTTACCCCAATGTGGTTGTTTGAACAAAGTTGCGCGCTCACTGCCGGTGCCATGATCCTCATGTACATCGGCGAACTCCTCAACGAGATCAAGCTTGGTAACGGAACCTCCCTCCTGATTTTCTCGAACATTGTCAGCGCTTTGCCATCGTCGATCGGTCAAACCGTCACTTTGGCGCAGCAAAAGGGTGATGCGGCGAGCGTGTTGCCAGTGTTTTTCGGCGCATTTGCGCTCACGACGCTGGGTATTGTTTACGTGCAAGAGGCTGAGCGTAAGATTCCGATGAACTACAGCACTCGATTCAACGCCGGTGGTCTCGCAAAGTCGTCTTACTTGCCATTCAAGGTTAACAGCGCTGGTGTGATGCCGATTATTTTCGCGTCATCTCTGCTTGCGTTGCCGGCAACGCTCACACGCTTCACCGACAACAGCGCCGTAGTTGGAGTTGCGCGTTTCTTGAGCCCTGGTGGTGGTGCGGGTTACGTCCCGGTGAACGTCGCACTCATTTGTTTCTTCAATTACTTTTACACATTCTTGCAGCTCGAGCCCAAGGATGTCGCTGAGCAGCTCAAGCGGCAGGGCGCGTCCATTCCCGGTGTTCGCCCCGGCGCCGCCACTCGGGACTACATCACCCGCGTACTCGAACGTTTGTCCCTGCTTGGCAGCGTCTTCCTTGGTTTGCTTGCGCTCACGCCGGGGGCCGTCGAGCAAGTGACTGGTTTGCAAACCTTCCGAGGTTTCGCGGGAACTTCCTTGTTGATTCTTGTTGGTGTCGCCACCGATTCGGCTCGCAAGGTTCGTTCGGAATTGGTCATGGAGTCTTACGACACGAAGCTCGATGAGTTCTATTCAAACTCGAAGAAGAAGTAGGTAGCGCAATTGTAGCAAAATAAAACGTGGAATTCTATTAAAATCTGATGTGTTATGCCTGCGGAAACAACGCGTATTATCCAACACGAACTAGAAAAATTAATATCGACCCCGTCCACCGAATCGGCCTCCACCACCTCGTCCACCGAATCGGCCACCGCCGCCGCGACCACCGCCACCGTAGTTACCACCACGCCCTCCGAATCTACCACCACCGGGTGATCCTCTACCTCCACCACCGTAGTTACCACCGCGCCCGCCGAACCTGCCGCCACCGCCACCACCAGTTGGCTGAGGACGTTGGCTAAGCTCTGGCAACTCTTCGCAAGCCGTTATCGTGATGCCAGTTTTACCGTTCGACGCCGGTTCGGAAAGTGCGCAGAACTTGTCCGCGAGTTCGGAAGGAACATCGAACACCGCAGCTGTGTTATCGAGGCTGAGAGTCAAACGGCGAAGTTGCAAATCATTCTCATTCATGCGCTGTCGAAGGAAGTTCCACACGTAGGTGGGCGTTCTGATTTGGACGTCGCCGGCGGTGAATAACAGAGTCGTCTGGCCAGAGTGAGACGTCAAAAGCGAACGCTGGCGAAGTTCGCCGTGGCCAGCGAGTTTGGCAATTGCCATGGCGAGCACTTCGACCGGATCTCTACCTTCTTCGCTATCGCTATCTTCACCCTCGAGCAAATCTCTCGCGACGTCCATGAAGAGTTTTGCGGCTCCCTTGTGAACCTTGCGAATTTGCTCACCGGCAATCTTACCGGCAGCCTTGGCCATTTCCGCCGGTTGCGGAGGACCGATGCGAATAAACTTAAAACCACCCTTGCGTTCGATGTTCGGGACGGCCCACTCGGATCTAGGAGTACACAAAGTGACAGAAACACCAGACGCGCCCGCGCGTCCCGTACGACCGGAACGGTGAATGTAAGTCTCGGCATCCTTTGGCGGTTCGCACTGAATAACGAGTTCAACGCCCGAAATATCTAAACCACGAGCGGCAACGTCTGTGGCGACGAGGACTTGAAACTTATCCTCACGGAATCCAGCGAGAACAACCTCACGCTGACCTTGATTGACGTCGCCGTGAAGCGCCTTTGCGCCCTTGGGAATTTCCTTCTGCAAGTTGTCGCACAACTCGCCGCAATCACGCTTCGTGTCGCAGAAAACAATGACGCGTCCGCCACCCGGCGCCTTGGAGCGAATAACGTCGCACACCAAATCGACGCGATCGGACCACTGGCACGGCAAGAGCATGTGTTGCACCTGACCGCTCGCCTTCTGCTTTTCGTCGCCGACCAAATCAACCGTCGCGTAGTTGCTCTTTAAGAATCGCTTGGCGATATCCTTCACCCACGGGGGCAAGGTTGCGGAGAATAGTAACGTTTGCACGTCACCAGAGCTCTTCAAGATCAACTCGACGTCGTCGACGAAGCCCATGTTGAGCATCTCATCCGCCTCGTCGAGCACTCGAAACTTCAAGTTGTCCATCACGAGCGTTTTGCGCTCCAGGTGATCCTTCATCCGGCCCGGCGTACCGATGACGATGTCGCAGCCACCTCTGAGACCCATTTCTTGCTCGCGGTACGGTGCACCACCGTACACGCACAACGATTTGAAGCCATACGAGTTGCCAATCCAATCGAAATCCGCAAACACTTGCTTGGCGAGCTCACGCGTCGGCGCCAACACGACACACATGGGTCGCCGTCCTTGCACGCGTCGACCGTTCGAAGGCATCGGAGAAATCTTAGCCATCTCTTCAATGATTGGAAGCACAAAAGCCAGAGTTTTACCGCAACCAGTGCGCGCTCGACCGACGACATCCTTACCACTCAACGCGATGTTGAGCGTCTCCGACTGAATGGGAAACAACGTATCGTACCCCTTCTTACGTAACGTCGTCTTCACCGGTTCGCTCAACGCGAAATTATCCAAATTCATCGGGTTCGGAGTCTCTGGACGTTCCGGTTCCGGCGTCATCCCATCGCTCATCCGCGCGTCTTCATCCTCGTCGCTCGACGACTTTTTGCTCTTCTTCTTTTCAGACTTTTCTTCACCCTACGCACATCAAAATCATCTCGTCAGTCATCGCGTTCTTTTCGTCGCGTTATCATCGTCGTCATCACGCACCGATTCTTTTTTCCGTTTCTTCGTCTCCGTCGTCGACGTCGCCTTGAGCGACTTTTCCTTCTTTTCCTTCTTCTCCTTCTTCTCTGAAGACTTTTCTTTAGTCTTTCCCATGCTGCTGTTGTCGCTCCGTTATCGTCGTCCTTCGGTTAACAATTCTGTGATTGACAAGGCTCTATTCTTTCGTCCCGTTCGTCGATTTGCGCGTCCGTCGTCTTCCGCGCGCGTCGTCGTCCGTCCGTGTGTGTCGTCGAAGTCGTGCTCGCTCGGCTGGCGGCGGCGGCGGTTGCTTGGCGTTGCACGTGTTTGTGTGTTTCGTTTCTGCAAAAGTGCAGCGGCGCGCTTTGCTTGGCGTCGGTCGCATCGCGCGCGCGTACTTTAGGGTTACTACGCTAGTACGTTACAGAGTGGCGTCGATTAGCTAACGTTCAGATGACGCGCCAATGCGTTTCGGTATCGATCGGCGCGGTGTCGCATTGGACGAGGGTGTAGTCGTCGGCGAGCGACTTTGGCGCTACGTGAAACGTTGGAAACTCCAACACGGTTTTCCCTCTGAGCGCGTCAGCAACGGTGCATTGAAGGTTGACGGTGTGCCATAGCTTTGCGTTGGCGGGAGTGTCGAACTTTTCGGCGACGACGAGAAATCCAAGGCTTTCGTCGTTGAGATTTTCTGCGTCGACGGGAAGCTTGAATGGGTGCATGTTGGTCTTGTCGTCGATGGCGAGCGTCATCTCCTTGACGTGCGCAGCGTAGACGTCTCGAAGTAGAGCCGTTTCCGGTACTTTCTCGTCTATGCGCGCGATGCGCGCGTCGCCAACGTGGAAAATCCACTCGAGACGCCAGTGAAGCTCGTCGTGTTTCCTGTAATGGTACGTCGTGTTGGTTCGTCTTCTCGCCATGCCGTTCGCCATGAACCGCACTTCCACCCCGCGCTCGGCGCACTTCGCCTTCAGCGCATCCAAAGCCCTACGTGTGTGATTTCGAGCGCCCCTTCCCTGACCCCGTCCTCCCCGTCCTCTACCCCCACCATCCGTTCGACGTCCGGAAGCCGACGGCGGTTCGCCCGCAGCACCGCCGACGCCCGATTCCCCATCCTCCCCGAAAGTCGGTCTCCACCGCTTCGCCCGGTCTCCTTCCGCCCCAACTTCTTCCAAAAACCGATAATCCCTCACCACGTCCGCGTCTTCGAAATCCCGTATGTCTATGAACGCCGTCCGCGTTCGCTTTCCGTCGCAATCTCTGTCCACCTTGTGCTTTTTAACGCACGCCAACGAGCACGACTTGGTCTCGCATCGCGGACACGTGTATCGACTCTCCGCCTCTTCGCACACGTCGCAGACACCGAAACGAGACGACATTCGTATCTCGAGCGCTCGTCGGCGTCGACGTAGACGTCCTCGTCGACGCGGCGCGGCGCGGAATGAAAAACTCAGTTGTACTATCACGCGCACCACCACAGACGCCGACGCGCGCGTCGCTCGGCTCGAACGGACGAATAGACGGCGAGAGTTCGGATCGAGACGGCGACTGGTCGCGTAAGAATCAGAGGAACTCACGAACTCACGAACGAACGAACAAACGAACGAACGAACGAACGAACGAACGAACGAACGAACGAACGAACGAACGAAAACATGATGAATGAAGAGGGATCGCTCATCGCCGTCATTGGCGACGAGGACACGGTGACGGGGTTTTTGCTCGCCGGGGTCGGACACATTGACGAAAGACAACGTCAGAATTATTTCATCGTCGGGGAACGAACGACGGAGGATGAGTTGGCGGCGGCGTTCAAGGAGTTTACGTCGGCGAGGGAGGACGTGGCGGTGGTGCTCGTGACGCAAGTGGCGGCGGATAAGATTAGATACCTCGTGAACGCGCACTCGGCGGCGATTCCGAGTGTTTTAGAGATACCAGATAAAGAGAATCCGTACGATGCGTCGAAGGATGGGGTGCTGTCGAGGGTGAAGCACTTGCTCGGTGGGGAGAGTTGACAACGGGGCGCGTGTACGTATAGCTAGCTAGAACTTTGCGTCGTTGGCGTCCGGTTACTGCTGACGGCGATTGTTAATGAAACACATGTGAATTCGATTTGAATTTCAGCATTAATATTGCACCGCCGTGCGTTTTCTCGTGCTAGAACGATGAAGACGCGCGACTTCCTAAGTAGATGTCCAAAGGCGCTAGTTTTATCCCGAGCGAGCGAGCAATTCGCTTCGCGCGGAATTCCAATAGAGATGCGCGTTTACGCCTTGGCGACAACCTCCTTGCCAGAGATGCGCTCGTAGACTTCGCGCACCTTGAGACCAACGATGGTTTGGAAGAAACCGGTACCGTTGTTGGAGCCCGGGCCGTTTTGGTACTTGAGCATTTGTTGGGTAATTTCACCGTAGAACTTGGTGGACGTGTTGGAGAGGTGAGACTCGACGTAGATGAGCTCTTCGAGCTTGTCAAACTGACCATCCATTTCGAGGACGGTGACTTCCTTGCCGTAGAAGGTGTCCGGGCCGTAGAAGAACTTGATGCCCGGGTAAGAGCACGTCAACTTGCGGCCGCACGGGATCCAGGAGATGGTGGAGCCTTCGTC
>Ga0181600_10000154_pt1 | contig 48457 bp, 92 predicted proteins | sample 041ome_2_FD_132982 | JGI IMG/M metagenome (GOLD analysis project Ga0181600, IMG submission 132982) | Coastal salt marsh microbial communities from the Groves Creek Marsh, Skidaway Island, Georgia - 041406US metaG (megahit assembly) | ecosystem: Environmental > Aquatic > Marine > Intertidal zone... | reverse complement strand
TTTACTTAGGGAATATGAAGTTCCAACTGAATCTTTTTCTTTTGTTCTAAACACTTTGCCAAACTCTCTTGTTTTTAATTTTAAAGTATAGCCTATTTCAGAAGAACTGCTTGGGTTATTGGCCGTTGTCTGATATTTCATCAGATAGCCAGTTGCATCTGCTGGAATAGTATAAATAGCCATTAAGGTTTGATTATTTGAGCTTAAAATCTTAGCATAAGCAATTGAATCATCGCCACTTGGATGTATAGTTACATCGCCAGATAAATCTACAGAGTCATTATTGAAGGCGCGAAAAATTCTACTCCAACTTCCATCTATATCGACAATGCCAGTTCCGTTTATATTACCAGTCCAAGATTGCTCATAAAAGTTCTCATCTAAACCTTGAACAATTAATTCTTGGTTGTCCGCGTTTTCAGAAGAAGAAAGTTGAACTCCTGTTGCTACATCTGGCGGAAATGTATAAATATCATCATTATTTCCATCCCAAACTGTAGTTGGGCTTTCGTCAGAAACACTAGAGCCTATAACTGGATTTGAACCAAACTTGTGAATATAAGAATCAAAATTTGAACTTATATAATCAGAATAAGAGCCGCCCTCGCCCTTTTGTTCTGCTCTCCAATACTCATTTTCTTCATCCCATATATAATTAAATACGACACTGTGGTTTCTATTTGGCGAAATGCGCCAAGCATTCGGTATAGTTGGAAACGGCATATTCTGGATTACACTGAAATTATTTAGAAATATGCGAAGAAATGAAAAAATTAGGCCCCGGTTTTTTTTGGATTGTTTTAAATAAATAAAGCCATTTCTTTTTTGGATTATTTTAAATAAGGGGTATACCTGCTTGTAAGGGCGGGTTCTCCGCGTTTATTTATTTCTGGTGATTTTTAGGTTATTCATTGAGATATGCACCCCCCCTCTGTTTTGTGATAATTACAATCAATGCAAGATTTATAATAACCCCGCCCCTGTTGCTGTTCACTAGGACACTACGCAATCGCGCCATGTAATCAACGCAATAATTCCTTGCAATAAACGAAAAACTATGGTATAGTATGCACATGAAAGACCTCTTCGAACTGATTATCCTTCCTTTTCTCATCTCGTCTGCTGTTATTATCGGCATCGCGTTTTTTACCCACTTCGCGATCAACGGATAAAAAAACAAAAAACAATTTGCAATAAACAAAAAATAGAGTATACTTACCACATGAAAGAGATTACACAAGACCAGTTCAACGCTTTAGCTGAAAAGATTTACCTCGCAAAGCGCGAGAACAGCCCGTTCTCTCCACATACTCAAAAGATGAACGCGCTACAAGATGCCTTGATTGAGGCAGAGGATGAGCATCATACGCTCTACGTGGACGTATACAATGTGGGCTATGCTCACCTTGAAACGGTTTAGTAATATACTACGACGCAAGATTCGTAACTCCCTAAGCCTCAACGAGTTACGACGCTCGCGCCGCCCCGCCGTCGTAACTCGTTGATATCCAACGACTTAGCCCATACGCGATTGCGTATAGCTAACCACATAAAAATCGTTTGCTTATCAGGTTATAGTGTGGTATATTCAAGCATGACAAACGAACTGTTTCCAACTAACGAAAAGGCTATGAACGCGATGCTTGATGAAGCCAAGATAATGCTCGCAACTGAAAAGGATTTTCACCAAAGCATGAAACCGCTTGACCTTAAAACCTTTGCTAAGTTTGACAAGCTTGCTCGCGACCACAAAGACTTTGCTGGTGCATACGATATCGGTTACGACGCTGGCATGGGATACGATCTTCCAAAAGGCGGAGGTCTTGAAGGTAACAACCCTCACAAAAAGGACACGTTTGCATACTGGCTTTGGATGGATATTGCCGGACAAGGCATGGCAGACGCTTAATAATTAAATACCTTCGTAACTCACTAAGCCTCAACGAGTTACGAGGGTCGCCCCGCCGCGCCGTCGTAACTCCTTAACAACCAACGACTTACGACGTAAATTACATGGCGCGATTGCGTATAGCTAACCACATAAAAATCGTTCGCTTATCAGCTTTTAGTGTGGTATATTCAGGCATGAACATTAAAGAAATAAACATAAAATCACTGGTAGTCGAGAACGTAGATATGCGCGATTATCCTGACTTCTGCGATGCGTTCTTCTCTTACGCGGAGACGGTCGATGGTCGCGAGTTGAGCGATGCAGAAGTTGAGTCTCTGACTCTTGACAATCCAGAACTCGTTCTGGAGGCGGCGCATCAGAGCCTCTACTAGAGGGTCACGCGATTGCGCCATAAGACAACACAAATAATTGCTTGCGATAAAGAAAATATTGTGGTATAGTATGAACATGGAAGTAAAAGCAATCGACCACCTCACACAGATGAGCTACAACCACAACCGCCTGACACATCCAGATGTGTCGCCCGAAAGGTGGGGCAAGGTTTACGGAGAGCAGAAGGCTCTCTTGCTGGAAGAAAACTTCCAAATCACATGGCGCGATTGCGCCATGTAATCAACGCAAAAAGAGTTTGCGATAAACAAAATGGTATGGTATATTCAGACATGACAAACGAGCTATTCCCAAGTAACGAGCAAGAGATGAACGAGCAAGACGAAGTTTTCCGCCAAAAAACAATCTCCGAAGAACAATTCAATGATCTGGTTCGTGAACGCGCCAGAAACTCAAAGTATAGCTGTTGCCAAACGGCTTGGTTTTCGGCCAAATCTAAGGTTGAAAGAGAACTCAAAGAGAAGGGAGTCGAAGTAAAATCTTCGTAACTCCCTAAGTCTCAACGAGTTACGACGCAGCCGCCCCCGCGCCGTCGTAACTCGTTGAATACCAACGACTTACAAAGCAAATCACATGGCGCGATTGCGCCATGCTCACCATATAAAAATCGTTCGCTTATCAGGCTATAGTGTGGTATATTAGGGCATGATTAAGATAAATAAAAAAGAAGCAGAGCAACTGGTTGAGTTGCTCCAAAAGCAGATTGCAAAATCTGATGAAGGATCTCCCGTTGAGATCGCAATTGATAAAACCGACATCAATGTAACGGTTAAGAGTCACGGTGGTTGGCTTCGCAGCGGCGTTTACCGTCGTCAGAATCCGATGGCTGTGGCTATCGAGATTAAGAAGTCAATCGACGCTGGCAAGAAGCTCAAGAAGCTTATGGCGTGATTGCGCCATGCTCACCATATAAAAATCATTTGCTTGTTACGTTGTAGTGTGGTATATTCAGACATGCAAACAAAAGAACTCTCCAAAGAAGTTAAGGCAATCGCTCATCGCATCTTGCGCGAGCGCATGAAGAAAGAGGGAGTTGTCACTCCGAAAGTTGGATGGGCAACGGAGGCGGTGAAGCAAGCTCAAAAAGAGAAAGTATAGGTGTGAAGATACAAAATCACGAAGAGGCAACGGAGGCAGCGCAAGAAATTCTGCAAACTAAAAACGCTGGCCTGACCTTGCAAGAATTATACGAAACTGGTCGCGTCGTCGATTCCGATTTGAATACGTGGGTCAGGTTTTACTATGCCGTAAACGATATGGTTTACGGCGGCTTTTTCGCGGAACGCATCGAAGAGATACTCAAGCAGAAACTTGTAAGTGTTTAAGCCTCAACGAGTTACGACGGAGCCGCCCCCGCGCCGTCATAAGTCCTTCTGGCTCAACGAGTTAGAAGTTACGCAATTGCGTTATATAATCAAACAAAAAAGATGTTGCAATTAAGGTAAAAAGGTTTATGTTAGGACATGCAGATGACAAACCTCTTCTCTCAAGTAATCGACAACATTACTTCTTCCCCCTCCTCTAAGACTAAAAAGGATAAGTTCGTGCTGTTTCTCAATATCGTGATGACGCATTTATTGTCTCCACCTGATAAGTCAACTGCTCCTAAAATTTGGAAGGCGTTCAAAATGATGCTTGAAAAATAATAAGCTTGGCCTCGCTCGCAACTATGGCATACGACCTTCCAAAATTAAAAATTAAAAATATGAATTGGAACCCACAACCAACCAAAAAATCGGAAGGCATTGAGTCCTTTCTTAAAGATTCGCTTGGCGTTGATCGTCGCAAGTCTATCACGCAAAAGGTTTGCCCGTTTTGTTCGAAAGCGGTAACGCTTGATAGTTTCAAGGATGAACTTTCCTTGAAAGAGTTTCACATTTCGGGGCTTTGCCAGTCCTGTCAAGACTCTATTTTTGGCTGAAAAGATCAACGTAACTCCTTGAAGATCAACGAGTTACGACGGAGCCGCCCCCGCGCCGTCGTAACTCGTTGAATACCAACGACTTACGACGCAAATTACATGGCGCGATTGCGCCATGCCAACCACACAAAAAGAATTTGCTTATCGCACAATAGTGTGGTAAATTAGGGCATGATTAAGAGAGAGCAAATCACAATCGGTTCCATGATTCTATGCAGTCAATACGGATGGCTTTGTGTTGACCAGATAGAATCAACCTTCGTCTGGGCATCTAATGAAGATGGCAAAGAACTCGGCGTGATGATTGAATGGATAGAGGAGGTGGCGTGATTGCGCCATACAATCAACGTAATCTTTTGTTGCGATAAACAAAATAGTGTGGTATATTCAGACATGAAAACGATCTCTCAAGAAGAATTTAATAATCTTGTTCACGAACGCGCTAGGCACTCAAAGTATAGGTGTTGCCAAACTGCTTGGTTTTCCGCAAAGTCTAAGGTCGAAAAAGACCTTAAAGAAAAAGGGATAAAAGTAAAATAAAAACTTGCTTACTAGATAAAACTGTGGTATATTCAGAAATGCAGAACGAAAAAGAAATATCAAAAATGGCCCATAAGATTCTACGCAAAAGAATGACAGTTGCAGGAGCCAAAACACCTCCTATCGGATGGGCAAGCCAAGCGATGAAAGAGGCAAAGAATCAACTTGTGAAAAGCTAAAATGAGAACATTAATTGCACTATTTGCACTATTTGCCTTTCTTCCTATTTTCGCGTTTTCCATTGAGCGCGATTGTGTGATACAAATCGAAAGATAATAACACGAAAGAGCTTGCAACTTAAACCATTTGATGGTATATTCAGAAATGCAAACAAAAGTATACGCACTCGGAAAAGGTTGGGGATTCAAAAAAGGGTCCACCATCTCCATTAATTCTGTTCGCAGAGGTCTCGGCAATTATACCCACGCGATGGCAGACGGTCAGCTTTACAAGCTTCAAAAGGTGGAAGGCAAAAAGGGAACTTTCAAACTTGTTTGATCGGGTTTCTTTCAAGATCAAAATAATACTATAACCATGATTCGAAGCAACATGAAATATATTATCCTACTATTACTAATTCTTCCCTCTTTCCTCCTAGCCAGTATTCCAAGGCAGAAAAGAGAATACAAGCCAATTCTCCCAATCAACGTAAAGTCTGCGAATTTTCAAGAACAGAAAAAGCTTGCTAAGAAATTGGAATTGCCAAAGCACGATCCAAAAAGAGTTTACTATGGGCCGGAAAATTCCCTATTTCCTAAACTCGACCTTTCGAGTTTCGAGGAGGTAAAAATAAATAAATGAAAAAGTTACAAACTATTTCGCTATTTGGGGCTATTATTTCCTATTCGTTATTTACTTTCTTTTGTTTACGTTCCGCTTCGGAAGGGTTAAACCAACCCGCTAACTATTTCCTTTCTTTATATAGTTTTTTTGCAATAGTGGTTTTTCTTTTTACTGCTTGGATTATCTCACTAAAAGAAGGCTAAGTTCTTGACGCCTATAACAAACTGGTAGTAAAATAATTACAATTCATGGACAAAGAATTAAAAGAATGGCTTAAAATAAGGTTAGAAAAAAGTCTCCCTTGTGATCGAGATATATATGACAAATTGATTGAACTTTACAGGTCTTTGTAACTCCCTAAGTGCCAACGAGTTACGAAGGTCGCCCCGCCCCGCCGCCGTAACTCCTTGAGTATCAACGAGTTGCGCTATACGCGATTGCGCCGTGTAAAATACGCAAAAGAAGTTGAACAAAAGTAAATTTGTGGTAAATTACAAATATGGAAAAGGGAAAAGCAATTCTTCCAGACTATGAGGCGGGATATGATTATGTTTATAATTACCTTAATTTGACCCCTGTTAGCTGGATCGCTAAAAAAGTTGATGGGTGGCCTATGTTAGAATTTACTTGTAAATGTGGGCATGTAGTTCATGTTTGGGAAGAAAATGGAGAAGTTTACGGAGAATACTAATTATGATTTATTCGATTGGGGATTCTATTGAGTGGATGGGTGAGCTTTGCATCATCGACAACCTTGATCCCGACAAGGGGTTTTACTGGGTCACTGACCAGTATGGGAACGGCTACGAAGCTCCCATTGCGGAGGTCGATGGTCAGGATGATGATTATGAGCCGTGTGAACCTAACGAGTGGGCGGATGGCGATGCACTTGCAAGTGCCGGATGGGGAACTGATGAGGACTACGGTGGAGGTTGTGAATATCTTTAATATGGAAAAGACACTAGAAGAATATAATAAAATCCAAGCGATCCGTAAATGGAACGCTGGATTTAGGACGCCTCCTGTTCCCACCACGAAGTGGAACGAAAAGGATTGGGAAAAGTGGAGGGAATCACAAAAGCCCCTTCCGCCATTCGAAGAGTGGAAAGAGCAGTAACTGCCTAAGCGTCAACGAGTTACGAGGGTGGCCCCGCCCCGCCGTCGTAACTCGTTGACACTTAACGACTTAGGCCATACGTAATCGCGCCATACGAAACAACACAAAAGCAGTTGAACGAAAAGAAATCTGTGGTAAATTATGACATGAACGAAGAACAAATCATTCAATTTCAAGCTGAACTCAACGATTTTATCGACCGTCTTGACGCTCTCGATCCGCGCTTCCGCGAGGACGAAGACGAAGACGCCCGTTGGGAGAAAATGGCCGATGAGTTCGATGAAATCGAATTTGGCCGCGCCGTGATGGGCGCGTAACCCGCATTACTTTGAATATGAATGATAGACACAAAAAATGGGCGCAAGCTCACGATTGGGGCAGAGAGGCTTTCTTGAAAGATGGGAAGCTATTCGTCATAAACAGCGACCCAGCAGAATCTTATGGCGTGAGTCGTGGGGCTTGGATTGAGTTCTCGTCCTTTGATAACCTACGTGCATGGGCGGGATACTAGCCAGAACTTCCGTAACTAATTAAGACTCAACGAGTTACGGGCGCGGCCCCGCCCCGCCGTCGTAACTCCTTGACTATCAGCTACTTACGCTATACGCGATTGCGTTATAGAAAACAGCAATAAAGCTATTGAAGAAAAGAAAATGTGTGGTATACTATACACATGCACAATGACCTTAAAATTGAAATTGACTCTGTAGTTGAGAACCTTAATGATATTGTAGAGAGTCTTGAGGCTCCAGTTGAGTCTATAGTTCACTTTATTGACACTGAGGCGTGGGATATTGCTCGCCGCAATCCTGATGTTGAAGAAAACTTTATCAAAAGAAAAATAAAAGAGGGATTGGAAGAATTAGGCCTTGCAGTTTAATTAAAAGAGTGTATATTAAAACATGAAGGAAAAGAGAAACTTGAAAGCTTGGGGCCGAAAAAGAGGGGCAGAATTTGTCCTCGGTCGCGGGACAAAAGTAATTCCAGATAAAAAGAAAAAGATAGACAAGAAAGCTTGTCGTCGAAAGGATTGGTAAAAGATATGACAAGAGTAATTGTAGAAGAGTTTGATGCAGACCAGCACGGCCATTGTGATGATTGTGATTTCGTAGTTTCCTTTACGGAAGGTGCTGGAATGGAAGATACGGCAGAAAGGATTGCTGAGTCTCTTTCCGTTTGTGATTTTCAAAGAATGGAAATGGACAATTTAATTCAGTTGTTTTGTTGCCACTCTTAAAGTTTTAATGTAATATATAAACATGCATCACAAAAAGATTACCAATTTCGGATATGGTGGGATTAAGTGTTCTTGCTGCACTCCATTTAATACTGTAAAGAAAAATCAAAAGCTATCGAATAAACGGCTGCGCCAAACTTTAGACGCGGAAATGGAAGAAGAAGCCGCTCGCACTATTCAATGGTATAATTATTGGGACACATATTATAGTCCAGAAGAAGACGAAAACCGGATGCAATCATTTTGGGAAGAAGAAAATGTCAGATACTATCACAATCACATGGAAGGACGGGAAACGGTGGAATATCCACAGGTCTATCCTAAAAACAATTTTCAACGATAAACTTCCCATTCCTGAACACTGGTTTTCTAGTAGAGAATTAGATGTTCTTCTTTGCTTGGCTAGAATGGAAAAAGAAGGAATAGCTATTGATTCTGAAATAAAAGCAAACTACAGATAATTAGCAACTCGTTGATGCTCAAGTAGTTACGACGCAGCCGCCCCCGCGCCGTCGTAAGTGCTTGATGCTCAAGGACTTACGCTATACGCGATTGTGCCATATAAAATACTATTTTCTTTAAGAAAAAGCGTTGCAATATAAGAATTTATGTGGTATATTAGGGCATGGATAATAAAAAGAGGTTCTTAAAGAAAGAATTACAAGATATCATTGAAGAAATTGGACTATCCAAAAACGATAAAGAATTGAAAAAGTCCGCAGATAAATTTAATGAGGCTTATGAGAGGTATGCTTCTTTCCATAAAACTGCCACTTTAGACGGTGCGAGATGGGTTAGGGTTGAAGATTTCAAAAATGGTTTTTATACATGCTTCGACCAACACGGTGGAGAATATAAAGCAACAAAATCACAATTAGACTGGAACTAATCAAAAATAAGAAACTTGTTATGGACAGAAAATACGAACTTTTGGAAACAGGAGACTGCGAATTATTCCGAATCCGCGCACTACGTGATTTTGGAAATGTTAAGGCGGGAGATATTGGAGGATTGGTTGAAAGCGACATGCAACTCTCTCACGATGGCAACTGCTGGATTTATGATGGGGCTGAGGTTAGCGAAGACGCTGAGGTTCGCGAAGACGCTGTGGTTTGCGGAGCCGCTGTGGTTCACGGACACGCTGTGGTTTGCGGAAACGCTGTGGTTCACGGACGCGCTAGGGTTTACGGAAACGCTGTGGTTTACGAAGACGCTGAGGTTTGCGAAGACGCTAGGGTTTACGGACACGCTGAGGTTTGCGTAGCCGCTGAGGTTCACGGACACGCTGTGGTTTGCGGAAACGCTAAGGTTTACGGAGACGCTAAGGTTTACGGAAACGCTGTGGTTTGCGGAAACGCTGTGGTTCACGGACGCGCTAGGGTTTACGGAAACGCTGTGGTTTACGGAAACGCTGTGGTTCACGGACACGCTGTGGTTTGCGGAAACGCTAAGGTTTACGGAGACGCTAAGGTTCACGGAAACTCTAAGGTTTGCGGAAACGCAATCATCAACTGCGGGGAGGTGGGAGAAAAAGCGAATATAGTTTTCCCGATGGAAAAAATAGATTTTGACTTTTCAATTCTACCCGACAATGTCCAATCAATTAAAATAGACGGAAAAAGTTACGAAAAACGCTTGACTTGGGTTGAAGTGTAGCGTATATCACTCTTGCCGAATACCGACAAATTAACAAAAAGGACATTTTGAGAGACCCAGATGAAAAACTAAGGCTTTTAGATTGGGCCTCAAAAAATGCAGTTTCTATAGAGAGGCTCTACTTAGACCACTATAGAGTAAAATGGATTTCAGTTTATGATCAGATCGAAGTCTTTTCAGTTTGTGCAGAAAGTCTGTTAGCGGCCCTTGAAAGGGCGGAACTTGTTTCAAGCGAAGACGTAGATTCATGCGGTCAACTACCAGATTGGGCTAAATTTATGCTGGATAAATAAATTATGGATACGCATTTAGTAATAACACTACATGAGACGTTTCTTTCTTTCCTTCATTCAGATGGAAGGAGCGGAACACAACCAACTCCAAACGGTGGGGAAAGGGCAGATATGATTGATTATATCACAACGCTTTTTCCAGCACAAACTCTAGAAATTATCCTAGCATAATTTATATAACTCTTTGACTATCAAGGAGTTACGAAGCCGCGCCCCCGCATCGTCGTAACTCCTTCTAACTCAACGACTTAGAAGTTACGCGATTGCGTATCATTTGGAACAAATATGATATTGAATAATAAGTCTTTTTATGCTATATTCTCTAATCATGATAACTACGCAAGAGCAACAAATTATTGATCAGGTTAAGAGATACTGCGACAAAGCAAATGAACTCTATGGAGTCCATCTTGATCCAATCATCAAATTTAATTTGAAAGGGACTACGGCAGGAACAGCCAACGCTGCAACGAATACACTTCGTTTTAATATGACAGCTTTGAAAGTAGCTGGTGGATGGGAGCACCTTTTAAATGAAACAGTCCCTCATGAGGTGGCTCATCTTGTTCAATATTCAAATTGTAATTGGCCCAAAAATAGAAAATCCAATCCTCCTCATGGTGTTTACTGGAAAAAAGTAATGATGAGCTTTGGAGTGGAACCGGAAAGATGCCACTCACTGGGCCTTCCAAAGGCAAGAGTTCAAAAAAAATGGAATTACACTTGCGGATGCCGCTCTCATCAGCTTTCGACTAGACTGCATAATCAAATAAGAAAGGGACAGAAAAGATATTGCAGAACCTGTAAAAATGAAGTAAGATTCAATCCTTAGAAATGGAGGAAAAGTAAAATGAAAGACATGGACATGGGTGATATGATGGAAATGATTGACGACAAGAAGCCTTGCCGCGTTTACTTTAATCTGCACAAGCGGCTTTTTTCTGTCACTCAAAAGAACGAAAGAAATAATTGGGTTTTAGTCGCTCACGTTCGTGAAATAGAATTAAAAAAAGTTAAATTTAAAGTTTCAGAAGCTGGAAGGCAGAGAGTTTTGAGGGAGAAAAGAAAGAACGTCCACGCTTTCCTTGAGGGATTTTGTTTCAATGGTTTGGCTAACGGTTTTCGCCCAAGAAGAATCACTTACAATCCTTACAAAAGCGATTCTTTTATGTGTCCTTTTATGGGCATTGAAAGAGTGGAGTCTTCCAAACACGCTAGGCTGTATATTGATAGAGAAACAAATAAACCAGTAATAACGGCTCCAGCCATGCACATTAACTAGGATTGTAGACACAACGAAGAATTTAATTTCAATTAATATGCACTACGACGACAACTTTGGACATTGGCACGATATGGATGACCCTGAGATGCAGGAATTTTACGAGGAAGTGCAGCGCACTAACGTTCGTAAAATCTGTTCTATCTGCGGCGAATCCGTAATGATTCAACCTCATTACGATAAATGCAACGCTTGTTGCGATAGGATTGAATCGGGATTGGATTTTTAACGTAACTCGTTAACAGTCAACGAGTTACGAGCTTCGCCCCGCCCCGCGCTCGTAACTCGTTTAGTATCAGCGACTTACGAAGTAAATCTCATGGCGCGATTCCGCCATATTAAACACACAAAAAGAGTTTGCGCATTGCATAATAGTGTGGTAATATTATATACGTTGAGAGACAAATCCCCATTTATACGATTTAACAAAATATATGAGAGCCACCATCATCTACGTCGGAATGAATTCTATCGCTTTTGATTTTAATATTCCTTGCAAAGACGAAACAGAAAAAGAAAAGTTCGCTGACATAGTATTCGACACACTTAATAATCCTTCTTCCCCTGTTAGAGAGAATCTAGGCGTAAGGTCTTTTTCGGTTGGTGATCTTATTCTTTTCCCTGATGGAGTCTATTACATTTGCGGACATTACGGATGGAATGAATTGAATCGCGAACAGGTAATTCGTTATCAAAAAAGAATCAACGAATCCGAAACCTATCGTGGTCATGCCAAAATAAAAGAGGGTTTTATTGCATCCTTGTCTTGACTTAACCTCGATCATCGTTTATATTACTCTTGTTGAAAGTTCTAGCCGTAACTGCCAACATTAAACAAAATAAAACGGCCAAACATAAAAAAAGAGAAAACCGAAAGGTAAAATACCGAAAGGAAAAATCGAAAATGAAAAAACTAACCACTAAAACCAAAGCGAAAATTGTAACCAATGTAGTCAATGATCGTGAAACTTACGCTAAGTTTGACTATGTAGACCGTAAAGGAAAATATTCTTCTAGGCTTGTGAGGCTCGATTCTCTAAAGCCAGACGCAAATGATAATTGGATTTTCTATTGTTACTCTAATGGTCTTGGTAACGGAGGAGGAGTAAGATCCTTCAAAGGGTCTCGCATCTTCAATTTCAGAGTAGTTGATGGAGTTAATGCGTAAATCAGAATCCCGCGTTGGCATAAGCGGGTCAGGTTAGAAGCCAATAATTTCATCGCGCCTTGGCTCAGGGCGCAAAGCTGTTTGATGCAGTGTAATACTGGGCCTTATCTTTCAAGACTCGTAACTCGTTGATAACCAACGAGTTACGAGCCTCGCGCCCCCCGCCGTCGTAAGTCGTTGATAGTCAACGACTTACGACGATTAACGTTAGCAGGTAACGCGCCAACTCTAAACACGCAATCGCGTAAAATTAAGAGAAAAGAAAAGTGTTGATTATCTGGTGATGCTGGTGTAAAGTATCCTTGTCATAAGACACTAACTCAAAACAACAATAATAAAAATATGTCACTTATTCTCGGATCTAATCACGTCACACGCGAAGAGGTTGCCCTTTCTGGAACTCCAGAAGGAAAAGGCCGTCACGTTCCAATCCCTCACATTATGCTGATCGAAGAGACTGTAAAGGCTCTGGTTTCTGCTGGTTTCAACATCGAAGAGGAGGACCATGTTTTGGCGCGTCAAGACAAGGAAAATCCTTCCGTCTGGTTGCGTTACTTCGGAGGTTTCGCCCTTACTCGTAAGGATTTAGCTGGCGAAGAACGCCGCGTAGTTCTTGGCTTGCGGAACTCAAATGATAAAGGGTTCGCCGCTGCGATCTGCATTGGCAATCAAATGATGGTTTGCGAAAACCTTTGCTTCTCTTCGGAAGAAAAGCTCGCTCGTCGTCACACAACGAATATCAAGCGCGATCTTCCAAATACTATCGCAACTGCAATTTCTCGGATCACCACTCGCTGGTCTGAGATGTCGCAACGCATCGACCTTTACAAGTCGTTTGAATTGACAGAAGCACAGGCTTCTGAGCTTGCTGTTCACCTTGTCGATCAATCCTCTTTGCCTAAGCAAAAACTTTACGACGTTGTTTCCCTTTGGAGGAATCCAGAAGCGGCTGCAAAGCAAATTGTGGACAGAGACTTGTTTCTCACCACTTCAGAAACGGAAAACGGTTTCATTGATTCATTCGATGAGGAGGCATACGCACAAGCGTTAGCAGTAAAGGAAGCTGAACTGATCGAAGAGTTTGGACAAAGCGAAAATCTATGGGGTCTTTACAACGCCGTGACAGAGTCTCTCAAGGGTTCTGACATTTCCAAGCTACCACAAAGGACAATGAATCTTCAAAGTCTTTTCGATGGTCAAGTCGGTTTCTCGCCTGTTGCTGGTGAGCTTCTTGAAGATCAAGAGGACGAAGCAGAAGAGGAGTTCAAAGCGACATTCCCAGAAGGACCGTTCAGCCTCTGGACGATGGAAGAAAGGCCTACTGCATAACATAACCACAAAAAAAAGGGGGCGTCGGTTAGGTCCGATGCCCCTTTTTATGCCCATGTTAGACGGCTCGTAACTCCTTGAGTATCAACGAGTTACGACGGAGCCGCCCCTGCGCCGCCGTAACTCGTTGAGGTTCAACGACTTACAGAGCAAAACACATAACGCAATCGCGCCATATAAAATAAGAAAAAGCAGTTGAAGAAAGCAAATAATATGGTAAACTATATCTATGCTTACGAAAAAAGAAATCAAAACACTTATTGAATCTGATTTAATCTTTCTCGATTTCGCGGTTGAAGTTGTTCACAATAGGCTTTCAACTTTTGAAGAAGAGCCTGTGCAGTTAGCGCGTAAATTCTGCGCCCCGATTTATGAGGAAAGGGGAAAAATTCCTGCCATTCGCGCTCTTCGCGTTGAGGCGAAAAAGCAAGGTTGGGTTACTGCCATCTGTGAAGATGTCGGCCAAGATGTTAAATATGACCGATTGGATGGCATGTATCTAGGCCTTGTTGCCGCCAAGGAATTTGTAGAAAAGTATTTTTAGCTTGCTATAAAATAACAGAACAGACTCTTGACAATATATAAAAAGTGCATTATAATTGCTTCCGATGAAATTGCTTAACAACGGTAACTCAAAAACAAAGAAAGGCGAGAAGCTAGGGTATATCACCTATGGTATGCACCTATCCCCCGCAGACAAGTCAGGGTATAACGTATGCCCAAACGCATCTAAGGGATGCAAAGCGGCGTGTTTAGATACCGCTGGTCGTGGTATCATGCGAAACGTGCAAGAAGCGAGAGTAAATAAAACTCTTTTCTTTTTCAAAGACCGGCAAGGCTTTCTAGATCAACTCTGGAAAGAAACGGCTTCTTCGATAAAAAGCGCGATTCGCAAATCAATGATTCCCTGCTTTCGTTTGAATCTTACAAGTGACTTGCCTTTTCACAAGATCAAAAATAACGGCCAACCAATTATGGACGCATTTCCAGACGTTCAGTTCTATGATTATACGCCGGACCCTGTAAGAATGTCGGAATTTCTAGCTGGCGAATTGCCTAGCAACTATCATCTTACTTTTTCCCGCAAAGAGGATAACCAGTCAATTTGTGATTCTATAATGGCAAGCGGCGGAAATGTAGCGGCTGTTTTCCGCGACTCACTGCCAAAAATCTGGAAAGGCAAAAAGGTAGTAGACGGAGACGACACCGACCTTCGCTTTCTCGATCCTAAGAATGTAATTGTTGGCTTGGTTGAAAAAGGGCTTGCAAAGAAGGACGAAAGCGGGTTTGTTATCAGCGCGTAATGGATTATACACTTGGATTAATTATAGTTGGATGCTCTCTCTTTTTCTTATCTCAAATGCAAGGCGGTAAATAATGAAAGAAAATAAAAAGGTTAACTACGCGGCGTGGAATGTAATCTATGCAGACAAGTGCATAGAAACGGAAGCGTCCTTTTTTGGTGTTACTGTTAGTGATGTAGAAAACAAGATAGCCAACTGGATGAAGGAGGACGACAGAAAAGCTGGTATGCTTAAAGAGTGGGACGGCCTAACAGAATCACAAAGGCGAATTAAAATCGAGGAGACGCTAGGCAGAAGTCTATTCTAGAATTAAAGCCTCGTAAGTCGTTGGCCCTCAACGACTTACGGCGGCGCGGCCCCCGCACCTTCGTAACTCCTTGATTCTTAAAGAGTTACAACGCACAATTAAAATAAAAAAGACTTGCCCTAAAAAGAAAAATAGAGTATATTCTCTCTATGCAAACTAGCCTTGAAATCACTATTCATCCTCGCCGCATTACTTTCCGTCATTCAGACGGAAGAACTGGTCAAGACGGAACGCCTTCCGCTATGGACCGTGCGCGAGTTCTCGCTTACTACTTTGAAACCTTTCCGGCTGATCGCGTTTACGTTCGCGTTGAAACTCCTGTTTTCTCTGATTAAAAAACTAAATAGAAACTACTTGCAAACCACCTTTAACGTGATACAATTAAAACATGAAACATTATTGTCTAGTCTATCGTCAAACAGTCCTTGGAGAAGAAACAAAAGATAATTGGTTTTGGCGTTGCCAAGCCGAGGACTACAATCATGCCGTTGAGCAACTCCGCGATGAAGTGGAACATTGTGAAGGCGAGAAGCTTGTTTACTGCGAAGAATATAAAGACCCCGAACAATAAAACTACTTGCAAACCACCTTTAACGTGATATAATTAAAACATGCCAAAACTTAAACCAATTACTGCAACTAAGTCAGTCACTTATGACCCCGAGTTCCTCGACGAGTTTCATCACGACCCCGAAAGCGTAACACAAGCGGAGTTTGAGGATTACGTGAACGAATGCGCCCTTGAAGATTTAGGCAAAGGTTTTCACCTAATAAAAAGCGGAAGCGAAGAAGTAGTCTCAGACGCAAAAATTTATATGCTTTGGGTAAGTCCGACATTGGATGAGAGCGCGGAGATTCACCCTGACTGGTATCAGGATAACGGAACGCCGATGGATTCAGAAGGGCAAGACATGGAATACGTAGAAACAAGAATTATCGTTTGAATTTGACGCATCTTGATGTATATTCAGAAAAGCACTCGTAGCTCAACTGGATAGAGCAATTCACTTCTAATGAATAGGTTACAGGTTCGAATCCTGTCGGGTGTATTCTATGCTGTTGTGGCGGAATTGGTAGACGCAACGGACTTAAAATCCGTTGATCTTTGATCGTGCGGGTTCGACTCCCGCCAGCAGTATTAATTTTTAGGGCGGGAAGCTCAATGGTCGAGCGGGAGACTCATAATCTCTAGGAAGTGGGTTCGATTCCCACCCTGCCCATTTCAAGCATCATGGAAGACTTTAAGCTAACAAATAAAGATAATGACATATAAAGAATTACTAGAAACACTTCAAAAGCTCCCCGAAGAGCGACTTCTCGACACAGTGACCGTGTATGAGCCTTATGACGATGAATACGTAGCTGTGATTGATACTTTCGATGCAATCAGCGATGTCTTAGACGAAGGACATCTTGTGCTGAACTTAAAAGGATAACTCAATTAAATAAAATGACCAATACAGAAACGGCAAGAGGAAGAGAACTGGTTGATCGTTATGGGCATGAAAATGTCTACAACACAAAGCAACTTCAAGAACTTTTTGAAGTAGAAAGTTTTGCGATGGGCGTTGTAGTAGTAAAAAGAAAAAGCGATGGTAAACGAGGTTTTCTTGACTTCGACCACATGCCTCGCTTTTATTACAACTTTGTAGAGGCTTAAGTGCCGTCGTAACCCGTTGACCAGCAACGAGTTACGAGCGCGGCCCCGCCCCGTCGTCGTAACTCGTTGATGCCTAACGACTTACGGCATACGCAATCGCGCTATGAATTTTAATTAAAAGGGGTTTGAATGCCTGTATCTTTTATGGTATATTCTACAAATGACTGTTCTCAATTATAATGCAGAATACTACAATGGAAACCGCTTCATCGGAACGGCTATGGCCACTTCGTGGAGTGAAAAATCTCTAGAAAAAATAAAGAAAGAGATTGCAGATAAAAACCTTTTTGACTATAAAGAAGCTGATAGGGTTTTCCTTTACGCAGACGACAATTTAGTTTATTCTACTTATGTTTAACGAAATGAACAAAAAAGAAAGAAGGAGGCATATGATTGCCTCTCTCGACGTTCTAAAAAGAATCAGGGAGTATGGTGGTCCTCATGGCTTGGCCGCTGGTTACGCAAAACACGCTCACGAAGGAAGATTTCGGAAACTCTGGACCAACCGCCACAACGAAGAATTTAATTTTAATTAATATTAATTATGAAGAGAGTAATGAAAATCCTAATGGAGCGAGATGGTGAGTCTCGCGAGGATGCAATTGAACTGGTAAAAAACTTTAAGAAAGAGTTGAAACAGCTTATTGAAGACAAAGGCAGTCTAGACGATGCCGAAGAGCTTGTTGAGTTGCACTTTGGTCTTGAGCCTGATTATCTCGAAGAATTTCTTCTTTTTTAAGAACAAGCCACTAATGACATGAAAATTTTATCTGCAAAAACACAGCAAGAACTTGGAATTCCAAATAATGCCTACCTTATAGGCGAAGACGCAAATAGCAACATTGCAATTTATCAAGCCTCTCAGGGGTCCACAACGTGGATTTGGGTTGTTCAGCAAACAGGCGACATTTATGATGTTGACACGTTTGAATATGTTTCATCGCAGGAATACAACCTCGCGCTGGTAGCTGTGGCCAACAATTAAGCCAGATTGCGTAACTGCTTGTAACTCAAAGAGTTACGAGCGCGGCCCCGCCCCGTCGTCGTAACTCGTTAAGGTTCAAGCACTTACACTATACGCAATCGCGTTATAAAAAAAAGAATATAATTTCTTGAATAAAGATAAGAAGTGGATTATATTACACCTCATGGAAAAAGGAGATACAGTTAAGATCACGCTTTTAAATTCTTCAATGTCGATTTACGTCGTTGAAATCAGAGAAATTTCAGAATCGGGAATATCAGGCAAGTTTAAGGTGATCTGGCTTGGAGAAGAAGATAAGGAGTGGGGTAAGGATGACGGTCTTTTCTTTTGGAGTCAAATCACCAAACTAGAAGTTGTTAATAAAGTAATTTAATTCAGAACAGCCATTGACTTTTAATTAAAATAGAGTAAACTACCACAATGCAAAACATCGAAAACCACAAAGGCCGATTCTGCGGAATCCAAACAAAGACACAAAAGCGAGTTCATTGCGCTAAGGTTCTTCGCGTGACTCCGAATTTTATCAAGATCACTGATAGAAACGACGGAAAAGATTATGTCTACAAAAAGACCTCTGTAATCAACGTGCAATTTTAACCTTTCCTAGCTAGGAACAGACAAGCCTCTGTGGTTGGCTACATTAAAACCACAGTTTCGACTTGCCGGAAAAAGAGCAAGCCCTGCGTTGGGTAAGACGCTGAAATCCTCCACTCGTTTCAAACGCTTCGACGATACAAACCGGAGGGGTAAAAGGCCCAAGAAGTTAACTTTTAATTACACAACAAAGCAGCAGCATACATCACAGTCCGTAACTCCCTGACTTTCAGGGAGTTACGAGGTTCGCGCCCCCGCCCCGTCGTAACTAACTGGTGCTCAACGACTTATCAAGCCTTTCCCAATCTTCGTCTGACATAGGAGGCAAGCCCGACTGAGTGAACGGGCCATCATTGTAATAAAACAAAACGGCCTGATCTCCTAGCCACAAAGTTTCGCCTTCTTTAGGGTAAACCCATTCACTCATAGTCATTATACAATTCCTCTTCTTTAAAGTTGTCTTCACTGTAAACCTCTCGGTCCTCTTCTTCGTTGTCTTCACTCTCGTCGTGGCAACCAAGGATATTGGTTTCGTAAGCTCGCTCCGCTTGTTCTTCCCAATAGCCGTCGATGAATCCGTCTTCAATTTCTATCATAATTCTAGTTTAAGAAAAATTCCTCATCATTGTCATACAATTTCACAATCTCAATCGTCTCCCCTTTGAGAGGTTCAAAGAAGACATCGCACTTGTCTATGATCTCCGGCACATCGTCCTGACCTAGATCACGGTAACTATTAACTCTGAACGTAGTGTATCCGTGGTCATGTAAGTGAATAATTATATACTGGTTCATCTTGAATTTTGTATTCCTAAATATAAACTATCAAACGATGCCTTACAAATTATTTATAAGACCTTTTAAGGCACAATCGCGTTACTACCAGCTTCCTTCACCGTCAAAAACGGCTCCAAGCTCTTGTTTGTATGCAGGGGTATCAAGCCCTCTTCTCTCAAACTCGCGAAGGTATCTCTCAACATAGAGGTTGTTCTTCGCGGCTTTTAAATGATTCCCAGACATGCAAAAAGTTACATAAGCATTTTGTAACCATTGCTTCATCTCTGAGGCTGACGCTTTTTCAATTTGTTCTTGAGTCTTCATCACAATACCAATATACAGCATCCTAATTAAAAGTCAAAGGAAATATCGATAACTTATAACTCACTGAGTCTTAACGAGTTACGAAGGAGACACCCTCGCATCGTCGTAACTCGTTGACTCTAAGGTTGTTACGAGTTTTATCATATTGAGTGGTCTTATACATCAGAAAAGTAAAATAAAACATGAAAACATTCTTATTTGCGTTAATATAAAAAAACGGGGATTCCGTATTTGGAACCCCCGCTTTTAACAACTACCACTACTACTACTCAAAAAACTAATTACCTGAATACCTCCTCCAAATTGTCAGATCCCTATTTGCTAAACTCATATTTGGAAATTCTTTAGATGAAATCCTTTCAAAGTCCTTAGACAACTTAGAGTATTTAGAATCTGATTGGGGAGTTTGCTTTGGAGCATCCTTAATCCCGTTGTCTCTGAGATAGGAAAGTATATGAACATCAAGAACTACATGCTCTTCTCCCCTAGAGTGAAGGAGGAAGAATCTAGCAGTTTTCCTACCTACTCCTCTAATCCGTTCCAAATCAACCAAACTGCAACTCCTAAGATTAATATGAAGACTGTCTGTGATAGCATTATTTATTCTATTGTATTGTCCTGTCCTACAAGATTTAAGAAGAGAGAGTCTTTCTTTATTTGTCAACGCTCTTAAAAATACGAAAGGCTTATCCACATATTTGAACATCTTATTTACTGCGGCAGCGGCAGTTTTTGAACTCTTCCCTGCGACTACAATACAGAAAATCCAAAAGGCTTGCAATTCTGCATCTGTGCGGTAGTAATGAGTGATTTTTGTTGGTTCAATTGTGATTGACATATTATTTTGATTTGGTTAAGCTTGATTCGAATTCAAAAGAGAAGACGGGGCATTGTTTATTTGCTTTGTATTTCCATGAACCTTCTTTCGAAATACCATACCACTCTTCGATGTATGCCCACTTATACTCCCTACAGTTATATTCGTCAAGATTGTTGTATTGTTCAATCTGTTTTTGTGCTGCTTTTAATGAGTCGTGAATACCAACAGTCTCACGCTCTTCGTGTAGGTATTGACAATCAAAATCGTTTTGAAATTGAACTAAGAAATGTCTCATATCTGACTATACTGTATTTTAATTCAAAGTCAATTCTTTTTCCAGTAACGCATCGATGAATCTGTGATGTGCTTCAATCACGTTCATCACATAGTCAATCGGCACGTCGTTTATCGGCACAAGCCACGCTCCTCCTGCTGCTTCTATTCTGATCGACAGCAGCACTTCAGTTCTGTTGACTGCGCCGATCATTCTCAGTGTTGATTCAAAAGTATCGAGCAGTCGTTCGACTTGATCGACGCTGTAAAGATTTTCGTCATGCAGACGATAGACTGCTCCTTCAGCAGCAGCGTCAAACATATTCGTGTAGTTTTCTGTCGTGCATACTTCGATGATGATTGAATCACCTTCGAACGTCGGCACTTCGTTAAGTGGTCCGCGTGATAGTTGCATCATCAGAAACTGTTCTGCTTCTGCTGTATTCTTGTAGTGTTCTGTATTCATGATTTCTATATAATCTAATTAGTCGATAAAAAGCAAGGGGTTAAATCTCCCATCCACGCCCCAAGGTGATTAAAGTGAAAAAACTCTACAGCCTCGTCTCTGGACATATCACCATCATCTTGGAGTTTTTGTATTACCTTGTATTTGTCATAACAAACGATAGGGTCTTGACCGAATCGTTCTACTACTCCAACGATGCAATCATCATAGCCGTCCATTACCAATAGATGGTCTGGATCAAAATCTGAGAATAAATCTTTATTCATTTTTAATTCAAAGTCAATTCTTTTTTAAGGCAAAAGGGGTTCTCCCTCTGAGCGAAACCTGTCAACTATAATATTTCTCACAAAATTAGATTTGTCATCTTTAGTATACGCAGTTTCAAAAATGAGTTCATCTTCTTCCCATCCTTTTATTTGGGCCGAAAGACTTTCGGTTTTGTAATTTTTCAAGAAGTTATCCGCAGCACTAAAAAAAGGGAACGCCCCAATTATCTCACGCGATCCACTTTCACAGATAATAAAAACAATAAAATGAGACGGTTTCATCTCTAGGAAGATTGAATTTTAGGAAACAAGGTCGCTTCAAGAGCCTCCTTAGTATTTGGATCATCCCACTTTGGCAACTCTATTTTATTTATCTTATTAGATTTTCGCAATTCGGTATTTATTTCTGTGTCGCCAAAGAAACAAAGCAATAGCAAAGGCACAATGAAAAATAGCAACCCAAATAGTGATCCCAATAGTATTTGCTTCATATGTTTTTTATTAATAACCGTTGTTGATAGCCCAATCTTCGATCTTCTTAACGAGAGATTGACTGATGCCATGATCTACACGAAAGGGGTCGACACGTTCCAAGACTCCAAGATCACAAGCGAGCGCGAGTGAACTGACGAATCTTCCGCAAGGAGAAATGATCGTGCAATCAGATTTGACCTCTCCATCATCTTCGTAAACTTCAAGTTCTGCTATATATCCCTCAAAATCTTCTTGTAAATAAGTCTCTTCTGGTATAGAATTAGTGTCCATAATTCAATTTAACCTGTTTTTTTCTAAAAGTCAAGCAATTAAAATCACAAAAAAGAAAATCACAAGAACAAAAAATAAAAGTATGTTTGGAATTAACTCGCCGCGCCTTGAATTCCTATTAACTTTACAAGATGAAATAAAAGGCATTATTTGGCCGAGATCGGAAAAACTGGCAGGTTCCATTTATTTGGCCGATTGTGAAAAAGTGGGCGAATTTTAAAGCTTCTCTACAAGATAAACGCATTGTATCCTAACGCATTTGTTCTTCATGTAATCATCCCATGTTTCCATGTTTACAATAGAACTAAGATGCTCATTGAAAAACACAAGAAAAGGTAAATTGGACCTAATGTTCCTATATAAAGTTCTGAACGTTTTAGATTTACACTTTACTTTTGTTAGTTTAAAACCTAATATCCTGACGGCCTTTATTATTTGGTCATCATACATTCCTTGTCTATGCTTCCTCCCTGCCTTCTTACACGCAGCGTGTGCTTCTTCATAAGAGACTCCACAGGCATGAGATATAGAGCAAACGCAGCAATCTGCTTGTTCATTATGCTGTTTCCTTTTTTGCTCGTATTTCTTGTAAGAATGGTATGTTGCTAAGCCCATCCCCTATTCTAAATGAATTATAATTAAAGTCAAGCACAAACCTTCTCATTTTTATTAATTTCAAACTCTACAATATTCTTTCTGATTATCAAGCTCTTTTTGGATATTGAAGTGTAATATAGGGGGACATGGATAACAATCGTAAGCTCAACAAACCATTTAGGACCCCTAAAGGCCCAAAGAAGTTCGCTGTTTATGTAAAAGACCCAAAGAGTGGTAATATAAAGATCGTTCGCTTCGGTGATCCTGAAATGGAGATTAAGAGAGATGACCCTAAAAGAAGAAAAGCCTTTAGGGATAGACATTCTTGCGACGAGAAGAAGGATAAGACTAAGCCGGGATACTGGTCATGCAAATTCTGGTCTGGTAAGAGTGTAACTGAGTTATTAGCTAAATCTTCTTCTGTTTATAATGTTGACTTGACTGATTGGGATGGTAGAACCTTTTGGCCTGAAGAAGAGATTGCTCCTTATTTCAAAAATGTAGAGGTAGAGGAGTCTATTGCAGATGAGTCACACGATTATCATTTGGATATTACGCCTGAGATGATGAAGGAACTTCATGAGAAGGGTCGCATCGAGGTAACGGTTCGCGAAGGCAACAAAGAAATGGTTATCATGTTCACTTACAAGAGTGACGGTTATCACCATTACGAGGAAGGTCAAGCAAAATGTGGGGCAGATCACAAAAAAGCAAGTGAAGCTGCAAAAATTAGCGCACAGGTGGAGAAAGCTCTAAAAAAGAAAGTTAAAGAGCATAATGAAAAACATGGCGACAAAAAGGGAAAGCGCGTTACCTTGAGAATGCTTAAAGCTGTTTTTCGACGAGGCGTAGGTGCTTATAATACCAACCCTCAGAGCGTCCGTCCAAATGTAAAAAGTTCTGACCAATGGGCTATGGCGCGTGTCAATGTATTCCTGAAAGCTGTCAGGACTAACAGATTCAATTCTGGCAAGTTTGACACTGATCTTCTTCCCAAGGATCATCCCCTTAGCTCTAAGAAGTAATTATTGCCAATTCATAATATACTTATTTGGCCGATTTCAAAAAAGTGGGGGTTTTTATTCACAGAGCCAATTAATTGCTTTGCTCAAAGTGGTGAACTCAAAAATCCTATCTTCGCAGCATTCAATACTAACAATTATTTGATGTTTTAGACTGTGATTGCTTTCGTCACATGGATCTAGATTCGGTAGCTCTTTACACAAAAGATATCTTTCAATTTCTCTCCAATTCAAGGCTATATATTCTTCTTTTTTCTTAGAATATTTAATCCAAAGATATTTATGGCCCGAATCTCCTCTCGCCCCATAGAACTTATTTGAATCAATTTCATCAATTGATACCGTATTTGAGTTTTCTATTACTACTTCTTTCAATTTCTCTCCAAGTCAAGGCTATATATATTTGATTTATTGATTATTCCTTTAACATTTTATTTAATTGTCGAATAGCTTGACTCAAATGAACAAATGGTTCGTCCCATGCAACTCCATCGTTATCAACTATCCAATAACCACTACTTCTTTCTACTATCTCTAAATTCATTGTAATCGTATTTGAGTTTTTTATTACTACTTCTTTCATTTACCGACATTAAGCAGTATTTGCCTTTATGTCAAGCTATTTCGTTAAAATAGTCCAAATATTTATCAAATAACAAAGGATTACTCTCGCTTAAATCAGTCAAAAGATTCTTGTAGTATTGTTTGTCCTTTACTTTATTTGGATTTCTATTATATAGGGTCTCAAGAAGCTCTAAATAATATGAGTCGATATACTCGTAAAAGATTTCCTCGTCATTATAGACGCAGAGCCATTTAACTGCCGATCCGTATTTGTCTTCAAAGTTTTTAGCAATTATTCGGGCCGTGCTCTCAGAATTTGTAAATGAAGACTGCTCATGGATTCTCCCATTCCATAATTCAAGAACAATTTGTGTCTTCAGCTTCACAACCTTATTTACACATTATTTGAAAAATCTTGCAATTCAAAATAGTTAAAAAGATTGAAAAACGTATAAACAATAAAAAGGAAAATGACGACTAACAATGCCACCTTTTCTTTAGGGTCGCATAAAATAAAGTAAGAAAATGCAATATTAAATACATTTATTTGGCTAAATTCAAAAAAGTGGGCGTTTTTTCTTCATGGCCCATCTCCTTATTATTTTATGCCAAATCTTTATAGAAAAGAAGCAATGCGGACACAATAAGAAATGTAATTAAATAATAATCCATGTTATTTGGGGAAAAACTCAAAAACGGGCGAAATTCTATATTTTTAAATCCTTTATTTTATAAGGGTTGAGGCAACTTTTCCATAGAGGGTAAACACTATTTCCAATTTAGGCCTGATATGGTAATATAACCCCTATTTTGTAGTAATCAAGTAGTATTTTGGATGTATTTTGGATGGATTCGCCATTTTATTTACATATTTATTTATTTAAAGAGGTGAAGTCCATACAAATTTCCCCAACAAAACCAACAAAACCCTATGTTCTCCTTTATTCTATATACTCTCTAGCTTATTCTCTCTTATCTCTCTACTACTCTATTTATCCTTACATATATACTTGAAGTATCTGTCTTGATAAATACATATAACTACATAATAGTTATTTGATAATTATAATATCACTCACTTATATCTTTCCAAATAAATTCTTTTTTTAATTGGTCATTGATATACCATTCGCCATATCCTGCTTCGACCGCTTCTTGTCTGATTAATTTATAACCAAACTCTACTCCTTCACAAGATCCTAAGAATAGGCCAGAGGCAAAACTAATTACAATAAGACACAATAACGATATAACTTTTTTTTCTTTCATATTATGATAATTTACTCTACTTTCGGCAAAAGTCAAGCTATTTTTAAATAATCGGGCCTTTTAATTGCTCAAGCCCTGTTTTAATTCAATAAGATACTCTTTCATTCTTGAATATGATCTAAATGTCGCAAGATTCAAGCACTTTTTGGTGTAATATTTCCTATGGAGCAAAAAGAAAAAGCATGGAAAGGTATCGGGCGCGAATTTCTCAAAAAGGGCTTGCCTAAAATTGGTGGAGCTTTAATCAGGGCTGCTGGTGCTGCTGCCTCCTCTACTCCGGTTGGTAGTGTGCTTAATGAATTCGGGGTATTTGACACGATTGCAGATGTTGTTGGCGGGAATGCTCAAGATCCAAAATCAATCGAAGAAACTGTCAAAAACATGACAGAGGAAGAACTTAAATCTTTTGCTAAGTTAAAAGAACTTGAAGCTGAACTTGCAATCTTCGAAATTGAAAGATTAAATGTAATTGATAGAGAATTAACTAACCGTCACGAAATTGACGCAAATACAAGTAGTTGGATTACAAGGCACGTTAGACCAATGACTTTGATGTTTTTAACTGTAAGCTACGTTTTGTATTTATATTTAGTTTCATTTATTCTAAAAGGCGACGACTTAGAGGCGGCTAAGACTTTAGGTCAGCAAATCAGTATGTTGCTAGGAAGTGTATTTGCTTTCTATTTTGGAGGCAGGTCTTTCGAGAAGATCAAAAAAGTCTCCTGATATGGAGCATAAAGAAGAAATTCTTAAGATTATCGACGAGCATTACCCTGAGATAGCGGTTATGCTCATAAAAGAACTTCTTACAGAAGATAAAAACGCATTTAATATGGGCAAAATAATGAGAGTCCTTAATGTATTTGAGACAGGCTCTTTAACGCAAGATTACTCTTCTATTTTTATAATGGCTGATGGACCTAATAAAATTAAACAAATCACATTAGGAAAAGGCCTTACGGAATTCGGAAACCTTAGTAAATTAATCGAGAACTATGCGGAAGCTGACGGAGAATTTTCAGAAGATCTAAAGCCATATGTTGGAAGGATCGGCAAAAGACCATCTCTTCATTCTGATTCAAGCCTTAAAAGAATTTTAAAGGAAGCTGGATCTGACCCTGTTATGAGAGAAGAGCAAGATAAGATTTTTGCTGAGAAGTATTGGATACCAGCAAAAGATTTTTTTGATAAGAACGGATTCAAGGAAGCTCTTTCAATGCTAGTGATCGCTGACTCCACGCTTCATAGCGGTAGTATCCCTTCTTGGCTCAGAAAACGTTTCGCTGAAAAACCTCCTGCATCTGGAGGTAGTGAGAGAAAGTGGATTGAAGAATATGTCCGTGTTCGCCACGACTGGCTATGGAGTAAAGGGGGCCTTTTGCGAAACACCACCTACAGAACAAACTGTTTTAAAGATATTATTAAAAGAGGCGATTGGGATCTTTCTGAACCAATCAATGCAAATGGAATTATTGTTAATTAATAAAACCTAATCCCCAAAATCAAATTCGGATTGCTCAGGATCAAGGTATTTATCAAATGAATATATTTGAACAGGAGAAATAATTTTTTCTGAAAGTCTTCTCCTATGATGATGCAACAAGAAATCCCTTGCTTCTTTTAAGATTCTCTTTTTGATTACTTCGTCAGAATCTAAAGATTTAATTTCTTTTTCTAGAATATCGCAAGCCGCTTCAATCGCTTCTAGCGTAATACTATTCATAGTTTAATTTAATTAAACCCCTCTCTCCGCTTTTCAATCATTTCGATTAAAGATTTCATTATTAAATTATAATGAAGTCAAGCTATTCTTGCAACAAAAACATGCAACCATCTGCAACATCATCAAGAGTATTTAATCTTTCAATGATATTCAATATTCGTCCTTCGCTAATGTCTGGACTTGCCAGTTCTTTTTCCAGAGTGCTTAACTCTTCCCTAATATCGTCATTAACTTCACTGATAAGATTGATTTGATCTTCGTTTTTCATATTTTATTTAATAAAAGCCTTCGAAAAAGAAAGGAATACTGAAATACAAAAGAACTCAAATGCATTTACTACTGGCAGTTCGAAGGGCTTTGCAAATCCGCAATTCCAAAGAAGGGAAAGCGGCCAACAAAGTAGCGCGGCTAAAATTAATACACCTAAATAAAAGTGAAGTGCTAACGCTATCTGGTTTTTTTCTTCGTCCATGTCAATCTTGAATATTTTTAATATCTCCGCTGTCGTCTACAAAAAATAAACGATCAAACCATTTGAATTTATTAATCTTTACTATTCCGATTTCCTTTTTTACTTCTGGAGGATCATATCTTGAGTAAAAGTATTTTGTTCTTCTTGGCTTAACACTACCATCAGGATAAAGATCGCCGGAAAGAACAAAGAAATCATCCTTTAATTTATTATTGGCCCAATTCTCCACATACAAGAATCCATTTTCAAAATCATGGACGTATGTTTTGTATTCGACTTTCCTATGGCAAACTAATTCCATTACGGCGTAATCGTGAACAAGACAGTATTTTCCTCTTGCGCCTCTTCTTTATTATTAATTGGAGTCGCTTTGATAGCCTTTCTGTTCCAAGGGGTATAAGAGGTAGGATCAACTCCTAGATTCTCTAGCCACTTATAAGGAACGGGAACTTCAGCGTCTCCTCCAAGCATTTTAATCAACTCCTCAACTGCGACCATTTTAGGTCCAGTTCCTTTTGGTCGTCCTCTTCCTTTACTTTGCATAACTTTTGATTCTATTAAGAAATTCTTGTGTTTCTTTGATATCTTGCATTAGTTCTCTGTATTCGGGTTCAGCAGTTTGTTCCCACTTCTCCCAATCTGATTTCAATTCAAGCATCCAATAGAGGCTCTTTTCTAGTTGCGTTTTTGCTGTCATATTCTGAATATATATCAATAAACTGTTTGAGTCAAGGGTTATCTTCGATAAAGTGGATTTTTAATAGCCATGCCGTTGATCGCCTCTTCTGCTCGCTTAATCACTTGAACGGGAGTCTCCTCCTCCTCTACAGGCTTCTGTTTGGATTCTACGAGCGTATCCTCTGCCTCAACGGGAGCTTCGTCAGAAACTCCTACAAAGTGAGAGAGATACAATTCTCGGCCTTTAGAAGTGAGCATACGCTTTGAATCAATATCCATCAATCCTTTGTTCAAGAGTGCATCCTCATAATTCTGCTGAATCGCTTGCTTGGAGTGTCCAGTAGCAGATGATATGGCTGTAAGAGAGCAAGCTCCTCTTTCTCCAAGAATTCGAACAATCTCCATTTCAGCCCCATTAAGACCATAAGGATGAATATCCATCGTATTGCAGAACTGAAGAAAAAGATCTCTATTAATATAAGTCTTCCCATGAGCCTCTGCGAAGTGATCCAACTCCTCTGCAAGTTCGACACAAGCGCGAGGATGACCACGAAAAACAAACATGATTTCTTTCTTAATCTCTTTGCTGACTTGGCAAGTCAAATTCATTTCGAAGATCTTAAAAAGATCCTCATTTGAATACCTTGCAATAGAAACACTTGTCAGCCTGTCTCTCAAAGGGTTAGCTACCTTCTGGGCGTCAGTAGTCGCCATGATAATACTCATGCGACGAAAATCGAAAGTGTAATCCACTGGACCTTGTTCACGATGATTAAAGGTCACGCGACGAACGGGATTAGGATCTCTTTCGAGAGCGGTCAAAAGAATTTGCTCAAGATCATTTGGAAGGTTGTGGGCCTCGTCGATGAAAAGAATAGCATTCTGATTATCCCAAACAGGGAAGATCTGGGAAAAGAAGTCTTCTGCATTCTTGATGGAAGCGGCGTTTGCCTCCATAATAGGAGGAGTATCGCCATTCCGGTTCTCAAGGGTTTTCCTCCATTCACGAATGATTTTGGTTTTACCTGCACCTCTTTGAGCATCGAAGAAGAGAAATGGAAGTTTTCCTTTCTCTTTATAGGAGGCAGAGTAAATCTCAAGACGCTTTTTTAAAGATTCTTGACCGATGATTTGTGGTAAGTATTCTGTCATTCCGGCAATATATATTACACTGAGGTTCCGGTCAAACTCTTTTTAATTAAAAATGGTCTTTTTCTTAACTCCTCAATCTTTTGTCTTTTTTTAAAGAAAAGAATTCTTATACAGCCTTTCAATCTCCTGAATTAGCTCTTGTTCTTTAATCTGTTTTTGAATTAAAGCGTTTTTTAATTGATTGTTTAAAATAAGCTGCCCTTGGAGTGCATTTTGAAGTTGAAAATTTTCAAACAGCTTATCAGAAAATTCCTTGCACGTAAAAACCCAAAGAGTTCCAAATACAATCGTTGTAATTAAAAAAGTAAAGAACAGGAACTTCATTTAAAAAGGTGCGTATTTGCGATTTTCTCAAAAAAAATTGGGACTTTTAAGAAGCAGTCTGATCCATTTAATAATCTCCAAGATTTTTTGTTCCAGAATCGTTAAACTTCTTCTTTTCTGGGCTTTTAAACCCTTTTATAGAGTTTTCTCCAGAAATAATGCGAGGAGCGTTTACTTTTTTACGTTTATTCTTAAAACGGTAATCTTGATTTTTATCCTTTTTCATATTCAAAATAATTAGCTTCAATTGTTTTATCTAAAGATCTTATCAAACTCTTCTTGCTCCTTCTTTCTTTCTTCGTAATCAGGTTCTTCTGATTTATAATAAACCTCAACCGAATCATGAGGGCGGCGACGATCAAAATTGATTTCACAAAATTGACTGCTCTTATTTGCCATATTTGCGTTTGACTCGTTCACAAATACACCTAAGACGCCTCCATCGATAATATTTGGGAGGCTATTTATATTTCTAAATTGCATTTTATTAATTATTCTGGAGTGTCACCAACGACATTCTTAGATGAAACTACAATATAGTTATGATGATCCTTGTAAGTATCAGCATACTGCACACAATCAGCGTAATCTCCTGAATGATCAATGTAAGAAGCGTCAATAACGTAGAATATCTCCCTCTTGTCCTCTTTAACCGGAATTCCATTAGCATTTAACTGCATTCCTGTTCCTGTTTTAGAATGCCAAACAGGAAACACCGACATAACTATAGCTAATGCTATAAACTGCCTTGTGTATACTTTTTTCATATCTTTGTTCTCCAAATGCCAAAAAACTCCAATTTTTTATTGTTCTTTAATCCTATTAAGAAGTTCTCTTTGCTTTTCGATAATTTGCATTTTGCGATTTCCTCCTCGCTTACCGAACGCTCCTTTTACTTTGGTCTGCCTTTTACAAGAAAGAAAGTTATGATAGAACTTTGCGACCCTAGACATTGTTTCTGGCTTCAAGCCTCCCTCTGCCAACTCTTTGTCAATTTGATCCCTGTCCTCTTGAGGCAAAGCCATTTTTACTTTATGAATTTTATGCAATGTGATTTTCATATGCGTTTTCGATTGCTACTGTTACTCCTTTTTTCTTGTTGTAATGATCTTCAGGATGGCAGACTGCTTCTCCCGCGATTTCTTGACCGTCTGGAAGTCTAATTTCTACTCTAGTTTTACCGCCCTTTTCATCCGCTCTAATCTCAGATTCAAAATAAGCCCTTTTATTATCTGTGTCAATATTTTTTAGCTCAAAATTAAAATCTTTTGGCTTTCTCTGATGAAGAACTCTTACTTTAAACCCCTTTTGTCGAAGACTCTTTACAGAGTCGTGTTTGTTAAAATGATTAATGACCTCATGTTGCACGGAGACTTTTTTGAAGCCGTGATCGTCGATAGTTCTTTGAATCTCTTCTATTGAGTCTACGGGGTCATTCCATCTAATACCGCCAATAACAGAAATTAGACAATATCCTTTAAGTCCGGTTTGAGCTAAAATATAAATATCGTCTCTGTATGCGAATTTATCGCCTACTCTACTTGCTGTGTCTCTCGCTTTCATTTATATAAATTGAATTCTTTATCTAGCTAACTCATAGTTTATCATATGATCGAAATAAAAAACGATCAATCAATAACTTTGTATTTTTCGTCTTTAAACCAATCTGGTTCTTTGACGGCCCTATCCCATTTTGCAAAGTGCTTATCGTGAGTATAATAGAGCCTATATTTGTCAACAGCACTGCCATTTTCGAATAAAGGGTGAGTCCGACAACTCATAGACTCGCTAATCGCAATAGAAAAATCCGTCTGTTCTCCTTTTGGAACAAAGGAATCATCCAAATTGTCGATAACCCAATCTAAAAAATCATGGCAAAAATGACGCCCTTTATCTGGATAGCGTCTATATTTCTCCTCTAACATGGCTTGCGTATGCAGTATAAGCCAATCGAGATTACCTGTAGATTCCCTTGTCCAAATTGAACTTGGGTGCTTTGGATTAAACCACTTTCGCGGATTTCCTGTTTTAGTTCTAGGGCAGTCTTTTTCTGCCAAACGATTAAGATCAAAACAAGTCGCCAATAACTGCGAACTTTCAACGATCATTTTTACGCAAAGCTTATCGCAGGAATCGATAGCCGCTTGAATAGGACAATAGTTTGTGGCAAAAATATTCATAACTTACTTCTTTCTTTGTTCTTTGATTACAAATAGCACGATTCCGAGAAGAATCGCTATCAAGGTTTCACTCATAAGGCTTAAGATAATGCCTTGGGTTCAACCTGTCAAGTGTAAAGAAGTGTATTTTTTCTTAGCCCTCGTCTTTTTCTTTATGAATTATTCCTAAATATTTTTCAATCACACCTTCTGAATCGAATATTGGATACGATTGAACACAACAAAAGACTTTCGTATCATTTAATCCTCTAAAAACTACAGGTAACTTAACTTCTCGTCCTTGTTTAAAAGCCTCTTGCCACTCCTGATCGTAATCTTCTCTTGTGCTAAAGGATTCTAAATAATTCCTCCAACCAAATCCCATTAAGTCACTTTTAGAAACACCAAGCCATTTAGCAAAAGTTCTATTAACATAGTTGTTCTCCCCATCTACAGAACACTCGAAAACACCTAAAGGGCCATCTTCCCTGAATGCGTCTTCAGTCTCTTGAAGAATAGAAACTTTTTTATCAACAGATAAGACTGTTTTTTCTAATCTATTTACTATGTCTTTGATGCTTGAACCCCCATTGGGCTTGACTTCTTTGTAAATCTCGTCAATTTTTCCGTGTAATGATAATACTTCTTTAAAATGATTGATTATTTTTTTAATTAAATATTTATGACTTACAAAGAAAAAACCCCCAATAGCGGTAAGCGATCCAGCTAATTTACCTACTAATTCTAGGTTTTCTACAAAAAACGATGGCATATTAACAATTACACAAAAAAACCCTTGTTTTTTACAACAAGGGTTCATAAGTTAAGTTTTTACTTTATTTAATTACTTAAACTTATTCTTTATGTTTTCGTTGAAATCTTCAACTACTTCGCCAGTTTCTTTATCAAAACTTTCACCAGCCCTTTCTATAATAGCCTTTTTACGATTAAAAATTCTAACAAAAAAAGATCCGATATTTTTAAGGCCAATTTTCCCTGCCCCATAGCCGATAACAAGGCCGGGTGCTAATCCAAGTAATATTCCTGCTGTCATATCTTTTATTACACTAAAAATCCTCTTTATTTATCAATATGTAAGGAATTGCTGCGACGATTTCGCCCCAATCATTTTTCATTTTAGGGTTTTCCTGCCCATACTTGTAAATATAGTCTCTTAACCTATTAAAATCATTTGGTCGATTAGTCTGGCAACCTAAAGAAGAAGTGGAGTGATTACCTCCATGATGCCAATTAATTGCGAAATAACCAGTATCTTCATAATCTGGATTGCCGTCTCTAATTACAGTGAATGGAGCGACTTGTCGAAAGGCTGGAGTTCCCTTGTGTCTGCCTTTACCAAAGAACCAGACTCCTGTTTTCAGCATAGCCATTCCTTTCTCTCTTCCTGTGCCTCTCCCCTTTCTGTATCCATTAGGGTCCGTATTTGCCTCAAATCCGATTACTTTTTCGGGAGTTATAACAAAATGGGCGTCGTCATAAATAGATCTATCATTTACTTGATCTTCGCCCATATTTAAATTAAAGCCCCGAATCGCTACGACAATTAGATCTTTATCAGGATCAAATGTAGTTGGCTCTGGATTTGTTTTATTTTTATCAGCTATCAATTTGCCAGAATGCCTTCGAACAACATCCCTTATTTTTTCTTCTGTTGTGCCGAAAAGCTCAGGCTCATTTCCTTCAATTAAAAATCCGTCTTTTCGAAAAGCTTTATATGTATTTGCCCCTATAACGCCATCTGCTACTAGATTTTTATCTCTTTGATATATTTTAACTGAATTATCCAAAGCGTCCTCAAAGTCGTTATTGACTTCTCCGCAATAATAGCCCTCGTCTTTTAAAAAGCCCTTTACTAGACTTACTTCAAAAGTTCTTATTCCTTTTCGTAACGTTTTTATAATATTAGATGTTGTATACCCTCTTTTACACAAAAAAATATTTCATTTAAAAAGTTTCTTTTGTGCATATTTGTAAAAAATTCGATTAGTTTTTACAGTTGACTAATCAACTCTCGTAGGACAAGAATGTTGTTGAAAGGATCTCGCGTCAAAGGCATTGCCTCTTCAGAATGAATTTTATATTGTGGCTCATCTTCTCTTACAAAGTAAGGGACTCCACAATTGCGAGATAGAATCATCCCGTGATACCTTCCACTAAATACAAAAGCTGAATTGTTAATAATCTGTAGAGCAGAATCTGGTGTTAAATCATCAGATAGACACAAATTAAGATTTGTAGTTCCATCTTTTTCTAAAGCCTCTTTTAATTTAATAGATCTCTCGTCTTCCAATCCACTCGCTCCCATATTAATTAAGTTTAATCTACTAACATTGCCAAGTTGTTTAATCTTAGCTCTTAATTTGTTCATAAATAATTGATTAGTAGGTCTAAAAAAGTCAGTGGTTGCAATAATTGTAATATCTTTACGTGACGAATTTGGTAATTGAGGAGAAAACGAATCATCAACCTTGAGATATGGACTTAAAGGTCGCCATAAATAGGCTAGATCTGGCGTATAAGTAGACTTTACTTCTCTCTCAGCCAATAGCTTAACACTATTTAAAGATCTAAGATGAACAACTTCTGCTGCTTTCAAGATTGGACACCACTTATCAAGAGTTTGCTCTGTGTTAAATTCGTTTTTGTCTTCTTTCTTTCTTTGAAATTGAAAGTCTGCGCTTATAAAAGCAAATGGAATATCAAGACGTTTTGCTTCCTTAATATACCATGACATATACTCGAAATGAGCAGTATCGTTAAAGTAGATTATTCCTCCTCCACCGAATAGAACAAGATCGGTATCATCAGGTAGCGAATCAGGCAGGTCACTGTTATAAAATGTCCAGTTTATATATGGAAACTCATATTTCCAAATACGAGGATAAATATCGTCTCCAATATTTCCGTAACCACAAGCACCGACATAAGCGATCTTTATCTTTTTCATAAGCAACAAATTATTATTAAATCTAAATCTTCTCTCATTTTCATTCTATTAATATTTGCCACTTTTTATTTATCTCTTCCCAATCAAAGCTTTTAACAATTTCTTTTGCCTTTTTTACTCTAGATTTTGAATTAGGAAACTCTCTGTATATTTTTTCTGCGCTTTTTTTTGCATCAAAGTCTGGAACTGATTTGCCCATGTAAAGAACTGACTGAGAATCTTCTAAGAAGATCGCGGATTTTTCATCGAATATTTCTGAAAATGAAGAATGATTACCAAGAGCAATAGGAACTCCACAACCAGCCGCTTCAGTTGCCGTCAATCCCCAACCTTCCCCATGAGAGGTTGACAAGAACAAATCAAAACAATTATATATCTCTACCAAAATCTCTTTTGAACAGTCTGTATCTCCTACGATTCCAGTTTGAAAAAACGGATCAGCGAAAATACATTTGTCTAATACGCCCATTTCAAGCGCGATCTGCTTTAAATTAAAATAACCATTTGGGTCCGAATGAAGATAAAGCCTCCAAGAATCATCCAGCTTTATTAAGTTGGAAAATATATCAATAGTTCTATATAAGTTCTTTCTCTTGGAGTTTGAATTCACTACTCCAAGTATTTTATTTTCCATATGTTCTGGAAACCATTTGAACTTTTTATTTTCTTTGAGTTTCTTGAAGGAACTATCGGACCCGTGAGGTATTACGTATATAGGTTTTGTTTCGTCTTGTAATTGTTTTTTAATATTTTCTTTTCCGAATTCAGTATAAGCAACTATTCCGTCTGCTTCTCTTAAAAAATCAACGTCAGACTCTTTATTAAAATAAGAATCTACAGGAACGTAGCATATTAACTTTAGCAGTTTTTCTTTGCGAACCTCTTTTATTACGTCAATGTAATTGCCAAGCCTAAAAGGGTCGTGAATTGTCCACAAAGTTATAGTTGAACCTAAAGACAGCAAGAATTTTTTAAACCTTTGAGCGTTTTCAACAGACTCCCAAGAGGAGTTAATATTTGCTGGATAAATCGGAAAATCGTATTTGTGAAGTTCGCAGTCATACCCTATCCCCCAAAAAAACTTATTTTCCAAATTTAAATTGGGAACTATGTTTTGAGTCACTCTAGAAAAACCGCTTTCTAAAGTAGGGGAATCTCCTAAAAAAACATATTGCATACATCATATTATATGCATATATCCGCTAAAATCAATAGCTTACTTCGGTAAGTTTAGTAGTCGCGACCCATCTAATATTTGTAGCTGCTGCTCCTGTTACTTTTAATTGCAGTGCGCCTGCCGCCGTAGCTGTAACTGACCAACTTGCGTCATCTTCCGCTATTGTTGTAATTGTTGGCGACCCAACAAAGCTGGTGGTTCCGCCATGATTTTTAATTAAGCCTTGTATCTTGTAAGCGGCGGAATCTCCTCCTCCTCCAGCCTGTTCTTTTGCTACAATGTCTGTTTCAAAGTAACAAGCGGAATTAGTAGATATCGATATCCCATATATCTTATCTGAATCATCGCCCGAGTAAAGGGTAGTTTGGGTTGCGTCTGTCGTAGAGTTTCTAGATACAAGTATTGAAGTCTTTGCGTCTCCGTTTGACGAAAACTTCCCTGCCCCAAATGCTATTTCTCCGCGTCGAGATGCTCTAGCATTAAATCCAATAGACGTTGAGTAATCTTCGCCTACGCTGCAATTGTGACCAAGCATCATTGTATTGGAAAAATCTTGCATGGTATTTCCGTTTCCGATTACGTAATTTCCAGAAATGCCAGTGTTTTCTCCCAAAATCTGATTACCATAGCCACCTATGATTGCTGAATTCGTAGAATGTTTAATGTGATTCTGCACTCCCGCCCCAATAAACGAATAAAGAGAATTCCCAATAAACGGATAAAGAGAATCAGGATCATAGCTATCTTCTGTTACTTCGTCAATAGAGTTTAATATTCCTCCTCCAATTATGGAATAATTTGCTGCTGCATGATTCCCAGAACCTCCTATTAAAGCAGAGAAATGACCTAAAGCAGTGCCGCTGCCAACATTGCCGTTCGAACCTTCAGGAATTTGAAGGTCTACTGCGTAATTACCCCTAGCTGCATCGCTGCCTTCTCCGACAGAAAACGCTCCACTACCTAATGGATTTAAATTAATTGACGTATTAGACAGCGCAGAAGAGAATGGTTCAAGAATAGATTGTCCAAACGTTCCACCTCCTAGCTTTGTATAAGTCCCATAACTCCCTTGGAAGCCTGTTAGACCTGCTCCACCACCGCTGCCACCTAGATCACTGACCACTCCCTCATACGATTTAATATGGCCTCCAGCAGAATCAAAATAAAGCTCCCAAGAACCACTAGGAGGCGTTCCTTCGCTTCCCCCATCTTCGAACTGAAATGAGCTTTTAGTGTATAACATCTAAAGGAAATTACACCTTTCCATTGACAAATAGAAATATTAATTTATAATTTAGAGTATGAAAGTCCTAATGATTTCTTTATCAATCTTTCTTTTTTCTTGCCAATCAAACGAAACTGATTGGAGCAGGATGGAGAGAGAAGCAGAGCGAACAAGGGTGTATAAATATGAAGAAGTTTATCAAGCCGATTCTAATTTATACCTTCCTGTTTGTAAAGTTAAGTTTTAAATGAAGGGGTTATTAGAAAAAACAAACGTTCTTATAATTGGGCCTATGGAGGAAGATCTCGAAACGGGCGCTAAAACAAGGGCTTATGCTAAAGAGAGTTTAGCAAAATTAAATATTAATGTTTGGGACCATTATTCTAGGCCCTTTCTTAACGAGTTCTCAGAGGACGAAAAATCTCACCAAAAAATGATAGACCTTCGTGAAAGCGAAGAGTTTGAAAAACTATCTGATCTTAGAAATATAAGAAGGCAAGATCTAGCTTTAGTTGACACTGCTGATATTATCATCTGTGTATTCGATAAAAAGACGTTTTCTGTAGGAACTTTTAATGAATTATTTCTTGCGGATTTTTTGAGGAAGCCTATATTCTTTGTATGGGGAGAAGGGAAGAAGAAATGCCCCTTTTGGATATTCTGGACTATCCCTCATAATTATATTTACAATAGCCTAGATGAGGCTTTGGAAACCATAAAAAAAATAAATAACGGAGAGAAAAAAATAGACAGCAAACGCTGGAGATTAAAAAAATATGAATATCGTTGATAACTCAGCATGTATGCATTTGAAGAAAACAATCGAGGCCTTACCTTCTGTTGAATCATTCAAATTTAAAGCAGGAAACGGAGAGAACGCCTCTGTTACGGATTTTGTTTGCAGGGCCTACTTGCATAATGATAAATTAATTGAAGATAAAAACGCGCTATACGAAGTCCCAGAAATTTTGAACAAACAAAATATCAGCGCCTCTTTAGACACGGCAAACGATAGAACTTATTGGGAGTTTGTCGTATGAGATACAGTTTGATTTGCGACGATGACGGAAATTGGTTTGTTTTTCCAGCCGATAGGAGGCGTGAAATCAAAAAATATTTTCAACAATACGAATCTTATTGGATAGGAGATCGTGAATTTGAGCCAACGCAACCAGATGGATTAAAGGAGATTGATGACCTAGATACTTTAACTTTTGAAAATCCAAAAGATATTTAATAAAAATTATCTAAAGTCCAACTCCATTTATCTCTTATAGCCTCCTTTGTGGCTTTTTGAAGTTCAGTTTCTATAGTCCGAGGGCGTCTTTTTTCTCTTCCTGCCCTAGAATTTACCTTTGTTATTCTTCTATGGTCTAGATTTTCCTCTATGGCCCATTCTTTTACTTCTTGATATAGATTTTCTAATCTAAAAACTTTTAAATTTGGTATATCCAATCCATTTAGAATTTCTTCATCTGTGGGGATTCTCATCCATACTCGCAAAATCCACTCGTCTATAGAGAACTTACATTTCCTGTCAGACAAATGAGCGTATGCAGACACGGCTCTTTCTTCTGGATTTCTGACAGAAGATACAAAAGTAATTTGCTTAATTTGTTCTTCTGAAAACGCAATGTGTAAATGTTCTTTAATAGAATTATATGTGGCATGATTGCCTAAAAAGTTTCCTAATAAACCTTGCCTATTTACCACCATACCATTTTTCCGCAAAAAATGGCTCAATGAAGTGGAACCACATTTCATGTTTCTTATAATGGCAAACTTTTTTGTCATACTTGATCGTGGATATTTCACAATCAGTTTTTAAATTCGTAGTTTAAAAATTCAGGGGTCTGAGAAGTCATTCAGGTAAGTTGCGTCCGAGATTGTTGTTAGAGTGCCGCCACCAGTATTTCTAAAGAAATATTGCCTCGTTTCTATAGGTAATATTGGATTATAATCGATAAGTTGCTCTATTATTACCTCCTGCTCTCCTTCGTCTCCTTGAGTAACATATGCTCTTGCTATAGGAATATAGCCTTTCCCTTGAAAACTTTCAGTTTCTAACTCATAGTCATCGCCAGCTTGCGTTAGGGACACTCTATCAATAGGCCAATCATTTGCCTCGCTGCCATACCAACCTATAAATACATCGCTTGAGCTAAATACCTCCTCATCAGGGTCTGACTCTACCTCTTCTGGATCATCACTATTATCTTCAAATTGAATTAATAATGAAAGAATGTCAGGGTTTGCTTTAGTGCCTGTTATCACCCTCTCTGTGTCGAAAGCCCCTAATGCTTCCGGTAAATTAGACCATATAGGGATTTTCCATGTATAATGGAAGCATTTACCGGGGCTGACTATCACTGTTCCGGCGGTGTCCCCCTCCGTTACTGTAAACGGTCTGGGCTTTTCTTGGGTGATAAAATTGTATATGTTATTTGATTGAACAATCATTTATTTATCAAAGTTTTCAAATATATAAACATCTGCCGATATATCCATATTGGTTGCCCCTGTCCCAATTAATTGCAAATTCCCATCTATCACTTTAAGGTCTAACCCATAAGAAGACGAGTCTGTAAATAGGGTGGTATCGCTTCTCGAAATCATTTCTCCAGAAGTAGTAATTCCTTTTATCTCTTTCGCAAATTTCTGACCTGCTTTGGTATACCCCATCGCGTTTATATTATAATAACACAACCCTGAGTTTAAAGAAATCCTACTAGAGTCTTCTATAAATAGTTCTCCCGTAGTGCTCCCTTGCAAATCGACTCCTAAAATTAAATTAGAACTTTGCCTCTTTTTGTTGGATCTTACAAATTCTAAGGATCTATTAGCTACTCCAGATTCTCCAAAAGAAGAGTTGCCTGTTATATTTAGTTCTCCGCTTGAGTGTATTTGACTCGTAGTAAAAATAGAATCAACGCTTATTGAATCACCTGAAATGGAAACTCCTCCCCCGCCTTCCCCTCCTGCTATCTCAAGACCATTGACGAGCAAGGAGCCATCGATTGTGCCAGTTCCTATTAATTTAAAGTCCCCAGTAAAGCCCTTGGAGTCATCGAAAAACTCATTGACGCCGGAAATCGATTCATTAATTTCCTTAGAGGTATTAAATAGTGTATAAGACGCCATAATCTGTTATCTATTACACTAATTCTTTCTAAACTTCGGGAAAGAATTCTTTAGCATCTGTGAGAATTCCACAGAGTATAGCTATTTTACAGACTCTCTCAAATAAGTTTATTGCCACTTATTTGGTGTGCGATCTAGCTATATTTCCAATTGATGGAAAAAAGATTAGCGTGGTCGCGTTGTTCTTAAGATAATGTCGGGTTTTTGTCACTGAGTAAAGAGCCTTTGTAGCCTCATCTCTCCCGCGCTCAGTTGGCGAATCTAATTAATAATTAGATAGGAACACCGTCGTCCTGCTCTTGTTTGACTGTATTTTGAGGACCATCTCTCGTATCCAAATAGATCCTAGCATCAGGAGTTTTTTCACCCTCTTGTTTGAGAGTGTTCCTCATGACAACCACTTGGACTTTTTTACCATCAACTTCTACATAGCCAGAGCTATATTTTTTACCTTTAGCGGACTCGTAAGACCACAAGGCCCCGCATTCCCGCTCTTTCCAATCGTTTTTTTCTTCACTCATTTGTTTTTTCTTTCCAGTTTAACTTGATATAGTTTTTCTTTTCTCTTTTGTAAATCCTTTTAAGGATCTTGTTTGTTGGGTCTTTGTCTAAACCTACTTTTTTTCTAATTCTTTTGGCTTGCTTGCCGCTCATGCAAATACATTGTTGACTCGACTTACAGAACTTAATGCAATTTTAACATCAGTTCCCATATTTCGATCATTAAAAACTACATAATGAGGAGTGACTCTTACCACCTTCGCATTAAATGTTCGTCCATCAAGAGTTCCAATTCCAGTGAAACGACCTTTAGAGTTTTTCAACTCTCCTACAATTGCTTTAGAATATGTTTTATTCATAATATATCTGTTCTAGATTATAATCTAATATCTCTGAAAGTCAACCTAAAAAGACCTCTTTTCCCACTACTTTTTTGATGTTCAAAGGGATCTTCCCGCATTTCTTTTGTGTATCAACGAATCCTAGAGATTTCGTCTTTTGTTCTTCTCCGAAGAGTAGAAACAAAACATTATTAAAATTAACCTCTTCCCCGTTGTCCATAGTGGTCTGACCCTCTGATAGAATTTGGACAAGAGCCTCTTCTGCTCCAGATCCTAATTCGTTTATGTCTTTAATGATAACTACGGGACTCTGTAAAATAGAAGTCTTTTGAGCTAAAGATATCAAATAGTCTTCTGAAAACCCTGATATAGAATGTTTATTTTTAAGAGATTTAGCTGAAATAACTACATTCGCAAGCCCTTTTCGCTTTAAGAAAGATTCTGTTATTTTACAAATACTTTTTACGTCGTCCTTTCCTCCATATAAGAATGTGGAGCTTGGGCAGTCCTTCTTTTTATCCAAAATCTCTGTTGCTACTTCTTTTAGCAATTTAACAAATCCAGATGTCTTTATTCCAATACTCTTAAACTCCTCGTTTAATTCTTTAATAAGATTTACATTGCCCAAAAGACCAGCCTTGTCTTGGAAGAAGGAGGTTAGAACTTTTTTTGTTACGATTTCCTCGTTGTCCATTTTGGATAAAGCGCAACAATGGTCAACAACATCTACAAACTTATCTGGATACTTTTTATTTGGTAAAAACAATTCACACATATTTATAGCGTCTTCTGAAAATCCTTCATAAAAAGACACTTCATTTATTTTCTCAAAATGAGAAATAATATTAGGCGCAATTTTTTGCAAATCAAAAGTCGAGGGCTGTATGATGTCAACTTTATCAAATCTCCTGTCTAAAGCCGCATCTCTTTTGAACTTCAAATTGTATTCATAGTCCGTGGTAGCACCAATACAAGAAAGCTCGCCTCTAGCCAAGTAGGGCTTTAAGATATTAGATGCTTCTAGATCTCCCTTCCTGCCTGTTCCTCCCGCTCCAATTAAAGTATGTATCTCGTCAAAAAACAATATGATGTTATCATATTTCTTGACCTCATCAATCAGACCTTTAATTCTTTCTTCGAAATCTCCTCTAAAAGCAGTTCCCGAAACCATATCAGTTAACGATACTTCGTAAATTACTTTATTTTTGAGAATGTCGGCCACATTGCCATTTACAATCTCTCTGGCAAGAATCTCAACCGTTGCTGTTTTACCTCCTCCAGCACAACCAACCAGAATAGGGTTAGGTTTGTTTGTTTTGCATAAAATTGTAGAGACTCTTTTTAGTCTTCCACCAAAATCCACTAAGCCATCATAATCTCCATTCGCAGCCTTTTTATTTAAATTAACAGCGAACTCTTCTATTATCTCATTATCAGATAATGCATCAATGATGCAATGTCCTTCTTTATTTTGTTCAATATCTTTTTCTTCCTCTTCTTCTTTCTCTTCCTTCTCTTTCTTGGATTTAAATGAAACTAAGCTTATATCAGAAATGAAAAGTAGAGTGGTAGATAATAAATCTTTAACATCATGGCTGTTAGACTCTAACAATTTCGAAAAGACTTTGGACTGCTTCTTGCTAGAGAATAAAGAAAGAAGTAATACTTCTGCTGATATATCGTCTTGTTCTAAATAATCTGCTAACTCCTGTGCCGAAGCAAGGATCTTACTCACATCTTTATTGAAATTTGAAGAAGGCCTTTTGGAGGGCTTCTTTTCAGTAATCGAAGCGTAGAAAAATACAGCGACCTTACCTGCTTCTATACCCATAGTCTCAAAAATAGACTCTACTGACATAGAATGATTTGAAAATATTGAATACCAAAGACAATCTAAGCAAATATAAGGTCTTTGTAGATCTTCCGCTGTTTCCTTCGCATAGTTCAGTATATTTTTAACGTCCTTGGAGTATTTCATTTAAGCTCTTTAATCTTTAAATACACTTTACTGTCTAAAAGGTTCAAGTTATTAACCCAAAGCGTTCCTCTTGAATACCCGCCCCTCATAATAATGATATCTCCTTTATTAATTGTATTGCCTTCTAAGAATCTTGACAACCCTTCGCCTCTCCAATCTCCAAAAAGGCATTTGGCCTTATCAGAATCATCAGAGACCTCAAGGGTCATATAACGTATCCCGTTTGAATCCAATCTGATATCAAAATCGTCAACTTGACCTACCATTCTAAACTTTTCAAGCCTATCTTCCTTTGCTTGCTTAAGCAGCGTGAGGTCTTGAGCATCATTGAAACAATTAATTAAATTTGATGTTGGAGAGTATCCTAAAAGGTTTCTTTCAAACCACCATGTAGAAAGTTTGCCCCTTTTCTTGTTTTCCAAATAAAGAGTTTTATAAGGCTCAAATTTTCTTTTGAATGTTTCGAATCTAGACGATTTCATTATAACTTTATTATCGTCTCCTCTTATTTCATCAATTACACAATCAGAAATTGATTGAAGCAAATCATAATTATATTTCTCACCCAATTTGTAAAATTGCCTCTTCTCCCTGTCTGTGAGGATATTGTAAGCTTGAGCTTCTAAAGCCTTTCTAGATCTGTTGTCCAAACCCAATGCCCCTGCATAAATCATAGAGCTTAAAACTCCAATGTTAATTGAGCACTGCTTGGCATAGGCAAAAACATCATATTTGTTTTGAGGCTCTAAGTCTACAAAGTCTTCTAGTCTATCCCTGCTCTTTTGAGAGATGCCCTTAATTGATTTCAATCCATACCTAATATTATCACCTTCGATTGTGAAGTTCATTGAAGATGTCTCAAGACTAGGCGGTAATAATTTAATTCCAAAATCATCCAACTCCCTATTGACTTCCGCCACTACTTCTAGTGGGTCTTGCTCAAACTCAGAAACCTCTAAAATAGAAGTAAAGAATTCCTTTGGGTGTTTATATTTAAGCCAAACTGTTTTTGCAGCAAGTGTCGCATAGCATACCGCGTGGCTCAAGTTGAAGGAATAATTGGCACTAGCCTCTAAAGCATTCCAAAAGTATTCAGCTAAATCTTTATTAAGCCCTTTTTTCTCGGCAGCTTGAAAAACCTTCGCCTTCCAAGCTGGCATTTCATCAACCTTTTTCTTTCCTACGATTCTTCGTAGTGTCTCTGCATCATCTAGAGACATTCCAAACACTCTATTCGAAATGTTCATAAGTTGCTCTTGGAAGAGGATTACGTTCTTAGATTTAGAAAGGATCTTATCTAGTTCCTGATCCATTTCTAAAGGGATAAAATTATCCTTTTGATTTACATAATCAGAAACAAATTGCAAGGCCGCTGGTCTTGCCAACGCTACAACATCTGCTAATTCTCCTAAGTTATTAGGTTTAACATCTTTTGTTACTTGAAAGTTTGTATCAGCCGAAATTTGAAATAACCCACAAGGATAATTAAAATCCTGTAAACATTCATAAATAAAAGGATCATTCTCATCTACATCCTCTAGTTTTATTCCAATTTTTTCGCAAGCTCTACTAGCAATGGAAAGAGTTCTAAGACCAAGAATATCAAACTTAACCATCAAGTCGGCTACGTCATTCATATCGTAACCTGAAATTAGATCACCGTCTTTTGTCTTTTGAAGCGGAATAACGTCTCTAATATTCGTAGAACAAATAGCGATACCAGAAGGGTGAACTCCTGTATTTTTATTTAAGTCCTCAATCAGTAAAGCATATTTATAAACTTTAGAATTACTGTCGCACCAATCTTTAAATCTCTCTACCTCTTCATAAGACCTCTTTAATGAAAATAAATTCCCATGCTCTTTTGGAATCATATCACTAACTTTATTAGCCTCTTCGTCTGAAACTCCAGCAAAAAATTTAGCAGCCTCCTTGATGCATAGTTTAGAAGAAAAGGTATTGAAGGTAAGGATCTTTGAGGTTCTTCCTTCGTGCTTCTCTTCAATATATTTAATCACATCACCTCTGTTATCATTAGAGATGTCTGTGTCAACATCAGGAGCAAGAGACCCGACAATAAATTCTTTCCCATTCTTGTCTACAATCTTTTTAGCTCTATTTTTAGATACGAATCTCTCAAAGAAAAGATCATGGGGTATGGGGTCTTTATCAGTTACTCCTAATAAGTAAAGAACCAAACTACCAGCAGCCGAACCTCTGCCGCTTCCCACTACGAAGTCATTAGACTTCGCGTAATCAATTACCTCCCAATTCAATAAAATATAATCTACAAAACCTAATTCCTCAAAAACATCAATCTCGTATTTAGCTCTATCGTAGTATTCTATTTTGTTAGAAAGCTTGTCGATGCCTCTTCTCTTAATTCCTCTTTTCGTTAACTCTTTGAGAAGCTCAACACTAGATATATCTTTTGGCAGACCTAAAGACTCCAAATCTTTATCTGTCAATTTAATTTTAGGAAGCTCTAAACCTGCTGGTTCGAAATCTTCATATTTTACAAAATCTTTAAACATTTCTTAAAATCTTAAACGCTTCTTTTTCGTCTTGAATAACTGGAATAGATTCTTTAACCAAAAATTGTCTTAATTTCTACATTTGTTAGACTCAAAGCTCAAGAATCTTCCTAAGTTGTTTGAAGATTTCCCAAGTCATTTCGCAGTCATACAGCCCATCATGCAAAAGTCCCTCATCATGCTCAATACCAAAATACTTCAACAACATTTTTTGACTTACTCTTCCTTTTAAGCTTCTATCATTCAATACCTTATATTGCCACTGCACTATATCACCTTTTCGGGGCTTTTCAAGATTATTCTTTTCAGCCAAAGCTAAGGGCCTAGTATCTAGAATCCTATCAATAAAGGAAAAGTCGATATCTTCTCCACAAATCTCAGCCAATACAGCTAGAATATGAATATCATATTTTAAAATGTTTTGACCAACTAATTTGTAAGAAGGGTCATAAAGCAATTCTTTGAATTCGTCCCAAGCTTTATCCGGTGCAATTTTATTTTGGTCGAAAAGCTTCTGATCAAAGCCACAAAGTTTTTTGATAAATGGTTTTAAACAAAGCCCTTCAATATCAATATAAAGTTGTTTCTTTCTAATTACACTGTTGCCTTGAGCGATCAGATAGGACAACTCCCAAGGCCTAGAATATCTAAGGTTGAGTCCCTCAGTCTCAGCGTCGAATATAATATATTTCTGATCGTATTTGAGCATATAATTGAACCTCTTTGTCCTCTTCGATGATATTATTTCGCAATCAATCCAAGCAATTGCTTTGCTTCTTTAGGCCCAATATCATTAAACGATTTCCAATCCTTAACCTTTGGGTTCTTGAAAGATCCGTCTTTCCAAAGTCCTCTCAACTTCTCTTTAAATGATTCAAAATCTGAATAGCCTTTTTCAGCGGCTTTCTTTGCCAAGGTGTTCTGAGGAGAGAAGTTCGCAGTTCCAACTGTTTCAGAAACCCTTTCTTCTTTAGGGCTTTTATCAATTTCGTCAGCGCCAACGATGGGGATGTTTAAAAATCCTCTAACGCATCTTACAAATGCGCGATTTTCTGCAATTGATTCTAGAAACTTTCTTGCAAAATTATCGGTATTCGCAAGTGTCGCGTTCGCAATACTAGAAAAGGTATTGGAGTGAGATTCTTTATTCTCGTAATTAGGGATAAAATCAATAATACAACTGACTACAGCCCTTTCATCAGAACTTTCCTCTACATTATAAGTCACGCTAGAAAATCCCCTTAATTTTGCTAACTCTCTAATTCCGGCCAATTTAATAAGGAGTTGATTGTCCTCCAGTCCTGCGACAGAATTTGGAACTTCTTTCCCTCTCGACTCAAACCAGTCTCTATTTGGGTAGAGGTGCTCCTCTGAAACCATCCCTCTCCAATCAACTGATCCATCTTCTTTAAAGATATATTGATGCGATTCTAATAACCCGTTTTCGTCTCTCTGGAAAAGTTTTGGGCCTTTTGTATTGTCAATTTTCTTACTCATATCTAATCTTACCACAATTCCTCTTCGCTGTCAACTGGTTTGTTTGAATCCTTCCTAACTTCAAACCCTTTTTCTTGAGCTTGTTTGTTCTTCTCTCTATTGTATTTTAAATTAGAGAACGAGGGGCATCCTGAATACCATCTCTTTTCTATCTTTTGATTCTTTTCTAAGTTAGGCAAGTCTTTCCTTTTCTTGCTTGAAGCTATAACTTTTCCTTTTTCATCTAAAGCGACGTAATAATAAAAGGGAAATTTCTGAGGACAAAACCACCTCGTATCTCCATTGGGTTTTTTCTCATTTGGGCTTTCAACAGGAACTAATTTACCCCCAACATTTTTAATTCCACATTTTAAAATTCCAGAAAACCCGTGATACTTTCCTAAAAACCCTTTTTTAGCAGCCATATTAGACAAAGCTAATTCTTCATCAAAATTATCAACAACTTTTTGTATATCTGTTAAGAAATGTTCTAACCCATCAAGTTCTGAATCGTCAACGTCCGGCGTCAATAATATCCCGCCCTTCTTCTCAGACTGAGACTCGCAATCAAATTGTAAAAAAACAAACTCCATGTGCCTTTTAATATATTCGGGATATAGCTTCTTTACAGCGAGTCTGTAAATAAGATCTTGGATATTGTCATCAACATCCTTGCCCTCAAATTTTCTCTTACTGCTTTTGAAGTCTCTAATCACAGCAGAGCAGGACTCTTTAAATAAGAATAGCTTATCTATAAATCCTCTAACTCTGTAAGAGAGATCCCCTTCTTCTACTTCAATATCAAAGTCTTTCTCTGAAATAGATTTATAAGGTTCCCCTTCTTCGCTATTTTTACAAAAGAAATCATAATTGAGACCTTCTAATAGCATCCTCTCAATCAAATCAATCAGTTGGACATCTTCTCCATGAGCCGAGATTGTCCATTGCTCTGGATCGAAGCCTCTTTTAAGAAGGTAGAGTCTTGCG
>Ga0181600_10000132_pt1 | contig 50990 bp, 35 predicted proteins | sample 041ome_2_FD_132982 | JGI IMG/M metagenome (GOLD analysis project Ga0181600, IMG submission 132982) | Coastal salt marsh microbial communities from the Groves Creek Marsh, Skidaway Island, Georgia - 041406US metaG (megahit assembly) | ecosystem: Environmental > Aquatic > Marine > Intertidal zone... | reverse complement strand
TACCGCCGAGCTCGAACAGAAGGCGACCAGTGGTCGTCGACTTACCGGAATCGACGTGGCCGCAGATGACAATGGAAAGGTGTTCCTTACCCTCAGACATTTTGGTTTCTGTGACGTCGTAACGATGCGCGTTTCCAGGTTAGTCTTCCGAGTCGCGACGGGTGAGCGCTCATTTGTTTTCCCAAAACAATCAAGTCAAGAAGTAACATAAAGTCAAGCAAGGTGTTCCTCGATTGACCCCCTCTGATACATTTGACGAGTCACGAACCGCCACAAAGGACACTCGTCTCAAAACCCTCGAGCCCTACTCTACAAGTAATCCTATCCGCGCCGTCCGCGTTGTTCTCGTCGCCGCGCGCCGCCCGCCCGACGAGAGAACGACGAACGCGCTCAAAAACACCACCCGCAAGTTCGCTCCGACCCGCGGCGTCCACGAACGCTCGCGAGACGTCGTTCCTCGCGCGCGTGCGCGCCCGCGCCGCAGATCCCGAAAGATCACGCAAGATGAAGGACGCCGCCGCCGCCGACGCCACCGACGTCGACGCGACGTCCAGCGCGACGTCCAGCGCGACGGTTGACGCGAACAAAAATTTATTATCTATTCCGACGCGCGCGTGCGGGGGGGCGCGTCGACGTCGAGCGCGCGATGCGCGTACGTACCGTGAAGGTGACTTGTGTGCGAATGAGTGAGGACGACGCGTTCGGCCGACTCGGCGTCGTGCCTCGGGCGAGACCACTGCGGGGACTCGGACATGTGGGTACGTCCAGGTTTTCAATATTTAAGGTTCATGAACCTTCAAAGTGTGCACATGGTCCGGTGCAGAAGACAAACCGGCGGATGTGTGATTTTGAACCATATATGGGGTCAGCCATGAGGAACTACGGATTCGAAGGGTACTTTTTCTTTGATAAAAGAGAGCGCGCGGCTGTCGTCTGGAGGCGTTTTTATTACACACACACCACCGCTCTGCGCTCTGCGCGAAACGGCGGGAAAAGAATACAGGAACACGCGGAGACGACTGTGAAAAATAAATAACGAATGAATGAATCAAACCGATTCGGACCCGTTTTCAGATCCAACGCCCACGGCGGCGGCGAACCACTCGCGCATCGCGCGCTCGTTGCCCGCGCGAATGCCGTCGAGCGTCAACCGCCTGACGTTGTGCCACTCAAAGTCGACCTCGGCGTACGCCGTGCGAACCGCCATGATGCGCTCGGCGAGCGTTGGGTTCTCTCGAACTAGTCCCGCGATCCAAGCGTCGCCGTCTCGACACGGATTCGCCTCGAGGTAATCCAACAAAAACGCGTGTTGATCCACCACGCGCTTCGCTTCGCCTTCGCCTTCGGGACCCGCGTCTTCGTCGCTCGCCACGCTTCGTCGCGGCGCCACGTTTTCCAACTGCGCGATGACGATCCACGTCGACACGTACGTCAACATCGCATTCATCATCTCCGACGCCCGTCGTTCCGGGGACGTTCCGGAAAACGCACCCGCGGGGACGAACATTCGTTCGTCTTCATTCAGGCAGTTGTTCGTTACGCCGCGGCGGCGGCTCCACTGGTGACATTTCTTTCGCATTCGACGGGACGCGGCCGTCGTCGACGCGACGGCGCATCGCGGGGGCGACGCGACGCCGAGCGTGGACGTCATGTGTGCGCGTGCGTTCGAGTTCGAGCGCGTCAAAGGTGTCGCGAACGCGCGCGACTCTGGGGAAACGCGTCGAAAAAGCGCACCCGGAAGAAACTCTTGGTCGTCCGCGCGTTTCAGTGTCCATATCTTCATAGATTTAAAATCATTAAAGTATGAAGACGAAGAGCCGTGGGTTTCGATCGTGATGGATTACAACCGGCAGACTGGAGGGAACTCTCAGGCGACGACGCCAGTCTTGGCGCGCCAAACGAGCATGGACGACGCAAACATCGGCCAGTTAGCGACGGGAACGACGCGAAGGAGGGTAAACCTGCGTTCGACTTCTTGCTGGAATTCCGGGGAGAAACTCATACCCAACGCGGTGGCGCCCGGGGCGTACTCTCCAAACGTGTGGCCGCGCCACTCGCCGATGGTCACGAGATGTTCGCCGGTGAAATTCTCGAGAGTGCGAACGGCGTAGTCTCCTTCACCGCTGATGTCGATCCAAGATAGCACGAGCGTGCGATCTGGGTGCTCTCCCGCCTTTTCGGGACCGCCTCGGCGCATGTCGTTGAACCAGTTCACCTCTGTAAGTTTAGAGGCGTGGATCTTTGCCGCGCCGCCGTCTTGGTATTCTTCGTCAAAGTTTGGTGTATCATACGCGATGATATCAGCTTGGCGTTCAGACAGTCGGCGCGCCCACAAACCACCTCCGGCGCCAATCTCAAAGAGAGGGCCGAGTTCGATCAGCGCATCGAGCGCGACATTCGTCGGTATGCTACACGCGTGACGGCGCTTCAAGTTTGCAGCCTCGGCGCCAATGGCGTTCAAGTCTGCAATGTTAAAAATCCCGCAAAGCGCCCACTGTGCAAGAATCCAAGCGCCCCATTGCTTCACCTTGGCTGTGTACAGACCAGGTAAAAGCATTTCGCCCTGCATGCCGTTGTGAGGATGCTCCTCGCCAACGCTCCCATCGATCTCCATCTCCGCCATGTACTCCAGGTCTTCGTAAGCCGATGCATCACACTGCGGGTTCGTGTCGAGCGGCCACGTCGGTAGGTTTAGCGCCGCTTTCGAGGCGATGGCTTCGTCGTTGACGCGACCCATCAACCAGATGTATGCGAGGTTGATAGTCTGCACGTGCGCCGCGAGCGGCAACGCGTCCTCAATCGCTCGCGCATACTTGGCAACCTTGGGCAGCTTAGCCTCGACCTTTGGCTTGCTTTTGCGAAGCTGATGGAGCCATCGGCACCCGCTGCTCTTGCACGTGATGCACTTTGGATCCTCACACAAACCATTCGTGCGAGTGACGGCTTTACGAGTGATTTCGCGAATGCTCCCATCGAGTCGGGCCGTCGCCATCGCGTAAGCCTTAGTCGCGATGCGTCGCTCTCCTGATCGCACGAGTAAAGCTAACCTCTTGTGGTACGGCACCTCGTCGAACGGTTTCGCAAGTTCTTCGGCGTCGCTCTTCGCGTCGCCGACTGTGAATCCATCGCAGACGTCTTGGAAGATGAGCTTGAGAGAACCCAGAGCCGCCATCTCGTTCGCACGAGAGATGACCGTATCGCCCGTCTTATCTTGTGCGCTCTCCATGATTGCCTTTCGCAAATCCGGATCGGCGAGTTCCTCGTCTGTGAGCTGTTGGATTCTCGCCATGACGCGCAGCGGCGGAGGCAGAGGCTCGCGCTCGGGTACCGTGTGCTTGATAATAAACTCTTGAGTCGACCCTTCCTCTTCCAAGTCCTTCAAATCGGGCGTAAATAAAATACTGTACAACATGGGAAGGTATGGCTCGGCGTAATCGCCGCTCTCACGCCAGCGCGTGTCGATATCTTGCAGATAGGCCACGGCGCTCGCGCGCAGCGCTGTCTCCAACACCGTCTTTCTCTGCTTATCAACCTGGATGGTGAGCGTGAGATCGAGCTCTTCGTACGGATTGTTCTCGATGCAAAATCCGTACCAAGTCAAAAGCTTGGAATTCGCCGCTTCACCGCTTCCGTACGAGATGAAAGCCTGCTCTCCGACTTCATAATCTTTGGACGCAAACACGGTGACCAAATTTCTCTCCGCGTTGAGTTTGTGCGTCTTACCGAGCGGCGCATCCGGACTGTGATTAAAGATGTCAAACGTCGGCATCATCGCTCGCGTACGCGTTCCATCTGGCTTCAACAAGTCGCACTGTCGACTCCACAAATTCGACCTCGCCCACGCGTATCGCTCGTACGTAACCTCTCTCTCCGTCAACCAATAGCCCTCCCCGTGCGCCTCCATCCTCGCCCTCAACTGCTCGTAATCATCCTTCGTCTCTCGAATCAAATTCATCGTATCTCTCAGGCACACCGTCCCCGTCAACTCCTTCAGCTCATCCTCGGTCCAATAAAACGCCGTGTCAAACGTTCGCGGCAACGCCGCGACGTGCTCCGCCCGCTTCGCCTTGTCCCCTCTCCACCGTTCTGCGCAAATGTGCAGCGCCACCAAATCGTCGTGCCTTGTGCAACACTTCGCGATGCGTTTCACGTCCTCGTCCGCGAGCGCCGCCTCCGCCGTGAACCCGAGCTCGAGCGGAACCTCGAGCAAGACGTCCCCTCTCGACACTTTTTCAGTCACCGCGTGACCTCGTCCAGTGTCCGCGAATTCAGCCGGCGCGACGCGCACGACGGGCGGTGGATCGGCGGACATGACGACCGAAGGTGGCTTTTATCCTCGTCCGACGCGCGGGCGATCGCGCGCCGACGACGTCGATGCGAAATCAACCGCCGAGCGCGCGCTGACGCGTCGAGGATTGTCGCCAGTCAACAAAATCGATCAAACATCAATCCGACCAACTCCCCATAGACTCCACTGACGCGCGCGCGCGACGCGCGTGGACGCGCTGAAACCGTCGCGTTGGACGACAAAAATATTCATTCGTCTCATTGAATCGCGATCGCGCCGCGATGACGACGTTGGCGTACTTCGAGGACGCGACGAGGACGACGCTCGAGACGCTCGTCACGGAATGCGCTTCGTTGGGCGCTGATGACGACCGGTACGCCGTCGTCACGGAGAGCACGATTGCGTATCCTGCGGGCGGTGGGCAACCGAGCGACCGAGGTGTGATGACGTCGACATCGACTTCGACGAGGTTTGAGATCGAGTCGTCGAAGAACGAGGGAGGGACGGTGCGACACGTCGGTCGGTTTGAAGGTTGCGAAAGGATGTTTGAAAAGGGCGAGAGGGTGACGATGACGATCGATGGGGCGCTGAGAAAGCTACACGCGAGGATTCACAGCGCCGGGCACGCGTTGGATGTGGCGATGATTCGCATAGGGCTCGGACCGGAGATGCTGATGCCGACGAAGGGGCAGCACTTTCCGTCGGGCGCTTACGTCGAGTACGACGGCAAGCTCGACCCGGGGCATGATTTGGCGGATAAAGACGCGCTGATGCATCGATTGAACGCCGAGATGTCAAAGTTGATTGAGGAGAATGGGGCGAGTCGGGCGGCGGAGATGAGTTACGACGAGGCGAAGGCTTCGTGCGGAGGAAGCTTGCCACCATACATCTCTCAAGATATGCGGCCGCGCGTCGTCGTCATCGTTCCGGATACCCCCGGGTGTCCGTGCGGAGGCACGCACGTAGCGAACGTCGGAGAGATTGAAAAGTTCAAGTTGACCGGGGTGCGCGTGAAGAAAGGGGTGACGAGGCTGTCGTACGCAATCCCGGGAATGGACACGTGGGAAGAGTAAGTAGTTACAGCGTTTGCGTCTTCGTTTCGTATTCAACAACTCGCGTCTCTAGATTGTGAATGAATGAATTAGTCGTGTTAGAAAATGAAATTCTTAATCAGTCGATGAGTCGGTTTCGCCGCCCGGAGAATCGCTCGAGCTGAACATGTTTCGAAGCATATTCTTTGCGGCGAGACGCTTCTCCTCCTGTTCCATGAGTTCACCAAAATAGTCCAAACGCTCAGCGTGCGAGTCCTTTTGCACCAAGTACTGGAACGGATAGATGGCTTCATTGAGGAGAACGACGCACTCGTCCTTGTATTCCTCTTGCATGCGCGCGAGCTCCGCCTTGATGTTGTCCGGAAGGCTAGCAAACTCGAGCTGAATTTGACGCCCGTCTTGCAAGTCGACGCCCGTCTTCTCGAGGTATCCGCGCAGAAGCGTTTGCACGTTTTGACTCAACTCACCTTCCTTAGACTGCACTCGGCTCTGCAAAAGGCTTTGCCAAAGGCTCACCATTCTCCAGAATCCATCCTTACCCCGCTTGGCGCTCAGAGTCTCGGATAAATCCCCGGTAAACCGGACCGGCTCGTCCACCTTGGTTTGCATATCGATAATCTGCTTGAATCGCTCCACCAAAGCCGTTTCCTTGTTACTGAAGTCCTCGTCCTCGTCGCAATCCTCGAATTTCTCCGTGACGACCTTGAGATAGGAGCTTCTATCGCCCCACACCGCGTCGTTGAGCACGCGCTTGACTCGCACGCGTTCGATGACCGTGTGCGAACACACAAACTTCACCGCATCGTTCGTCTGTTCGCTCACCTCCTTCAAATCATCCAGATAAAACACGCTCGCCACCGACGCGAACACGCCCGGCTCTTGCGGCGCGCACATCGGCACCACGAAGCGCCTCGACCCGTTGAACAAAATATCTGAATACATCGCTCTATACCTGGGTTCGAAAATGTTCAACACGTGCTCCGTCTCCGGTAGGTACACGTGCGAGCCGAGCGGAAACATCGGTAACACCATCTCGCCCTCGGCGAGCGCCGGATCTTCCTCTGTCGCCTTGGTCGGGTTCATTTTTGGCAACCACGTGACGCCAGACATCCAGTCCTTCGTCGCGTCATCCTCCTCATCGTCCGCGCTCGTCTCGTACCCGAAGCCTTCCTCGTCGTTCCATCTGCGAACATCCCGCGGATGTCGTTCCGCGGCGCGGCGGCGCGCGGCGACGCCGACGACTCGGGCGCGCGACGACGAACGCGTCGCTCTCGGCGATACAGTCACGGCGTCTACGTCACCAGCGAGTCCACGGCGTCTCGAGAGCATGGACGCCGCCGTGGACGCCGTAGAGGCCGAGAGCGCGGAGCGAAGCGCGCGCGCGGCAATCATGTTTGGTTTCGGTCGCCTTAAAGACGTCGAGCGCGCGGCGTCGAGCGCGCGGCGTCGCGTTGTGGGGTTGCAGAAGTCCTTCGCTCGGAACCAAAAGAGTCAAACGCCAAATCACAGCACGGCACAGCGCGTCGTCGCCGTCGTCGTCGTCGTCGAGATGGATTTGCGACGCGCCGGTGCGGATCAAGACGTCTTCGCAAGCGCGTTTCGCGACGGCGCGCGAGCGATCGCGGACGCGCGGGCGTTGCGTCGAACGGTTGACTGTGCGTTGCGTCGAACGCGCGGCAGCGTCGCCCAGTCGACAAAGGAAGCGGTGAAGGAGGGCGTAGAGGAGAAGGAGACGGATGAGGACGCGTCGGATGAGACCGAGGTGGGTGTAAACGACGGGTCGGCGGATCGACGGGGTGACGATGAGACGACTTCGGCGGCGAAGGCGTCGCGTTCGACTTCGGGTGGATTGTTGCATTTCAATTCCGATCCGGTGGACGCGTTGATGCGAGGCGCGGCGGCGAGCGATTCGAGCGATGACGACGAAGGTGAAGACGCCTCCGACGCGAGTGGAAGGATTGATGTCGATTCGGAGACTGATGAGGCGAGTGGGGCGAGCTCTCGGGGCGGAACGGCGTACGGCGCGGCGGTTGGAGTGGACGAAGCCTGGGCGAAGAAGAAACGAGACGTTCACGCGCGACACAGCGGACGAGGGACGATACAGGTGAGCATGGCGTTTGAGATTATAAGCACCAAGGCGAAGGGTGAGGCTGGAGTGGAGGCACGACTCGCAGAGTTGGAGAACACGACGAGTGGTCGAACGGCGCAGACGCACAGAATTTCCCAGCAAGAGTACGTGACAAGGTTACATCGGCTCAACGACGACATTGCGAACGCGTGGTTGGCAGAGGACCGCGTGAATGCGTTAAAACTTTGCGTAAAGGTGGCCAAGTTGCTCGTGGATACCAAGACGGGGAAGTTTTACCCTGTGTTGTTCGTTCTCGTCACTGAGGTGATTGAAACCGTAGGACGATTGGTGTACGATAGAATATTGCGCAAGGCGGAAGAGACGGCCTCGGGGGATAGGAAAAGGCTACCGGAGAATTTCAAGGCTTCCGATCTGCGCGCGGTGGCGCGAGCGACGTGCAAGAATTGGTTTTACAAGGTTGCGACGATTCGCGAGATGATTCCCAGGATGTACATGGAGCTCGCATTGTTCAAGTGCTACCGATTCCTGCAAGACGAGCCGCCGCACGCGCAGCTCGAGCGCTTGATGAAAATGTCTCGCGGTATCGGGGACCCGATGGCGGCGGCGTACATGCGGATGTACATCGTCAAGACGGCTCTCGCGTGCGGTTGCGAGACGAGAAATAATAGTCGAACTTTGGAAATCTTACGGCAGTTCATGCCATCCTATGCTGGCGTGCTTGACGACATGAACGAGGAAGATCCATCAACTGCGTATATATTTAGATTGGGGCTCACGCGACGCGATTACGCCGAGTTGATGGATCCGGCGATGGAGTGGCTGATAGAATGCGCGTCTCGAAGCGGGAGTGCTTCGGTGTTGCAACGGGTACTTGAGATGGGCGGAGAGGCCCCTCCCGTGCCGTTTCTACGCGCTATCTTCAGGGCACTCTCGCCAAAGATTGTGCATGATAATGCCGTCAAGCTCACAGCGCTCGTAGGCGCGGGGTCGACCGCGGAAGATTCGGTCGAACGACTCGAGGCTATGGCAGACTGTTACAGAATTCTCGGCGAAAAGTTTGAAATCAAGCCTCCTCAAGAGGGCGATCGTTTGGGTATACTCCGCGAAGTATGGCGCGTCGTTCAAAACTGGACCGATTTGGACTCTTACTGCCGCGTCGCCGATCAGTTTCTGTTGTATGTGCTTAAGTATTTGAGCCAGGCTGAACTGGAGACGTTGATGAAGGATGTCGCCCGGCACGTGCACACGTGGTCGCTCAAATTGAAAGAGAAGGAACCATCAAGACACGCCGAGCTTTCTGAAAAGTGTGTGCGCTACGTTGAGCACATGTTAGAAGTGGTGACGGAATACTACAACGACGTGAGCGCTTTGGTGTCCCTCAAGTGGTACGCCTACTTGGGCGAGACGCTTCATGGCAGTGCCAAGGTGCGCTTCAGCGCGGCTTTGCTCAAGTGTGTCTCGACCGGAAAAGAGATTACGGATCCACTATGTTTACACACTGTTTTAGAGGCTGCACGGGCGGTACACGACGATATTGACGGCATGAGTTCTGATTCCTCTCGAAGCGAGGCAGAGGTGCTGATTGTCAACTTTGTCGATAGCGTGAGTTTTGGCACGGATTACGAGGCTCATCTCGATTTTTTAGTCGTCGCGCGCAGTTCCTTTGCCAATCTAGGACTCGTGCAGGAAGTTTTGGTGTACCAGGCGATTTCTCTCATCCTCGCAGTGTACGAGCGAGTCGGCACTCATCACACGAAGAAGACAAAGGCGTTTGTCAACGCGTGCACCGCATACTGCCAAATCACAATCCCGAGCATTCCCGGCGTTGTCGTTCGTCTTGAACTCTTCATGACCACTGCTGAAGCAGCCATCCTGCACGGTTTAGTGCAACAAGTGGACGGTTTGATTCGAAGCGCCATCACGGATGCTCAAGAGAGCGGGGGAGAGAGCTACGTCGGCGGATGGAACAAGTTGGCTGCGGCGCGTGCCGAAATTGAAATGCTCGAGTTTGCTTCTCGTTGCGCTTCTCTTCTGATTGTTGTGCCGGGAAACCTTGAAAAGGGCGCGTTCCTTGTCTTCAGAGGCTTGATTAAGGTGATTGAAGACTTTGAATGGGAGGCGGATAGCGTAAACGAGATCAAAGCGTACATTGCGTTGATTCCCATCGTCGCCGCCATGGCGCAAGAGAACCTACCTTACAAAGTCGAGGGTGTGCAGTCGAACGACGTTTTGTTCGCCAATGAGCCGACATACATCGAAGAGGCAGCCGAACTCACGCACGAATTGATCCAACGAGCGACCGATCTCGCCGGTGCGGACGTTGCTGCTGAAGTCGAGGATGAAGCCGAGGAAGCCGAGAACAAATCTCGAGCCCTCGCGCTCGCCCACGCCAACCTCGCCCTCGCCCGCGTGATCTCCATCGTGTGCAAGCCATCACCGGAAATGTTGCAACTCGTCAGCGGCATCATCGATCGGGCGAGATCCCGTGCCCCATCCTCAGAAGTTGACAGCACTACCGGTTTCGTCGAGCGGTTATTCGCGCCGCCGAAATCCATCGACGCCCCCGATACCAGCACGATGAATAGCCACCACTAGAGGTTTCAATAGACGACGCGCGCGCGCATGCATAATGCTTCGCTTCCATTCAAGCCCAGTATTCCCACCGAAATCCATCGACGCCGCTGCATCGCGATTCAAGCTTTGCACACGCGCGAGTCAAAGTCAACCGCATAACTCGCCTCGCACGCTCGCGCACCCAGCAGACTCTCCACAGATGGGCGGTGGTTCGCACGGTCGAGTGCCGGTCGGTCTCACGCTCGTTGCGACGCTCTGTGCGTTCGCCGGATCGGCTGCAGCGGTGCTCGCGCCGACGCCTGCCGCGGCGTCGTGGATGTCAGACTACTCGACGAGATCATTCGGCGAGCTGGTAATACCCGGAACGCACGACTCTGCGACGAGGTATCTCTCGAGCGAGCTGCTCCCAGACGACGGGCAGCTTCCGAAGTGGGTGCGCGATGCGATCAGAATCGCCGAAGCGGCGAAGATACCCATCGACCAGCTCGTGAGGAGGTGGGCCAAGGCGCAAAGTTTAGACGTGGGCGAACAGTTGGAGAGAGGCGTGCGATACGTCGACCTTCGCGCGGGTTGGGACAAGCCCTCAGGGGCGTGGAAGATACACCACGCGCTCACGGGGCAGCTCGTGGATGAGGTGCTGGAGCAGGTGAAGGTGTTTCTGACGAAACACACGAGCGAAGTCGTAATTGTCGAGTTGAGTCATTTTTTTGGCAAGCCGAGCGAAGACGACGTCGAACGTCTAGCGCAGGCGACACAGGAGATTTTCGGTGAGCTCGTCAAACCGTTCAACGGTGACACAGCCTCGTTGTATAGCATGAAGATTGGAACCGATTTCGTCGCGAAGAATCAGCGAGTCGTGGTGGTTTTCGAAGACGACGCTGTCGGCGCAAAGTATTCCTTTTGGCCTGGGAGAACTCTCACGAACACGTACGCCGACACCGACGACCCGAGACGTATGTACGCATTCAACAGAGAGGTCGTCATGGCGTTCAACGACAAGGAGACGTTTCGAGAGGATGCGCTTTTGAAACTCTCGTGGACGCTCACGACGCAAGCGCAAACGATTTTGGCGTCGTTGAACATCTTTGAAAACAATCCGCACAGTCTTCTCGAGCTCGCCGCGTGGAAAGCCAACCCAGGACTCTCTCACTTCATTGCGGAAGCGTCATTGTACCACTGTTCCATCGCGCACATCATCGTCATCGATGACTTGGAGCACAGCAACTTGCTTGACGCTGTCCTTGCGCTGAACGGCCGCGGGATGGAAGAGAAAGGCGAGTGCCTCTGGCACGCCCACAACGAGCGCTCATTCGAAGCGATCGAGGATTACGAAAACGAGCGCTTCGACTTTTGGATCACCTCGGAGTGATCAACTCTTGTAACATCAATCTCATTCGTGTTGTAGTGTCGTAGCTAGAAACGCCGCGCGAGTCCAGCATCAAACCGCATTCGTCGTCGCCCCGACTCCAAGAGCCGCGCGACGGTGTTCGACGCATCAGTGCCCAAGGTATCGCGCGTCATGTCGGAAACAACGCCGCTCGTGTGCGCATCGCACGGCGTCGCCTCCGTCGCGACGACGACGAGCGTGGACCCAGAGGATTCTCAAGGCTTTGAAAAGGAACGCGCGAACGAGCGCACGGCGCGCAAGATCGCCGCCCGGGTCTTCTGGCCCTTCTCCATCGCCGCTCTACTCCTCGCCATGGCCATCGTCGCGGCGACGTATCGGCACAGCGATGGATTCGAGCGCGTGAAGCGCGCGGTGTTGACGACAAAGGGTGTTGACTCGGTGGACGCCGCGGCGCTGAGCAGCGTCGGCGTCTGCGACGCGGCGTTCGCGCGCTCGCGGGCGCACACGGGAGAGAAGATGATTGCCAGTCTCGTCGCGGGCGGCGCGGAGCGGGTGTACGTTCGAGCGTTGGACGAACGTGGTGGGACGTGCGACGCGGCGCCGAGCGCGGCGCAAATGGTCATGTGCGTGGATGCGGAAAAGGTGTTAAAGTGCGCAGAAGAGGCTGGTGTGGTACTCCCGGACGATTCCATCCGGAATAGGTATGTGTTGGCAACCATAATCACGCACGCTCGGGCGAGTGAGCTCAGGAATTTCGCGTATTACGACGCTCGGGACGGATTGAAGGGTGCCATGCGGCAGCAGGATGAGCGCGCGCTCAAAGTTTTGCTCGACTCGGAAAACTGGCAGACGGTTCGTTTGCAGTACGACGCCCACATTTCAGTCGTGCAAGAAGTGGAAACGCATCACGAGTGTCCGCATCACTGCAAGTGCACATACGCCGAGGGAAAGCTCTGTCAATTGCACTCAAACAAGTGCGCGTTGGAGCAGGATTCCATATTCATCCTTCGATCAAACGCGTTTGAGGACGTCCTCCGGCATCTCCCGAACGCCATCAACGGTGTCTCGTCGCTCAAGGAGCTGAAATCACAGTGGCTAATGGTTCCACCATTTCAAACGTCGACGCCGCAAAACCAAGCTTCCCTTGGCGCCGCGCCCGGTGAGGACAAATCAACCGCGTCGCTCGGCTTGCCCGTTGCGTGTGTCGAGCCCGCGACGCCGACGGCCGACGCTCCGCTCGGACACGATGGCGACGACGATTCGAGTGACGACGCGTACATCTCCTCGTCGTGAACGCAATGTAGTCTCGTCGGTATTAGTTTCGCATCAATGTAATAGCTCTGTAAACACAATAGATTTCCTTTCATCTTCAAAGCCCGCGCGCGGTGTAACACCCGCAGCCACCAAGCCATTGCGACACAACGACGCGCGGCAATGTCCGCGACGGAGCGCGCGCCGCTCCTCGGCGACGCCGTTGGGCGATCGGTATTCGATCGACGCGACGTCGACGACGATGTCGCGTCAACGTCGTCGGCGTCGGCGTCCGAACGACGACGACGGGACGAAGGGCGTCTTCCAGATGCTCGAAACGATCCGACGACGTCGAACGGAACGAACCAACGGCGGAAATACGCCTACGCGTTGGCGTTGAGCGCGATGTGTGTCTCATCGAGCGCGTTCGTCGTCGCGTCGTCGGTGGCGTTCGTGAGACGGGCGGCGGAAGGACCGGGAACGGGGCAGTCGTCACGCGACGCGTTGAGCGCCGTAGGCATCGCGCCGCGCGCGACAGAGGTGTTGAGCCCCGAAGCGCTGCGAGCGTACCCGTGGTTATCGCGAACGGTTGACGAATCGTCGGATATGTCTGCGAAGCGACGAGGGAGCTCGGACGGTGGTGGGAGGAGCGATAGCGTGGGGATGTTGGGTACGGATGAGACGCACGAGTTTATCGTGGAAGAGGACCCGTTGGAGAAAGAGCTAGAACGGAACGCGCACGCGTTGGAACGCGCGCGCACGGTGGAGGATTTCGTGACGATGAGCGTGCACGTCGATGACGCGCACACCGTGGGTAGGAAACCGTTGAGCGAGTGGGTGCATCAACCTAGCGTTGTCGGTTCGAGCGAGTCGAGCAGGCTCTTCGGCGACGATTCGTTCACGGTGTGCCTGTACAACTTGCACAGGTGGACTAGGCCGCTCGGGACGTCGACATGGACGGAAGATTTAAGCACGGTGTTGGATGCGAAGCGAGGGGTGCGTGCGGCGGCGCGGGACAATCTTCTGGGGAGATGCGTCAAGGAGGTGATGCACACGAATAAGATAACCGAGGGCAAGTGTTTAGAGGCAGATGTCGTGGTTTTCCGCGGAGACTCGATGATCAAGTCGTTGTCGAAACTCTCGACGCCGTCGAGCGCGCCGACGCCAAAGACGAACGCCACGCGACATAAATCTCCGAACACATTGAGGCGCAGGGCGTCCTCGGCGCCATTGGTCGAGACAGACGTTTTGGTTACGTCGCTCCCGAGCAAGGCTCGACGGGATCAGGTGTACGTGTACGTGTCGACGTCTGCGCCCGCATCCCTCGTGTCCGGACAGGATTTACGCGATCAGCTCTTGCTCTCGCAAGTCGACTACCTCGCGACGTCCAACTCCGCGTATGAGAGCGTTTGGCGTTCGCCGTTGCCTACGGCGAAATTCATGATTTCGTCGTACGACGCCTTTTTGCGTCCGTTCCACATGCGGATACCAATTATAGGTTACGGCGATAGCGCCGCGGCTTGCGCGCACGGTAACAGCGTTGGATCTGCCATTTTGCGTCGCATATCCAAAAAGTATCCAGTGCAAGCCTTTGGCTCGTGCATGCACAACTTCGACGCGCCGTGGTTTGTACCGAACCTCGCCTTGTCAGCGTCATCGACGGAGATGATTCGTTCACAGCTCAGATTAAGTCAGTATCTATTCTATTTCGTCTCCGAGGAGGTTGATTGCCCCGGACACGTCACGGAGAAGCTCTGGCTTCCGCTCTTGCGAGGATCGATTCCCATTTATTTCGGCACCAAGACGATGGAGGATTACCTCCCTTGCCCGAACAAAGACTGCGTCCTCAGCGTCAAGGATTTCGACAGCGTCGACGCCTTAGTTGCACGCATGATGGAAATCGCGGAGAGCCCGCAGATTTACGACTCTCTCACGGCATGGCGCAAGGAGCTCCCATCCAACTGGCCCGAACGCTTTCGCAACGGCGTCGCGAGCGCGAGTCACGACATCCAATCCGTCGTGTGTGACATCATGCGCGATGGAGACGACGCTCGCCGTCGCGGTTCCATCAGCGACTTTGCATCCACCGTCCCGCACGCCGCTCCCTGGCTTCTCTCTTCCTACCCCAACGCGAAGATTGACATGCGCGCCGTCGTGGATTTGGAGCGTTCCGGCGCCAAATCCACGCGCTACTGCCTCCGTCAGGACCGCGTTCGAGCCCTCGGCCGGGTCCACGCCACCGAGCTCAGACACGAACAACAAAACGCGACGGCGGCGACGGCGAAGGGTTCCTCGAGATCCCTTTTCGATCCGTCTTTACACTTTACGAAGGTTTGCGATTACGAAGCCGCCGCGTGTTACCGCTTGCGCGCCTTCCGCGAGTAACCACACCGCGCGCCAGTGAGTCGATCGGGTGCACGCGCAATCACACCGCACCACGCACCGCTGTTCGCAGCGTGCACGCATAGCCCACCATAGCTGTACATTAATACCACTAAAAGCACTAGCCTTTCGAGTCGCGACGCGCTCCGGGCGCAACAGTTGAGCAACCGCGCGTGGAATGGATAAGCGATGACGTCACTCGGCACCTTTCTCCATATCCTACGAAATTTAACGCTATTAATCGCATTTGTAAACTACGTACTAAAAACGGATTGATCTTTCCATCCATCCATCCATCCATCCATCGGCGCCGCCGATCGAAACGACGCCGACGCCCGACGCCCGACGTCACACCGCGCACGAGCGACCGGACGCGCCCGCGTTCCATCCCGAACACCTCGCGAGCGAAACCGACCCACGATGTCGACCCTCGCGTTCGCGTCTTCCGCATCCGTCGCCGGCGCCGCCGGGCACACCCGACGAAACCTCGAGCAACGGACGAGCGCTCGTTCGACGTCCGTCTCGTCCTCCGTCGTCCCGCCCCGGAGAGCGCGCGGAGCGGTGCGCGTGGTGGCTGGGAACGAATACGAAAACGGTCTCTTCGCCCCGATCGTGCGCGTCGCGCGGGACGTCATCGGGGTGAAGAGGTTCAATCAGATTCGCGGCAAGGCGATCGCGTTGCACTCGCAAGTCATCGGAGACTTTTGCGAAGAGTTTGGGTGCGATTCCAAGGTGAAACAGACGTTGATTCGCACGGCGAAGAAGAATGGTGGGTTGTTGGGGTTCTTGGCGTGATGCGTGCGACGCGTGAGGCGAGCGAATCGAGACGACGTCGTCGAGGGCGGGACGCGCGGGGCGAACGCGAACGCCAGAGGGGGGTTTTGGGCGTTTGAACGCGAACCCGGACGTCGGAGTACTAGACAAAATTTTTATCAATGCTTAGCGGCGGCGCGTGATTACGGTTGTGTAATGCATACGACGAGAATGCACGCGAGTTTATTCACTTTTTCGTATTTCTCCTCCTTCTTAGTTTGTTTCTACAACGTCTCTCTGTTCTTCTCTATCTACTGCGACGCGCGGATGACGGAACCGCTCGTTCGTTCACTTGGACGCGAGCTGGTAATCGTGCGGTGAATACATCTCCTGAAGCAAGAGCGTGATGAAACCGGGACAGTGTGAGCCGTGGTCGGTGACGAAGACGTCAATCATGTGCGGGGGGATGTATTCAAACGCGGGATTGACGACGACGGCTTCCGGAGCGCCGGCGTCGGCGTAGGACAAAGCGGCTGCGGGCGACGCGAGACGGTGCATCGAGCCGTACCCGCCCATCTCTGGGTTTTTCGGTGAGATAGAATAGGAACCAGCCAAGACGACGACGGGGACAGAGTGCGTTTTCGCGGCGAGCGCAATGTTATACGCCCCGGAATCGACAAACGCGGATCCGTCGCACAAGACGCCTCGCGCGCTCAAAACGACGAGTTTCACATTCGGCATTGTCGCATACACCGCACTGTCCGAAATCAGACTCACATCCTTGATACCCTTTTCCGCTAAAGCTTTTGCCATGGCGTGCCCGTCGTACCTCGGCGCACACTCGGCGACGACGACGCTAAAGTCCCCGTCTCGTTTCTTATTCGCGTCTCTCAAAAACGCCTCGCTCAACCCCGTGCCCGCCCCCGCGTTGGTTCCCATCGTCATCACCACGCACCCGCGCGTCACAAAATCCCCACTCTGCGACGCAATATTCGTCGTCACCGTCATCATCTCCTCCATCACCTCGTGCGCGGTATCGATGACGTCTTGTTTCAACTTTTTCGACTGCGACCCATCCGCGTTCGCCCCGCCCCGCTCGCCCGTCGTCCCCTCGTCCCGAATCACCCTCAGCACCCGCCGCGTGACGTTTCCCACGAGCAGGTGTTCCTTTCGCACGAGCGCGAGCTCGGCGCCGACCGCGCGCACTTTTTTCACGATGTCATCCAGCGTCGCCGTCGACGCCGCCGTCGCGACCGTGGCTATGAGCGTCTCGGCCACGCGTTTCGCCAGCGTCGCCGGCGGCGCGTCGTCGTACGCCCCGCGTCGGATCGCCGTCTTCAGCTCGTCGATCGCGCGGTCGACGGACGGGTTCGTCATCGCCCGCGGGGTCGACCGCGTCGGGACGTCCGCGGACGCTCGGCCCATGCGTCGCTCGCGCCGGTGGGATCGCTCGGGAGCGGCGTCGCGTTGTGAAGAGGATGCGTTTTGGTTTCATCTTTAAAACGCGACGCGCGCGGGGGGTTAGATGCCGACGGTGGAGTGGGCGACGGATGCGTGGATACGGTTACCGCTCGTCGTCGCGGCGAGCGCGTACGTCGGTGCGGTGCGTGAGATCGTCGAACGACGACGAAGACGACGAAGACGACGACGCGAGTGGATTGCATGGAATGGAATGAATTGGTTTTCGAGCATCTTGTGTTCGTTTCCATGACGACGACGACGACGACGACGACGAGGGAGAGAACACTGACGACACGCACTGTTTTACTTTTAAAAACCGACAGGCGCTGAATCGATACGCGAAAACGCCGAAAATCACGGGATATTTACTCACGGGCGCGGCGCTCGGACGACACGGTTTCGGCGCCGTGTCCGCGGCGGGAAGCGCGAGGCTTTGGTTGGTCGATAATGGGTGTTTGGCGTGCATCGGCGTCGCGGCTGGGGCGGAAGTGACGGCGTCGGAGCTTAAGAGGAACGCGCGAACGACGGTGGTGACGATATTAGCGATCGCGGTGTGTACGTGGGTCTTTGTCTTTGCGAGTTTCGACGCCGCGTTCGCGAGTCGGTTGGAATTTTTACAAGGATTGTCCGAACGGCACGTCTACGCGGTGGGTTCGCTGTTAGGGACGCTCGGGATTGCGAGATCACCGGCGAGCGCGTTGGCGGTGATCAACGAGTGCGAGGCGAGCGGGCCGTTTTGCTCGCACGTGTTGAGCGCGACGGTGCTCAAGGATGTGCTCGTAGTCGCGTTGTTTGCGATTAACGTCGAGCTCGTGGCGTTGAGCGGGTTAGATTTTCACAAGATGGTGTCAGAATCGTTAACCTCCGGAACAGATGTTTCGACGAGTGCGAGTGCGGGTGCGGGTGCGAGCGACAGCGTCGCGAGCGCGGCTCGACGGCTGCTCGTGTCGTTGAAACCGGCGACGCAATTCGAGCGGTCGCATCTGTTGACCAAGCTCTTGCAACCAATCATCCGCGTGTTCGGCGCCGTCGCCGCGGGCGTCATCGCCGGGGTCTTGCTCGGGCGCGTTCTCAAGCCAAATTTCGTTTTGGCGCGATGGAAGAACATTAAGATTGGCTGCATTGCGGCGTGCTCGGCGTCGATTTTCGTCTTGAGCGAACACGTCGGATTGGAGCCGCTTCTCGTGTGCGTCACGGCGGGAATCACCGCGGCGAACAGAAGGCACGCCAACGGCGAACGCGAGCGCGACGAACTCAGGGCGACGGTGTCTTTGATCATGCCCGGGGTGAATCTCCTGTTTTTCACCCTCGCCGGGGCGAGCCTGAGATTGGAAAACATTGGCAATTCGCTCGCCATCGCTGTCGGACTGGTTCTCGTTCGGCTCTGCGCGTTGTACTGCGCCACAGCCATTAGCGCGAGGATTCTCAAAGCTCCTGCGCTGAGTGACATCACGGGTGAAAAGAGACGAAACATCGAGTGGATGGCACACGTCACCCAGGCGGGCGTCGCCTTGGGTTTGGCGAGAACCGTAGCCGCGCGATTTCCGTATTGGGGACCCGCGTTTTCAACGCTCGCCGTCTCCACCATCGTCATTAATCTCTTCATCGGCCCGTTACTCTTCCGTTTCGCCATCGAGCTCATGAACGAATCCAACTCCACTCTCAGCGCTGCGCTCGAGCGCATCGCGCGCTCACCACGCGCGACGACGGCGGCGGGTGATTCGGAATCCATCGCTTCGCCGTGACCGGGCGGCGCGTTTCGTCGAAAACGTTTCTCACCCTCTTAGCCTCGCGCGCTCATCCCGCGATGATGTGCGACAAACACGCAGCAATAGAATCATTCATAGTAGTAGGTAACTTACAGCTTTGCTAAAAATTCATTCGTCGTCCTCGTCGTCGAGTTCCGTCTACTCTTCGAGCTCGAGCCTCGCCGCGACGTCCTTCCAGAGTTTCCCCTTGTTCGCCGACTCCCACGCCCGATCGAACCCGTAGTTCAACGCCTTCTCCCCCACGAGCGCGCCACCGATGATCACCCCGACGTACACCGCCGAGTTCTGCGTGTTTCCGCGCGCGACGCACACGTCAGTCTCACGCGCGCGAGATAAAACCGGACGGAAACGAAACGAAACGATCCACCCACGCCGCGATGCTTTAACGCGAAAGGAACGAAACGAAACCACGCCCGATCGCGCGAATCGACGCCCGCGTCGCTCTCTCTCTCCGTCTCCGCTACTGAGGGATACGCACCGACATGAACGTCTTATAGAACGTGTTAAACATGGTCGCTCGGTTCGACTCGACGCGCGCAAACTGCCGACGGACCGCCGATGGGAGGAGGGTTCCACTCGGATCGATCGATCGATCGATCGCAGTCGCAGCCTTCGGGTCAATTTATACGTTAAACCCTAACATGTTGTATCACCTAGTACACCACCATTGTATGTACCAATTGACCGATAAACTTAACCATTGATATTTATGATTTGAATCATAAAACATACTCGGACGTAATAAACTAATTTTAAATCCTAAAAGTATATTTTTAGACGATTTTCCGGGTGCATTTTCCGGGAAAAGCGACCGAGGATGGCACTGCGCGGCACACGCCACACGCGAACGCGATCCCTCGAACGGGAACGATGCCGCTTCGGTTACAAAAAAAAGCCACCCGGGTCGTCCGGGCGGTGGTGGAGGAAGTGAACGTCGCCCGCGGTGTCGGCACGCGGACGGATAAGCGAGGAAACGCGAAGACGTCGTTGTGGGATCACGGCAAGGTGCGTTTGATTTCTGGATTTTTCTCGGTCGCTTTATTTTCGCTTTTGACTTTTGGATTCGGTGCGAATGCGGTGTGCGACGCGCGGGTTTCGGGGTGAGAGAGAGCGACGGAGACGAATGGCGAAGCGTTCGCTTTGTCGCGTCGGCGGATGCGTGCGTCGCCGCGAACGAGGCGTGCGTGGGTCCAAAACAAAGTGTGGACGCGAAAGCGACGACGAGGAAACCGACTGACGCTTTGTTCGTCCCGTCGAATATTATCGAAATCGCAGGCGAAATTAGCGGCGTCGAGCGTGGATAAGGAGTTTTCAGAATTGCAGTTGGCGTTTGCCAAGGCGACGAATTTTGACGATGTGCCGCCCAAGGAGAAGCACGTGCAGTTTTTGCTTCGGGTGTGCTCGGAGGGCGGGAGTCAGAGAGACCGAGCGTTTGTTTTGGAGACGACGGCGAGACAGGTGAGAAAGACGGTTCGATGGAGAACGATGCTCAAGACGCACGTTCTCTTGCACAGATTACTCACGGAGAGCCGTGGAGGGGAGTTTAAGGCTGACTTTTTTAGGTTTTTGGAGTTTTTGTCTCGCAAGGCGTACGGACCAAAGGATCAGACGCTCTTTAACATTCGATACTGGAAGGATGACAACCCGGCGGCAGACGCGAACGAGTTGGCTGGATGGACTCGGACGTACGCATCGTTCCTCGAAGAGTTGTGTGCGCTTCACGAGCACGTGCCGCAGCTTCTCGGGGAAGGCAAGGAGGCTAGTCCGCTCAAAGAATGCGATTTCGCGACGCTGTTAAAGGTGATGCCGTTGCTGCAGACGCTCGTCCGTCGCATCACGGATTGCGATCCCAAATCTCCCTTTGTTCAGAAAAACGTCATCGCGCAGTTTGCTCTCAACATGATCGCGAAGGATAGCTTCAAGGTGTACAGAGTGATGAACGAGGGCGTGATCAACTTGGTTGACAAGTACTTTGACACGACGAAGCAAGACGCTTCCAAGGGGCTCGCCGTGTTTAAGAGATATCTGGCGCAGATTGACGAGTTGCAAAGATTTTACGCCTCGTGCGAGCAGTGCGGGGCGTTGGAGCAAAAGGATGTCAAGCTTGAAGCGCCGCCGCCATCGTTTTTAAAGAGCATGGAGGAGTATTACGAGTCGGCTCCCAGCGACGGGATGCCTTTGAGAGATCGTAGATTGGCTGGAAACGCTGCGAGACTCGGAGGGACTTCATCGACGTCAACACTAACGCATGAGCCTCTCGCCGTGAGCATCCCGACGTCGACGTCGCAAGATTTGCTTTCGACGAGCGCTGCGCCATCGCCATCCAACATAGCGGATCAGTTAAGCATGCTCGACGTCGGCGCGAGCTCTAGCGTTTCGACGGATATTTTCAGTCAACCGTCTCCTACGACGCAGCAACCTGCGGGTCTACCGGCGCCACCGGCGCCGGTCGGAATGCTCGGTGCCCCGTCTTCTGCGTACGCCGCCGCACCGCCGCCTGCGTCGAACAGCTCGAACGCTTTGGACTTTTTCTCGGCCCCGAGCGCTCCTGCGCCGAGCGCCGGCAGCCAAGCGCCCGCGGCGAGAGCCGCCAACCCATTCGGCGAAAATCCATTCGGCGCGCCGGCGCCGAAAGCGCTCGATCGCGATGCGTTGGACAGTCTATACTCCAAAGCCCCACCGTCCCCGACGGGTGGACACGGCGTCGCGTCCATGAGCACACCGCAATACGTGAACAACACCTTTGCGCAGCAACCCCTCGGCGCGGGCGGAAGACCAACCGGCGGTATGCCACCCAACGCGGGCGCCCCATCCATGCCCAACATGCACTACCCAGCGCAACAAGGGTACGGCCATCCGGGAATGTACCACCAGCAGCAGCAACGACCGCCCCAGATGGGGTACGCGCAACCGCCGGCGTATGGGCAACAATACCACCGCCCGGCGTACGGTCAGCCGACGCAACAACAAATGGTACACCCAGCCTTCCAAAACCACCCCCCGGCGAGTGGCGGAGGCGTCGCCGCGCCTCAACCGTCCGCCGCGAACGCCGCGAACGGTAGCTTGATTTGACGCTCGTACATATTAGACACACGAACACGGGCGGATTGTATTAGCATAGCGGTTGAATAACGACGAAAAAGTGAGAAGCGGAACCCCTCACAACGCGACTCCCCACCAAATATGTCCACCACCGCCCGCGTCATCGCGCGTCCGACCCCGAGCGTCGCTCGCGCGAACGCCCGAATGTCGTCGCGACGCACGGCCGCGCGGCGGTGCGGCGCGGTCGTTGGACGACGCGAATGCGAAACGTCTCGAACGAGCCACCCCTCGGTGGTTCGCTGCGTTTACCCGCGCGTCTCGTCGCGAAACGCGACGACGACGACGACGACGCGCGCGACTTCCGGAGAGAGTGCCGAGGCGGTTCCGGCGCGGAACGTTGCGTCCGGTGCAGAAGCGCGCGTTATCGTCATCGCGCTCGGCGTGGCCATGTTGCTGGCGAGCGCGGATAGAACCATCTTCGCCGCCGCGGCGCTGAGCATCAAAGCTGAACTCGGAATGACGATGAAGGACGTCGCGCTGGCGCAGAGTTCGTTTTTGTGGGGGTATGGCGTCACGCAGCTCGCGGCTGGGGCGGCGAGCGATACGTACGGGGGGGCAAAGGTATTGTTGGCGGGTTTGGCGTTTTGGTCGCTCGCCGTCGCGGCGACTCCGTTGTGCACGATGATGCACGCGCCGATCGTCGCGGTCGTCGCGAGTAGGTTTTTATTCGGTGCGGCGAGTGGGTGTGCGCTTCCAGCGTCCGCCGCGGCGGTGGCGGCGCACATTGCACCGGATCGACGCAGCGGGGCGTTGAGCACGATTTTTGGTTTGTTCAACATTGGCAGCGCGTTTGGCTTGGCGGCGGCTGGGTCTCTGATTGCGGCTTTCGGGTGGAAGATGATCTTCTACGCGTTCGGGGCGTTCGGGCTCGTTTGGGCGATTAGTTCGTACGCAATCATGCCGGAAAGCGTCAAGAAGTACGTGCCGATTGTTGGTCAAGCGAAGGATGTGATGGATGACAACGGCGAGGTCATGACTGAGCTGTCCTCCGAGGTTGCGACTCAACTTGTCGCGCTTCTCTGGTGTCACATCGTCGTCAATTGGGGGTTTATGATTCTTCAGTCTTGGCTTCCGGTGTACTTGGCGAACGATCTCGGCATGTCCATCGCAAGTTCGGGCGTCGCCGGCGCGCTTCCTTGGGTTTTCACCGCGTTCATGTCCTTTAGCTCTGGCCAAATCGCAGACAAACTCATCGCGCGAGGGATGGAGCGATGGAAGGTGCGACGCCTAGCGATGAACATCGCCACCATCGGACCCGCGGTGGGATTGTACTCGCTCAAATTCACCGCCTCGCCGACCGTCGCGTTGGCATGCATTGTCGCCACCCTCGGTTTGCAAGCCGTCGCTGTCGCGGGATATCACAGCTATCTTCAAGACGTCGCGCCGTCCAGAGCGGGAGCCATCTTAGGCTTCACCAACACTGTCGGTGTCGTCGGCGCTGTGATCGCAAACATCGTCACCGGCGCGTCGGTCGAAGCCACCGGTAGTTTCCAGGCGACGTTTCTGTACACCGCGGCGATGTACATGAGTTCTTGCTTTGTTTGGAACTCTTTCCTTCGCGGTCAAAAGTTGTTCCCTTAGTTTCGTGACGTTGAATTGATAATCATTATACAAGTATTTCGATTAAATGAACGTTTACTAACGCGCTCTTAGACTCATCGAGCTCTCGTCGTAGAGATTGCGCACGTGTGCGTCTAGAGGGAGGGTGTTCCGCCCGCGAGACGACGTGTCGCAATGAAGACTGCCAGCGAAGCCATCGATGTGCTTCTAATCGTCTTCGCTTCGATTTGCCCCAGATTCGCATTCTAGTTTGCATCATGAAAATTAATACTATCGCGTTGATAGTAGTTTGTCGGGTACCAGCCTTTAGTAGGCGATGATTGCCACGATGGCCAACGCGACGAACGTGGTGACGGTGACAATCGAATCAACGCCGGAAGCCGCGAGCAAATAGAGACCTTCAATCGTTTCGCGTTGCTGGAGTTCTTTCGCCAAGCAAGTCTTTTGCGTGCGCGCATTGTCCCACAAGGCGCATTCGTCGTAACTTCCACCAGTAACCTGTACGTTTTCGTCGGCGTTCATGTCACGGAAAAACTTGGGGCAGCCAGCCGCGATTGGTTCGACTCCAGCAACACCTTCCCAGTACACGATGCGAGTCAAGTCTTGAAGCACAAGCGCTGGATGGACGTAGGGAGCTTCAAACCAGGCAAGCGATTCCGCGGGGTTGGCGTGGTTATAGACTCCGTTGAGAATATCGCTCACGTGCTTGTCGAGGCGAAGGATTCGTCCAGTTGAAGTGGAGAGAACAGGAAGGCCCCCGGCCGTCGAATCTGACAAGGCAAAATCGGCCCACAAGTTGGCTTTCGTGTAGGTACTTGGGGTGAATTGATATGTTTCGTCGATGATGATGGCAACGTTTTGCACCTCTGCATGGAACGCAGTTGTGGTGTAAGTGCCAGTAGGCGCGTGCAACGTCAAGCCAGCCGCCTCGCAAAGCTCGCGCTTGTACGACGCATCTGAAAAAGTGATAGTGGAGCCAATCTTAGAGACCCATGCACATTTCAAACCTGAAGGGATGTGTCCACGCGCTTGGTTTTGGAGCACAGCGGTCGTTTGCAAGTTCCACCGATCGACTTGGTCGTTGTAATACGCCTCTGCGTCAGCTTCGATGTCAAAGAAGAGCGAAAGGAATTTGACTTGCTCCGTGCGTTGGAGCATCCCGAGTCCCCCGTTCGACGATGCAAATTCAACATCAATCGGCGTATTAGTTGCCCCGGTGCCGTATTCATCAGTGAGCACCATTTCAACGGCTGGAGTCATGGCGGCGACGTCTGCGGCCCAAATCGTCCCGCCGTCCGACCAGTGACCATTACTGCCCGTGATGAGACCCTGTGCTTCATCGTACTGAATGCACGGCGAGTGAACGTTAGCGGCATCAACAAGAACAAGCTTACTTCGCAATCCAAGCTGCTCCATGTAGCCCATCGCCGTCGATACGTACGCCGCGACTCGTTCCACCGGATACGCAAACGTCGGAAAGCCCGACAAGCTCGTGGATCCATGCATCGTCGGCGCCGTCGTCCCGTGTTTGTACAACACGTACGTCTTCGGCGTCATACCAGCCTCAGTAGCTTTTGTCGTCACGATTTTGTAATCGGTGCCGTACTCAACCTTGAACGACGTCGTCTCGTACGTCGCGGCGCCCCCGAGCCGGGCGGCGTGGACACCAGTGAGACGAAACGACATCGCGAGCGCGAAGAGCGCGCACGTCGCCCTCCGCATCGTCGTCGTCGCGCCGCGGCGACCGCGGCCGATTTGATCGGTTCCGCGCATGTTCGCGACTTCCGACGGTTTCGCGACGAGAAGTGTCGAGGCGGGTGCGCGTCTGTGATTACTCGACTCATCTTGTTTTCGAGGGGGCGCAGCTTCAGAAGCCCTAGGGCAATTTCGTCGGTGTAAATGTAAAAGATAAATTGCACGGAATGACGGACGACGACGCGGTGTGAACGCGTTGCGTTTCGCGGCTAAGTGAGCTAGGCGACGTTTCGCGGACCCGTATCGTCGTCGTGAACGTCGGCTAAAATTGAAGACAGCGGGATTGAACTCTTCCTCGGATCGAAACTCCGACGCGTTTCGGTTTTACGCAAACTTTTTGGCGCGTTGAGAGCCGTGGATGTAATAGTGCTTGCCAACCTCGTCCAGGTTGCTAAAAGTGGCTTTCCACGCGCCGTAATAAGTCATCACCTTGTAGTTTAAGTTCCACTTTTTTGCAAAGTGGACGAACCGTCGCGACACCTCGGGTTGTCTAAACTGCGGCATGTCCGGGAAGAGGTGATGAATCACCTGACAGTTGAGGTATCCCATCAACCAGTTGACAACGCTTTGGCTCGGGTCGATGTCCACGGTGTGGTCGACGGCATAGCGGACCCAAGAGAGGTGCTTGTCGCTCGGAACCACATCCGTGTGCGTGTGCGACGTGGAAAAGTGCGCAAACAAGTAGCACCCGCTCGCCCACATGGACGCGGCGAAGAGCCCGTAGGACGCGAGCCAAGAGTACCCAGTGACAGCCTTGATCACCGCCGGACGCACGACGTGCGCGGCGAGCATCCAGAACGCTTCCTCGAAGCTTTTACGGCGAATGGCGTTGCGCGGATGCAAAACGAACATCCAAAAGAACAAAACCATGCCCGACGTCACGGGTACAAAAGTCCACGCCTGAAGACGCAACCAGAGCCTACTGAAACCTCTCGGACGGTTGTCCTCCACCGCGGTGTTGAAAAACGCCACCGCTGGGGTTGTGTCGAGATCCATGTCGTGACGAATCTTTTGTGGCGTCGCGTGATGCTTGTTGTGCATGTTGTTCCACATGTCCCCGCTCGACGCCAAGCCAAAACCCGCCGTGAAGGCTTGAATTCGCTTATCCCACCAAATATTCCCGGTGAGCGAGTTGTGCCCACCCTCGTGCTGCACCCAACCGCACCGAGCACCAAAAAAGAAGGCGTAGCACAAAACTGCCGACACGTGCCACCTCGCCGCCATCAACACCGTCGCCAACGTAAACATCGCCGCCAACTCGGCGAATCGATACGCCACGTGTGCCGGCGACGGTTTAAAGAAACCCTCCCTCTCCAATTCCCGTCTCCACCTCGCGAAATCCCTCAACATCTCCCCATCCTCCGTCTCGACGATTTCGTGTTCTTCGAGTTTCCGGTGTGGCAACGCCGCCAACGCTTTTCTCGCCTTTTTAGACCGCATGTGAAACTCTCGAAACGCCTCTGTGGCGTCGGCGCCCGAATTGCTCAACATGTAATACATCACCGACCCACCGGGGTGTTTAAACTCCGTCACATCGTACTCGACGCCCTCGATGACGACGTACTGTCGTTCGTACGTCTTCGCAATCTTGTGCGGTTCGAGTTCCGGGGAGTAGAACGTCTTCGCTTTCGCGTTCGATCCACCGGCGGCTCTTCGATCGACAACGTCACCCACGGCTGTGATCGTCAACGTCGACGTCGTGGTGTCTTCAACGTCGTCGCCGTTCGGGGCGACGCGTAGTCGCGGGGAACGACGCGGGGAGATGGGTTCGGTCGTGTCGACGCACATCGTCGTCGTCGGGCGCCCGCGCGCGAGTGCGTGGGCGGCGGCGCTATAAAGTGACGTTGCGGGTTGCAACTGCATTTGCATCTTGTTTTTGTCAGGGGGTACTATTTGACGAGTCGTGACCCGTCGTTTTGGATTTGGATGGAATTCAATTCAGAGTCGCGCGGCGTCGCGTCGCGTCGCTCGTCTGGATTATTGAAAGTAACTGGCTAGCTTGCGAGTGACTGCTATCGGGTCGTGGGTCTTCGCGATGGTGTGCGCCTGCGTCGCGGTGAACGACGGTTTAGGCGCAGGGGAATCGACGACGGCTTTGGCTTTGGCTTCGGCGGATGGCTGGCGGAGAGGTTGGCGGTCGACGGAAATCGGGACATGTTCGGAATCGTCCGAGTCGTCGGAATCCGGGGCGTTGAGACGAATGGATGACGCGCGGGGCGTCGACTTGTTGTTCTCGCTATGTGTCGTCGTCGTCGGTGGACGTTCGACGGACGCCGGTGGGTTCGTAACCTTTGTTGACTTTTCCAGACCCGCGGCGAGTCGAAGCGCCGTGCCCGGCGTTCTGTTCGGTGGAAGCGGGGTGAGGACGACGCGTTTCGGCTCGGCGGACGGGGTCATCACGGAGGCCGAAGCGGCTGAGATGGCTTCGAAACGTTCTCGCCAGTAACGAGCGTCGCTCTGGTAGAGCGCTCGTGCACGTCGCTCGGCCTCGAGCGCCTCTATCACGTCCGTAGACGCACCGACGCGAAGCGGAGACGATCGGAGCTTTGCGTCGGCGAGTTCGCGTTCGAGAGATTCTATTTCCGTCTTGAGTCGAGCACACTCGTCTCGCGCCGAGGTAGCTTGTTCCTCCGCGGATTGCGCCTCGTCGCGCGCCACGGAAACCTCCAGTTCAACCGTGGCGACGCGAGCCTCAGCCATTCTAAGCGCCGAGGCGTTGCTGGTGAACATCTTGCTCGCTTGCTCGGCGCGAGCGACGATGAGATCAACATTTTTGCGCGACTCGAGCACTTGCGCTTCAGCGTCGTTCAAAGCCGCCCCGAGCGCGCGCTTTTCGTCGCTCGAACGTCTGAGTTCATCCTTGACATCCTCGAGCTCTTTCTTGAACGCTTCGAGCGCTGACGTCGTCGCCGCGAGTTGGTTCTCCCTTTCTTCGAGCGCGTTTTGTGCTTCTACGAGTTCTTCCTCGGAGATTCCGCCACCCGTCGATTCGGGCTCGGGCGGCGTCGCGGAGACCGCCTCGTCGAGCTCGATTCGTAGCCGCTCCGCCTTGCCCTTTGCGTCAGCCAATTCGGACTTTAACGCATCCATTGCCGCGGTGAGACTGGCTTTTGCATCTGCGTGACTCGCCTTTTCATCCTCCAAAGCACTCTCGAGCGCGTTCACGCGCGCCTCTGCGCTCGACGTCGCCTCTTCCACGCGTCTGTCGCGATCCTCCTCCGCCTCACGCACCGCCACCTCCAACTCCTCCACACGCGCCGTCAAAGTCGCCACGAGCTCGCCATCTTTGCTCACCTGCACCTCATCGCGCGCATCGCACTGCTCTTTCAGTTTTTTAAGCTCCTCCGACGTCGCGATTGCCTTTTTCAACGCCGCTTTACACTCCTCCTTTAACGACTCGCACCGTTTCGCCAACGCGTCCCTCTCCCCCGCGACGCTGTCTCTCTCCGCCTCTCTCTCCGTCGCCAGCGCCCACGCCTCCTCACACTCCTCCGTCTTCCGTTCCACCTCATTCGTCAACCGTTTCACGTCCTCATCCACGTTCGACAGCGCCGCGGACAACCGACCCGCTTGCGCCGCGGCCGCGGACAGACGTTCGTTTTTACTCCGCGCGCTCTCCAGCTCGCCTTCCAACGCCTTGACCCGTTCCCTCAACTCTTCCGTTTCCGACGCCTTTTCGTGCGCGACACCCACGGCATCGTTATCGTCGTCATCCTCGTTCCCGTCCGTCGTCGCGTCGACGCTCGGTCCTCCTCCTCCTCCTCCGTCTTCTTCTTCGTCCTCCTCTTTCCCCGCTGTCGCCTCTTCCACCGCGTCTTCGCTCGCCGCCTCGGTCGCCGCCTCAGTCGCCGAAGGCACCGACGACGCGCGATCCATCCGCGTCGTCGGCACGAACGCCGGGGCGTTCGGTCGCAGACTCATCGCCCGGTCGCCGTCGCAGTCAGACTCTGCCGTTGCCGCGCGCGCGCGCGCTCGGAAAAGCGCGCGTCGCCCGAAAGAAAACCAACCGTTCCGTCTCTTGGGCTTAAAAAAGCCTTCAACGCGGGGAAACAAAATCTCTCGCGGGAGACATCTGAGTACACACTCGTATTCCGAGCCTAATCAAGACCAGGCGTCGAAAAAATGCACGAAAACCAAACGTCGGCGATGCGCCGTGAAGCGCTCGTACTTTAGTTTCAGAGCGGTTTTCTACGTGGGGCACATCGACGGTTCATGAACCCAAAAAGTGTGTGGGGTACCCCGAGGTCGGGGGTGCGCGACCGACCGACCGACGGACCGTGTCATGTGGTGACGTCATCGCGAAGGATGGTTTGGGAAAAAGGCGCTCGCGCGCTGAGGATTGATTCGGGACCTCGCGCGCGTCGGCAGAGCGTGACGCGACGACCGCAGTCGAAAGGCTTCGACTGAACGAGACCACTCACGATCATGATGACGACCACCGCGACTGGGTCGGTGACGACGACGACGACGACGCGCGCGAACGTGACAGGACGCGTGGGTGCGCAACGCCGATCATCGTCCACCTCTGCGGCGATTATTCCTCGGCAACGCGTCGTCGGCCGACGCGCCGTGAAGGTGATGGCGGCGAAAGCGGGTGAAAACGGTGAAGACTCGGGTATGCGTGTGACTCGACGGGAGTTGGCGACGAAAACGGTGACGCTCGCGGCGGCGTTGGCGGCGATGCCGGCGGATAAGCGGGCAAAGGCGGAGGGATCCGTCGAGAGCTCGTTCTGGGAACAGGTGGAGCTTCCGCTCGAACCCGGGGTGATTTTGCTCGATATCGCGTTCACCGGGAGCGACAGTAAGCACGGGTTCTTGCTTGGGACGAGGCAGACGGTGCTTGAGACGAAGGATGGCGGTAAGACGTGGGACGCGCGGGACTTGAGCGGGCTTCTCGACGAAGACGTAAACTACCGGTTTAACAGCGTCTCGTTCGTGGGCGATGAGGGTTGGATCATCGGTAAGCCGGCGGTGTTGTTACACACCACCGATGGTGGGGCGAACTGGGAACGCGTAGGTTTGAGCCCGCGACTTCCGGGTGCGCCGCTTGTGATCACCGCCGTGCAAGACAACGGCACGGCGGAGATGGTCACCGACGAGGGCGCCATTTATTTCACCAAGGATGCCGCGCGTAACTGGAAGGCTGCCGTCGAGGAGACGGTTTCCGCGACGCTCAACCGTACCGTTTCTTCCGGTATCACCGGTGCTTCTTACTACACCGGTACTTTTTCCACCGTCTCGCGCAACGACGCTGGCGAGTACCTCGGTTTGAGTTCTCGCGGCAACTTTTACATGTCCTGGGCCCCGGGTCAAGCGTACTGGCAACCACACAACAGAACGTCCGCTCGCCGCGTCCAAAGCATGGGTTGGCGTCCGGATGGCGGTATTTGGGAGTTGACGCGCGGTGGTGGTGTCTTCTTGTCCACTGAGACTGGTTTGCCGGATGAAGACTCTGAGTTTTACGAAGGCAGAATTGGCTCTCGCGGTTTCGGCTTGCTCGACTTGAGTTACACCCCGTCTGGCAAGACGTTCTGGACTGTGGGTGGCTCCGGTAGCGTCTTCTACTCGAACGATGCCGGTAAGACGTGGAAGCGCGACCGCGGTACCGATAACGTCGCGGCGAACCTCTACAACGTCAAGTTTCAAAACGAAAACCAAGGTTTCATCCTCGGCAACGACGGTATCCTCTTGCGATACATCGGCAAGTGAGTGAAAAAACCTTGAGCTGCAGCAAAAAGAGCAAGAAGAAAAACGAAAGAGATTTGTAATAAACTGAGAATTCATTTCATCCATGACGACGCGTCGCGAGATTGTCATCGGTAGCGATTGGTTTCGTTTTCATTTTTCGCACGAAAGATTTTTTTTCATTTGCAAGCGCTGCTACGTGTTTTTGACTAGATGAATTTCATACTCTGAAGCCGATCGCGCTTCATGAGGAGATCGCTTAAAAGGTCATCGCTACTTCCACCGCGGTTGAGCTTGTGGAATTGTCTGCGATGAAGTTCGTACAGTTCCTTGAGCGATTCAGTGTACATGTTATGGTACTTGTCGACGAGCTCGGGAGACGGATCGGATACTTTCGGCACGGCGATCGGCTTACCGACGACGACTTCGATCGGTTCTCGTTTCGGTAGAACCCCTTTTCTACCGAAAATACGCCTCCATATCCCTCGACTCAGTGATCTTCCGTAAAATGCCGGTGGCGTGATGCCGATGAGTTGCTTGATGTAAAGTTGAAAGCTTCTCAGTCGTCCACCTTCTGGATTTTCTACTTGTTCGAAAATGTCATTCTCACCGAATGCGAACACCGGCACGAGCGATGCGCCCGTTCGAAGAGCCATCTTGACGAACCCCTTCCGTCTCGCGAGCGTCAGCGTCGCCCATCCCGGACGCGCATCCAGTGCCTCGGCGGCGCCGCCGACGACGATGGCGACGCTCGCGCCAGGCTTTCGCGTCAAGTTTCTCATGACGCTCGTCTTTGTAACGCTATTGACGCCCAGCGCCATCAAAACCTCTCGTGTGAATGGAAATTTGAAGTTGATCGATAGCGTGAGCAATCGCAGATCGAGTCCCGGGAACGCCTCGTAAAATCCAGTCGCCTCTGTCGCAAAGGTCAACAGGGCGCCCACTCCGATGACACCGTGCGGATGGTAACCAAAGAGATAATTACCCTTCGGATCGAGCTCAGAGCTGACGTGAAGACGAACGGGAAAGTACTCTGCCAACACGCGCCAGAACGGCAGCTGTCTCATCGCGCGCACGAACCTGACACCAGAGCTATCGGCTTGACGATCGAGCAACGCGTACCACGCAATGTACGCCAAAAACGCATACTTGAGCCACTCGTACGGACCAAAAACACAGTACGTCGGGTAAATGAATATCGCGCTGAGCAACCATGCGTAAAGCATCACGACGATACCCACCTGTTCGGCGTGCGGCCCATGTTCCGTCTGATTCGTCACGAAGACGCTTTTCACGAGCGCGGTAAAGTACAAGCCGAGCGGAACGAACGCTAATCCAATCACCGCGTACCACAAGTAAAAATTACCCGCCCAAAACAACAACCCTGCGTTTTCATCGCGAAACGAGCTACGGCGTCAGTCTCGTCCCGCGTGGTGGACCGCGCGCGCATTCATCCATCTCAAAACGTTCCCGGCGTCCGTTCGAACGTTCATCCATCTTTATCCAATTTTCAACTAATAAATCCAATCTGACATCCGCTCCGCCAGCACCCATCACGCGTCGCGCGTCGCTCTCAAAACCCACCTTCCACCTTGTGATGCGTCTTCGTCGCCATCTCCGGCGGCTCCACGTACGTCGCCAGGCTCTCCGCCCCGCTCAACCCGCTCGACGCGCGTCGTTTCAGAAAACGCGTTTGCGCATCTTCACGAACGAACGCGTCGTCACCGTCAATGCGGGTCGACGCGCGAGGTTTACCGAACCCCCGACGCATTCGTCCCTCGTCTCGTCGTCGTTCGTTCGTTCGTCGTCGGTTCGACCGCCGTCGGTTCGACCGCCGACGCCGAGACGGCGGCGTCGACTGCCGCGCGTGCGTTACGCGCAGTGCGATGTGTGTCCGCGGTGGACGAAAACCACGAGTCCCATTACATTTGATGATTCATGACTCATAAAAGGCCCACGGAAAACTCACAACCAAAGCGCACGCGCGGACGCGACGACGTCATCGCGCGACGGGACGACCGCGTGGACGTCCGAGAAACCCCGGTGAAGGGCGGCGCCGAGCGACGGTTGGTGGTTTCCGCGCGCGTCGACGCGAGCACGGGGGCGTTCGAGCGGCCCGTGACCTTTTAGACCTTTCGCAGTCGTCTCTCGCAACACCCAATCTTCATGGCTGCTCGACGACGAATGCCGGGGTTGAAATCCTTCCTGCGCGGGCTCTTGCGCATGTGTAACGCGGCGCTTCTCGCCGCTGGGTTAGCGACGGCGCTGTTCGCGTTTCACCTGTGGCTGGGGTTCAATAAACGTCGCGCTGGGATGGATGCGTTGGATTGGGGCGAAGACTCGTCGAAAAAGCCGGTTGACGAAGACGAGTTTGAGGCTGACGACGATTCGATGTGGAATCCCGGGGAGAACGCGACGACGTACGATAGAACACGGGCGAAGATACACGCGTTTTTCGCCACCGAGCCGTGGTTTTTGTACTTTGTCGGTGGGAGCGGGGTGTTCGTGGCGGCGACGGCGTGGTTGGGCTTGGCGGGGGCTGAAAACGCAAACGCGTGTTGCCTGGGAATGTACGCGCATCAGGTGATGTTCATGATCATTTTGCAGGCGGGTTTGGCGGTGTACGTGACGAGTGGGAAGGCGTACGATTCTGCGCCGAACGATGTGACGGGGCAGTACGCGAGGGCGTGGGAGTTTATCGAGGAGCACGAAAACGCCGTCACGTCGTTGGTGCTCGTGGTGCTCTTCGTGCAAGTGTTGAGCGTGATTTTAGCCGTCGCGCTGCGAAGAGTCGCGCTCGAGGGAGGTCCCGATAGCGATGATGAGGAGGATGATTACTATCACGATCAGTACGGACTCGAACGGGCGCCGTTGGTCGGGAACGCGATCGACATAGAGCGCGCGAGAGCGGCAGACGGTGCGTGGAGGACGCGCATGAGAGAAAAGTACGGATTAGACACGGCTGATTTTGAGCATAGCCCTTCGAGACCGCCTCCATCTAGATTAGATAGACAGAAACTTCGGGACAGCGACGCGAACGCGTGCGTAATAATGTAACGTTATTCAATATTTGTTTTCTTCATCACAAAACTACAGGAGGCGCGCACGCGCTGCGAAGCGTTTCATTCAACCGACGGCGAATGACGCGCGGCGTTTTACTACTGAATGCATCATCATTATCATTTCGTCCATAAAAACTCGTATCATTTACTCATGAATGTCATGTAAGGATCTTGACTCGCCTCCAAAACATCCGGACGTTCGCTCTGCTTGTACGCGAGGCAACGCGTGATGAACGCCTTGCCTTCCGGCGATATGGATGGCTTGCTAGGAAACTCGACATTCTTGGCGTTTCGAATAGTGCCCGCGTGAAGGATTTGTTCCTGGGACATCTCGTGACCGAACGGACGCTTACCATAAATCATTTGGAACAAAATAACTCCGCACGACCACGTGTCAACCTTGCTAGAAATTTTTGGCGGCGCCGGTCCCGTCTCGAAGCACTCCGGTGGGAGGTACCAGTACGTACCGGCACCCTGAGACGTGAGTTCCATGCCGCTGTCGGCGCCAAAGTTTGACCCAGGGCGTTCTTCCATCACCTTGCTCAGGCCAAAGTCGGTAATCTTCACGCGACCAGCCTCGTCAAAGAGAATGTTGCCAGGCTTCAAATCGTAGTGAATGATGCGCTTTTGTCCAGAGCTCATGTACGCCAAACCGTTGAAGACTTGCGCCAAAATCGCTCGAGCTTCGCGCTCGCTGATTGCGCCTTGCGCCTTCAATCGAGCGTCGAGATCGTCACCGGTGCAAAGCTCCAAGACGGTGCAGAAACTATCGGAATCCACCTCAAAGACATCAATCAAACGCACGACGTGCGGATGATCGAGCGACTTGTGAATCGAGCACTCGCGCGCCGCGTGTCGCACGTATGTGCGCTTACGCTCCTCGCTCCACTGGGGGTTGAGTTGGTGAAGCTTACACGCGACTTCGCGCATCTCGTCGCAATCCCAAGCCTTGTAAACTTCGCTGAATCCGCCACGTCCGAGAAGGTTCATCAACACGTATCTATCGCCGAGCACTGGGTGCTTGTTGAACCGCGAGCCGTCTTCGTCGCGAACGCGCTTGAGAGCTCGGATGTGCGCCGCCTTCTCGCGCTCGAGGCTTTCGCGCTCGTTTTTAATCGCTTCTTCCTCTTTACGGATGATGGCCATGCGAGCCTTGTGCACCTCCTCACTTAAAACGTACTCGGCATGCGCCGCCGTGTCCATTTGAGCGCTCCCCGGCGGCGGCAGTCTCTTTTTAACCTCTTTTCGCTTCTCTTCAGCCAGCTTTTTAGACTCTGCCAATCGGTCGAGGCGTTGGTCGAGCTCGTGAAACGCTCGTCCATCTTCCCAAACCTCCTGAAGCACCGAACCGATGCGCTGCACGCCAATGGTGCCCAATCTCAAGCCCTCCTCGGCGATTTGCATTCGCATTTGCTTGCGCTCGAGCGCCGCCAAATTCACCGCCAGTTGATGCACCCCTCGTCGTCTCTTCTCTCTCTCGTCCGCGTGTTTCTTCTCCAAATCACTCATCGCCACTCGCAAGTCATCACAACCGCGATCGAGATCGTCTCGCTCTTTTTTCGTCTTTTCCAGTTGCTCCTCGAGCGTCTTGGCTCGGAGTTCGGCGGCGTCTCGTTCCTCCTCGACTTGTTTCACGTACCCTTGGCTCGGCGTCGCCTCCATCAGCGGAGACGCGCTCTTAAACCCAGACCCGGTGTTTTCAAACCGATCGAGCAACGACGTCGCGTTCGCGTTGACGCTCGCCGTCGCGTTCGCGCCCCCGGGATGTTTCCGACTCCGGGCGAACCCCCCGCTCCCGGGCGGCGGTTTCGAGTTTTCCAAATCGCTGACATCCCCCAAAACGCTCCCGCGTCGTCTCCGCTTCGCCCCGCCCTCGCGTTTACCACCAGCAGTCTTATCCCCACTCGCGACGACCCCGTACCCCGCCGCCTCCGCTCTCTCCGCGTCCTCGTCGTCCGAATCAGATTCCGAATCCTCCACCTCGCATCGTTCCACCCCGGCGTCCTCCCCCGCGCGTCCGCGCCCATCGCTTCGTCGTCGCACCGCGCCACCGCGTCCATCCTCGCTCGTCGGCGTCGTCACCATCCCCACCGTCCCCACCGTCGCCGTCGACGCCGACGCGACCCTTCCGCCCGCCATCGCCGTCGTCATCCGCCGTTCGAGCAGTTCGAGTTTCGCCCGAGCCTCCCGAGACGCGGACTGCTGAAACAACCGCTCGCATCGATCCGACGACGTCTCGTCCGCGTCCGCGAACGGCGCCGCCGACATCGGCGAGGACCCGTCGTCCATCGTCGCCCTCCGTCGCGTCGGCGAGTGGGCGGACGGACGGACGAGGACGGAAAGATGGAAAGATGGATGGATGGATTTCAAAAAAACGCGCGAAAAACTCAACGACGACAGCTCGGCGCGTTTCGGGTAATATACGTAGAGAGAGGGTAAATCCTGGTTCGTGACCCGTCGTGATTCGACGATATTTCGAGACACCAGACGCGGGTGCCGAGTTTTAAGCCATACGACGGAAAGATGGATGGATGGATGTGAAAAAGCGCATGCATATATGTATGGGTAAAGAGTGTGTAGGGTTTGGTAGTACCAACGGCCCCGGGCGCGCGCTCGGTCGCGATCGCGGCGGCGCGGTGCGACGTGAGATTCCGACGAACGGACGGACGGACGGATTCCCGACGTTGGGTCGGCGCGCGAACGAGGCGAGCGAACGGCGACGACGACGGAGCGGAAGAGACGGAGCGGAAGGAAGGAACGAACGCACGGCGACGACGACGAGAAACATTAATCATGTTTTGGGGGTTGAAACTGACGCCCGGGAGCTGGACCCCGTACGTGCCGCCGCCAGACGTCTCGGTGCGGTTGCACGTGTCTCAAGCCACGGCGGCGTGCGATGAGACGACGAAAGCGAACGCGCGATTCGTCGTCAAGATGCGGTGCGAGACGGACGAGGCGGTGCTCGCCGGGGTGGACCCGGAGGACGACGACGCGGCGGACGAGGACGGATTCGAAAAGGAGGAGTACCGGGTGTGCTCGCTGATTGAAGGACGAAGCGAGACGTGCGGGTTGGATTTGGTGTTGGATGAGTACGCCGAGTTCACGGTTGAAGGGCCGGGGGAGGTGCACTTGACGGGGTATTACATGCCGGATTTCGATGGGGAGGATGGGGACGAGGAGGATGAGGATATGTATGAGGATATGATGATGGGGGACGAAGACTTCGACTCTGAGGACGACGAAGACTTTGACGACGACGAGGATTCCGAAGACGAGGACGACGACGAGGACGACTCTGAGGATGACGATTCCGAAGACGATTCCGAAGATGACGACTCTGAGGATGACTCTGAAGATGATGACGATGAAGAGTCTGATTCCGAGGACGCCGGCGTGACGCGCAAGGGTGGCGTTAAAATTGTTGAACTCGAGGAGGAAAAGAAAAATGACAAGAAGCGCCCGGCTGAAGCCGCCCCGGCAAAGACTCCAGAGCCGAAGAAGCAAACCAAGAGCGCTGAGCCAGCCAAGAAACCCGACACCCCGAAGCGCGTGCACAAGAATGGCATGGAAATTATCAACACCTTTGCCTCAAAGAACCCGAAGGCGAAGCTCGCCGTCGGCGGTAAGAAGGTTGTCATGAAGTACATTGGCAAGCTCCCGAGCGGTAAGATTTTCGATCAAACGAAGGGTAGCAACACGTTTGCGTTCCGTCTCCAAGCGGGCGAAGTGATCCGAGGCTGGGACGTCGGTGTCGAGGGCATGCGCGAAGGCGACAAGCGCACGCTCATCATTCCCGGATCCATGGCGTACGGTAAGAAGGGCATCAAGGGTGTCATCCCGCCGAACGCCACCTTGCACTTTGACGTCGAGCTCGTCAAGGTGCTTTAAATGTCATAGCCTTTCGAAGAAAACAAAAAGTATTCTTTAATAACGACAGAACGATGATGATAATTTGACGAATGACTCCATAAACTCCTTTGCAAACCGCCTCTACAACCTCTATACGCTACCTACTATACACGCGCCGCCAATCCCCGCGACTGACTACTTTCGCGCTCCGATACCACCACCGTCCTCCCCGTCGTCTTCCTCGTCGCCATCCTCAGGAATCGTAAAGACGCTCCCACCACCCTTACCCGCGCGCTCGCCGAACCGCCTTGCTTCGCCCTCATCCTTCATAGCCGCCACCTGCGCGCGCGCAATCAATCCGTCCAACCGCGCGCCTCCGACGCACAACCCCACGAGCGCGGCACCGACGACGAATCCAGCGATTTCGTTCGCCGGCGGAAGCGCCCATGGCGGCGTTCCGGTGCGTCTCGACGCATGCGTCGCGCCGCCACCGGTACACCACCTATGTCTGTGCACATCAGCGTGTCGTTGTTGTTGTCGCTGTCGTTGTTGTTGTCGCTGTCGTTGTCGCTGACGACGTGTCGACGGCGTCGCGACCGCCGCGGGTGTCACCGATATCGTCGGCATCGACCGAGTCGCTCGACGCACCGCCGATGCGCGCGTCCGAGAGTGACGACGTGAATAATCGCGATGAAACGAAAGATTATTTTTGAAGAAAGATTTCAAAAAATAAACGTCACACGACGCCGACGCCTACGCCGACGAGCGACGAACGACGCGCACCGGAAGTAAAACAACCCGAACGAATGAAAGGATTAGGCGGTGGACTCCCGAACCGCGAGGCCGACGCCGACGAAACCGACCCGGACTTTGAAAAGAGCGTCGACGGCGCGCAAGTCATGGCGGCGCTGCAACAGTTGCACGGAAACAGCGGACTCATCGGTGCGCTGCAACAAAAGCTCGACGGTTTGGTCGGCTTGCGGTCGGGGTTCATCGAAGAGCTGCATCCGCAAGTTCGCGCGCGGGTGTTGGCGCTGGAAAAGATTCAAGAGGAACACGACGAGGTGCACGAGAAGTACGTGGAGGAGCGCAAGGCGTTGGAGGCAAAGTACGCAAAGTTGTACGCACCGTTGTATGAATCGCGAAGTGAAATCGTCAAGGGCACGCGTGAGGTTGATGCGCCGGAAGACGATGAAGAGCTTAAAGCGGAAATTGCCGGGGCGGGTGATGCGCCCAAGGGTGTTCCGGAATTCTGGCTCATCGCGTTGAAGAACCACGAGGAGATCGCTTCGATGATTACCGAACGCGACGAAGGCGCGCTCAAACATCTCGTTGATATCACCACGACGCAACTCGAAGGTGAGGATGAAGACGGTGATGAATTGTGCGGGTTCAAGATTGATTTCCACTTTGAGGAGAATGAGTATTTTGAAAACTCTGTGCTGACGAAGACTTATCACATGGACGACGAAGATGAAACCATTCTGCGGTACATCGAAGCCAGCGACATTGACTGGAAGGCGGGTAAGAACTTGACCGTCAAGGTTTTGCGCAAGAAGCCGAAGCCCGGGTCGAAGAACAAGAAGCCGATCACCAAGACTGAACCGGCTGAGAGCTTTTTCCAGTTTTTCTACCCGCCGGAGGTTCCGGATGAAGAGGAACAACAAAACATGTCTGAGGACGACGCAGAACAATTGCAAGACGCCATGGAACAAGATTACGAGCTCGGTATGATGATTGCCAACAATTTGATTCCGGATGCGGTCAACTGGTTCACTGGCGAAGCTTTTGCGGACGACGAGGAGGATGAAGACGACGAAGACGACGAATTCGATGACGAAGACGACGAAGATGACGAAGACGACGAAGACGACGAAGACGACGAAGACGACGAAGACGACGAAGACGACGAAGATGAGGACGATGAAGATGTCGACGCTTCTTTCAAGGCGCCGCCGGCAATGAAGGGCGCTGCGGCGGGCGCGGCCGGTGAGAATCCTCCGGAATGCAAACAGCAATAAAGACAGAAAATCCACCGAAGCTTTAGCGGGAAAACTCTAGTTGCAACTTCTACTTGGCTACGCCAGCGCTTTGAATATTATTTTCTCGGCACCAATTATCTATGCGACCCTTCATGTCCGCGTCTACATCGAATGAATCGAACTCTAAAGGAGCGCCCGTGAAAGGATCCATCGTCGCGCCGGTCATTCGCAGTCGATGAATTGTCGACATGTCCACGTACTGACCGGAATCTAATTTTACCGGCTGCCACATAAAACGGCCGGTAATGCTATCTACAAACGCGTCGGGCGCAATTTCCTCCAAGTTTCTTTGACTAGGCACCTTTGCCATGCGTTCCATCTCGTTGCGCACGCGATTCTTTGTGGCTGAAATCAACTCGAGTCGCAACTCGACGCTGGACTGCGCCTGGAAAACGATGCGACGTCGCGTTCGACCGTCACCAATCTCGTTCGTCAACTTCTCAATGATTTCAATGACGATTGAAAAGTCTGGTATTCCGACGGATGTCGCACTGAGGCGCCGCGCCACGCCGTCGGAGAGAGCGCGGTTGGAACACGCGCAAATTCCAAAAATCGGAAGTATGAGTAAGGACGTTTCAACGACGACACCGTCGCGCGCGCGTCCATTAAAACCCGCCAATGGCGTACATCTGTGAATGAGAAACTCAATCAACTCAATCGTGGATGCCAATAATGGAGAACCTTCTCGTAAAAACACATTCGGCATGATGTCAAAGGACGTTTCCAAAAGTCTCAAATGGGTGTAAAGATTCACAAAGGAAGCCTCCCTCTTGCTCCTCAACGCGTCGATGTCATTCCCTTCGCAATGAGCTTCGCCATTTTCATGCGCATGCGTCGCCGCGTATAACCGCGTGAATTGATCGGCAAAGTGATTGAGCGACAAGAACAACCTCTCAAAGAACGCTTCTCTCGCCCGCTCGTCGTGCGAGAGCAAGTACGTCAACTGATTTCGAAAAAATCCATCCGATCCGACGTAAGCGCGCACGGGCATGAAGACCGGACCCTTTGAACGATCGAGCACGCCCTCGTCTCCTCGCGCGCACTCGTCGACTCGTGCGTCGCAATCATCGACGTATGTCCACATGTTCTCCGTCGCGACGAAGCCTCTGCCCCACGTCAATCCGGCGAGGATTTTCGCGACCCGCTCCGAGTGCACCGCCGAGATAAACGCGCAGAGCAAAGTAGTGACGAGGTTTTTTCTTGCGATGTCATCCTGTTCCAGCGCGCGTATCAATCGCCGCGGTGTCGCGAGCGCGAGCTCGAGAAACATGATGAGCGCTTCGTCCGAGTCCGAGTCACCGACACCAAAGTCGCTCGAAGACGCGTGATTCCTGTACCGCTCTCGCAGTTCTTCGACGTCGAGGGCGAAGATATTCGTATTATCGCGCGTCGGTGGCGCGTTTTCGGCGCGCGCCGCGGGTTCGTCCATGTTTAAAATCCGTAAAACGACGCCGAAGCCTCTGCGGTTAACGGTCGCGCGCCGGCATCCATTCGCTCTCTCTCACCGCGACGATCCAACGAGCGGTAAAACTCGCGAGACCGGTGCCTCGTTACCGATCCTTCGTGCGGTGCCTGCGCGTCTTTTCGAGTCGGCACGTGAGGCGGCTCGAGCCGGCGCGCTGTGACGACGTCCCAGTCTTCGGTGAAAAAGTCGTGCGTCTTCAAGTCGAGCACGCCGCGCGCGCTGGATCCAAGTCTCTTCGAGACGTCGACGATGCACAGACGACTGATGAGGGATTTCGCGGTGGCGTCAAAATATGGCGTGTGAAACTTGAGATCAGAGGTGATGATGCGTCGATGCCTGATGCCGTCGCTGACGCTGGCGAACGGCGCGTACCCTGCGAGCATTTCGTAGAGCAAGACGCCAAACGACCAGTAATCCGCCGATTGGTTGTACCCTTGCGCGAGCATGACCTCGGGAGCCATGTAATCTGCGGTTCCGCACGTTGTGTACGCGCGTTCACTCAGCGCAAGCCTTCGACAGAATCCAAAATCTGTGAGTTTGATGTGTCCGCTTCCGTCGATGAGGACGTTTTCCGGCTTCAGGTCTCTGTATAAATGTTCGTTGGCGTGAATGTATTCGAGCGCGGATAAGACTTCGGCGGCGTAAAACCGGGCGACGTCGACTGGAAATTTACCACCTTTGAACGGTCCGCTCACGAGAAGCTGGAACAAATCTCCCCCGGGGAGATACTCCATCAGCAGAAACAACGTGTGCGCGTCTTGAAACGATCCCATCGCTCGCGTGAGAAACGGAGAATCAAAAGTCTTCATGAGCTGGAGCTCTCTGCACACGTTCGACCGCTGCTCGAGGTGCAGAATTTTCCACTTGTGCATAATCTTCACGCAGCACACGGTGTGGGTGTTGAGCGTCTTGGCTAAGAAGACGGCGCCGAGCATGCCGCCGCCGACTTCTTTGAGAAGCGTGACGTCTTGCCGTGAGTTGACTTCAATCAGAGACGGAGTCACAGACTTGACACAGTTTCTGTTGTTCCGCAGTGATTCGGGCGATCCGCGCTTTCGAGTGCTTCTCTGTTTGCGCTCGAACGATAACCAACGAAATCGCGACGTGACGGCGCCTCGAAGCGCGAGAAGCGATCCGACTCGATGCAGCCGTCTCCTCGGTTTGCGTTCCACCTTGTTGGACGCGTACGCGTAGCTCTCCAACTTTTTAGCCATGGCTGAAATCGTATCTTGCCCAATCATCCTGTGAAAGGACTCCGCGTCGAGCGTTAGCGTCGTCATCTCACCTATCGCGACGACCGTGGCTGTCGGCGACGTCTTGTGTATCAAACTCACCTCGCCAAAGTAATCGCCGCGCTGCAATCGGTTCACCTCGGTCAACTCTCCGTCGTCCATACGTACCACCGCTTCACCGCGAAGGATAACATAAAACTTTGACCCTTCCTCGTCGTACGCATCTTCTGGACTCACGACGATGGAACCGCTCTCAAACGTCGCCATTCGAAGCGCGTCAACGAGCATGCTCCGCGTCCTCGCGTCCAACGTTTCCCGGAACAACGGCACCAAGTTGAGATAATCCGTGTACTCGCACCGTCGCTCAAACGTCGTCTTTTTCAACGTCTCGTGAAACGTCGCGCGATCCAGCGCCCAGAGTTTCACCACCGGCGCCGCCGCGATAACCGTCGCCGTTCTTAAACACCTCCGCACGAGCGCGACTTCACCGAAAGTCTCCCCCGGGTACAACGTCTTGGTCTTCTTCGTACCCGCGTCTCGTCCCTCATCATCATCATCACCACCATCACCATCACCACCATCATCATCATCGAACCCGACCACCCGCACCCGTCCCATGGCGACGACGTAAAACCGCGTCCCAACCTCCCCGCGCGTCACGATCGCCTCCCCGTCGCCGTACGTCACCTCAACCAACCGTCCACACAGCGCCTCGCGGTCCGCGTCTGACAGCTCGGCGAACAGCGACACCCCACGCAGGGCTTCACTCGCGCGTTCCGGCGCGCTCACCCGCCGCCGCCGCCGCCTTCCGTCGTCGTCGTCGTCGTCGTCGTCGGTCGTCGACATCGTCCGTCCGTCCGTCGATGTGTCGTCGTCGTCGATGTGTCGTCGACGCGTCCTCGTCCTCCTCGACCAGAGGCTAAAAACGGAAGCGTCGCGCCGCTTTGAATTCCGCAACCGACGAAAAAGTACTAAAAACCGTCGCACACGGGATGAAACCACCCTCCAATACGAGCGCGCGTCCAGACCCGTTGTTACACTCATACTGTTTAAACATACATAGAATGTGAAACGCCACCAGTGAAACAAACCAACCCTCTCAACCTCGACGCGATCGATCGACCGACCACCGCGGCAGAGCGGGACGACTTTGAATCGCGAACACGGAAGATGTCTTACGGAGGATACGACGGCGGCGCGACGCAGTTCGCGGGAGGATACATGGCGGAGTGCGTCGCGATTTCGTTTCGCTCGTGTTTTTTTGCCGCGCCTCGCGCCTCGTCTCGAACCGGGACGAGGGAACGCTCGGGCGGATGGATGGATGGGTCGGTTCGGTGCCGTGAATTTTTGAAAAATTTTCGAATCCGACAGACGGGACGGGACGATCGAACGATCGCGGTGAACGTCCGCGATGAACGTCCGCGACGATTCGATCGCGAGCGCGGTGAATGATGATGACTGACGGTGGGCGTTTCGATTTCTTTTTGCGTCGTGACGCGACGTAGACCCGGCGCCGACGCGGGGGGAGCGACGGCGAAGAACTACGGCGGCGAAACCAAGCCGGAAACCATGGTGCCGGCGACGATTAAGGCGTTGAAGGCGGCCGTCGAAGCCGCGAGCGCGAGCGCGACGGAGGATCAGTTTAAGCTTAACGGGGTGCCGGTGCATAACTTGACGATTGTCGGCAAGGTGGTGAGCGCGGAGCAAAAGGATAACGGAACCGTCGCGTACAAGGTGGACGACTCGACGGGCGTGTGCGACGTCAAGGTTTGGGCTGACGATTCCGTGAGCGCTCCGATGGTGTCGATAGGTACGTACGTGCGCGTGTACGGTTCTATCAAAAAGATTAAAGATGAGTACGGCATCGCGGCGTACAGCGCGCAAGCGGTTCGCCCGGTGACGGATTTCAACGAGGTCACCTTTCACATGTTGGAAGTCATCTACGCGAGCGGTCACGCGCAAAAGTTGAAGGGTGCGGCTCCGGTGACGGGCGCCGCTCCGACGAGCGTGTACAGCGTGCCGGTGACGAACATCGCGGCCGAGGGTGACATGAACTCGAACAATCCGGATATCGCCGTTCGCGCTGTTTTGTCCAAGGCTCAGTTGGAAGAAGGTCTCACCCTCGTCGAGGTGTGCGACGCCCTCAGCGGCAAGTTTACCGCGGATGCCATCAGATCTGTGCTCGATGACATGACCAACACTGGTGAAGTTTATAACACCGTTGACGACGACCACTTTGCGCTCATTCAGTAAATACATGAAATAAACCGCGATGAAGAACCACCAAACGTTTTTGTGAATGTGAAGAAATTGTTACAAATGCCGAGACGTCGTCTTCTCTAAACTACCGCGAAATGGTATAAAAAACACCTAAAGATCTCCCCACGCCACGTGCCGCGATGAGTTGACGCGAGATCCGGGTTCTGACCCGGATATGATACTGTTGCTTTCATCGTCTCGCAGTGAGATTGCCGAGGACGAATTCCACGTGTCGTACTGCAAAGCGGGCGGAAGACTCTGCGACTCACTCGTTCTGTGCGCATCCAAAACGAAGGCTTCGTCCAAGAGCGCCACCGCCTCTGGTCGTAAATCTGGATCGCGCTGGAGACAGAGTCGCAAGAATTCTTGTCCTTCGAGCGAAAGGTGCGCCGGAATGTCGGGAATGTCCGACGACGAAGCAATCTTGAAGATGATTTGCACCTGCGTGCTGCAGTCGCTCCACGGGGGGGCACCCGTGGCCATTTCGTACACCGTGCACCCGACACTCCATATGTCCGCCTCGAAGCCGACATTTTGTTGGCGGATGACTTCGGGCGCCATCCAACACGCGCTACCCTTGAATGATTTCCCGATGGAAACTCTCTCTAATACTTTCGCCATGCCGAAATCTGCGAGCTTGATTCGGCCGCTCTTTTCTACTAATATATTCGCACCCTTGATGTCGCGATGAACGACGCGCTGGGAGTGGAGATACGCCAAACCGATGAGAATTTGTCTCGTATATACTCGAATGACATTCTCTTCAAATTTGCCGAAGCGATTGACGAGAGATGCGATCGATCCTCCGGGAACGTATTCCAAAAAGATGTACAATGCAGTCTCTTCGCGAGTAATGCCAATGTATCGCACAATGTTCGGGTGGACCAAACGAGACAAAACGTTGACTTCCTGCTCGAGCTGTTCTATAGACTCGTCTCGATGCTTATCTGAGCTCCCCATGCGAACTTCTTTGAGCGCAAACAGTTCCCCAGTGTCACCGTTGAGCGCCAGCCAGACGCTGCCGTACGAACCTTCTCCCAAATTATCCCCCGTGGTCCATCTTCGCGGTTTCGTCGGCGCGAGCGACGTGTGACACATGCGCAACATCCCGTCATCCGACGTTGTGTAACTCACCTCGCTCCATCCCCCGCTCGCCGACCTTCGGTGACGCGGGGAAGGAATGCCGCTATCCGACGCGTCGGGCGAAGTCAAATCCGCTGGAGAGACGTCTCCTACGAACGGGTTCGCGCTCTCGCTCGCGTTGGTTGGCGCTTCGTTCGACGCCTCCGTCATTCTAGAGTCTTGACTAATGCTAGAGTTTCTTCCTTTAGGTCTCGTCGGCTGCGCCACGGCTTCGCTTCCGTCATCCGATCCAGGCTTGTTGCCACCTGCGGCGACTTCCACCGCGCTCGACTGAGTCGATTTATGTCGCGTCGCCACGGCAGCAACTTTCGTGATGGCTCCCTTCGCAGCCTCCGCCGTGACAGTGATGACTTCCTTCGCCCTGCTCGGTTTCTTCGTCGTCACGCTCCTGGGTCCGTAAATCAACCGAGCCTTCTCGCCCGAGTCGTGCGCCATGTCCACAGTCACCTCGTCCAGCGTCACGTACTTCTCCATCGACCCCACATCGTCGCCCGCGGTGTCTCGCCCGAAGAGCTCATCCAACCGCGGTGGTTTTGGTGCGAACCGGCGCGCGTCCAACGGCGGCGGCACCGGCAGCGGCGGCAGCTCCGAGCCGCCCACGGCGCCCTCCACCGCCGTTTGTTTCGCCAACACCTCCGCTGCGGGAGTCACCCTCAATCCCCCGGATCCACGCGTGGGATGGATCGCTCGCGCCGTCCCACCGTCCTTCGTCATCCTATCAACCCCACCGCTATCCGCGTCTCGCACTTCATCCATCGAGGAGATCGTTCTCGGAACCATGTTTGCGCGAGGCGCTCCGCCCGCGCGCTCGCGCGCTTCGTCAAACTTTTCCTTCGCCTTGCTCGCCGCCGTCGACACCGCCCGTTTCACCCGCTCCACGCGCGTGCGAGGGAAACATCCCATCACTCGCTCGTCCGTCATCGGTTCTCCGTCGCTCCCGGCGGCGACAGCGCCGCTCGTGGACGCGCACACACCCATGTTGGCACGAACCGTTGGTTCGATCTGGACGAGGCGCGTCCGCGCGTGCGACGACCGACGACGACGACGACGACGACGACGACGACGACGCTCGGGCGTTAGGATCGACGCGCGTTATGGTCCGTCTACGTGCGTTCGCGCTGTTCACGCGCGCGCATCAGAGACTCGCGTCGCGGCAGGCGACGAAGACTGGCGTGCGTCTCGTCCTCGAGTCGGCATTCAAAGACGCGTTCGACGGTTGACGAACGACGCCGGTCGACGAGCGAGGCGGCGCGAACGAACGACGCGATGCGTCGGTCGTCCTTCGCGCGTCGCGCCTCGCCGCCGAGCGATTCCCTCGCACTGAGAGACGACGAGAACGGGAACGGCGCGCCAAAGAGAGGTCACGCGAGAACCGAATCGGTCGAATCGGACGCGTATGACGCGCGTAAAGAGCGCACGGACGTCGGCGTGACGACGGTCTGGAAAGCGCTTTCACCCTTCGTCGCCATGTGTCTCTGCGTCCTCGCAGCGCTCGCGGTGCGATCGTTGCTGACGCGGAAAGAGCGCACTTCCGAGTTTACCACCTTTTTTGGACGCTTGGACGGTGACGGCGACGGACAGTTGACCGCGGCGGAACTGTCGAGGTACTTTCGCGAAGGTGTGGGTGGTGGTGATTTAGACACGTCGACCGAAACGTCTGCGGCGGCGGCGGCGGCGGTGGCGGCAATCGATGGTTTGGATGACGGCGATACAGTTTCGCTCGCCGAGCTGACGGCGAGCGCGCAAAAGATGTTGAGCGCGAGAGAAGTCGGTGCCTGGGTGCGGTACGGACTGGGGATGCCGGAACACGCGACGTCATTCGTCGAGCATGGGATCACGACTTTGGATTTCCCGTCGTTTCTCGCCAAAGATGGGAGTTCGTTGAAAAAGTTGGGCGTGTTGAAGGAGTCGCAACGACTCGCGCTGACTCGCGCGATGAAAAAGCAACTGTTGCACGTCGGTCGAGCGCCATCGGCGCCGAGATCTGTGAACGCGATAACCCTTAAAGATTATGACAGCGGAGACGTGAGCGTGAGCTGGAAGAGACCAAAGGATTTGGGAACGCCAAAGGCGCACGCTTACGTGGTGCAAAGCGGCAGCGGTTTTGGAAAAACGGTGTTTTCGTGGACAGACGTCGAAACTGTCGATGCGGAGACTTTCGCAGTCAAGTTGGACGGTTACCACTCCGGTAAATACAAGTTTCGTGTCGTGGCTTGGAATGAATACGGCGCGAGCGATCCGCACAAGGCTGTATCCGCTTGGGTGGCATGCGGCGATGTTGGCGGTGGATGGGTTGGCGCGATCATCACGATTGGTTTCGTGGTTCGCGTCGTCGCCGCGGCGCGAAATGTCATTCGCAGAGGCCTTCTCTTTGCCCTAGCCCTGGTGAGAGTATTCGCCGCTCGAGTTCAAGGCGCAGATAAGCATTTGGAAGATTTCATGCAGCCAGAGCCGTCGTCACCCAAAGCCACGGGTGTCGATCGCGACAAGGCGCTGTTCACGCCCACAAAGGTGCTAGAACACATGTCGAGCATTGCTAGCACTTCCAGTTTGACGGATGATTCACGACACACGCCGATGGACCAGCTCAAGTCGGTCGCGAGGAGGAATTTAGAAGAGGAGGAGTTTTGCATGGGCGCTGGCGGTTCGGACGGGTTCGCGCCGGTGCACGACGAGCTCGTCTCCAAGCACATGTTGGACTCTTTCATGCGTCCGGATGCGGACGACGACTGTGATTTGGATCGTAATCTATCTATGAAAAAGTGCAGTCACCCGGGCTGCACCGCTCGCTGGACGGCGAAGACGTCGCTTGCCGGTAAAAGAGTCGTTCATCACTTTTGCGGCATGTGTCAGGCTTGGTTTTGTGAAGTGCACACGCGCATCTCCCCCCACGGAAGCCGAGGTCGATGTAAACCCGAGTCGCGGTGCGTCTGCCTCAACGACTTTTTATCCTTGACGAAAGAGCAACAAAGGGAGCTCGACTCGGATAACAAATATTCATTGTCAGGCGGGAAGATGCGTTCGTCGTTTTCGACGCGACTGGCGAAGGGCGCGACGAAAATTGTGCGCCGAAAAGGTCGCAAGTCATCCATGGAAGCGATTGATGCATTCGAACGCCAACACAAACCCATCTCGGCGTCGATATCCATGAGCGAGAGTTGAGGTTGCCGAGTATTCGCGCCGCTTTTCGATGTCGTTCTGTAGTAGCAGTAACAGTACTAAGTAGCAGTCGATGGTCGATCGAGCGCGACGACGCGTCTGATTATATTCAATGGGGTGTTGTATTTTCAAAGTTCTCTAACGGATGACGCGCGCTGGACATACCTCCCAGATTGGCGTAACCTGTCGTTTGTTTTGTTTTCTAAAATTCCTTCTTTCTTTCTTTCTCGTCCATCCAGCGCGCCACCTGCGTCGACGAAGTCTCGCGACGCGACGACTCGCCGGCGCGACGAATGTAAACGCTTTACGCGTCGAGAAGCTCGTCATCCTCATCCGGCAACGGCTGCGCCGCGGCGTCCGCGAGCTCCTTTTCGTACGCGGCAACTTCCGCGAGGTCGACTTGGACGGTCGGCGGCGCGAGCGCCGGGGATTCAGTAAACTGCAACGCCGCGTTACCGCTCAACTTGCGCGCGAGGTACAAGAAGGGCTTTTCAAAGTTGTAGTTTGACTTGGCCGAGAGCTCGTAGTACTGAAGGTTCTTCTTGCGGTGGAAAGTGATCGACTTGGCGCGAACTTGACGGTTACGAACGTCCACCTTGTTACCGCACAACACGATCGGAATGTCTTCGCACACGCGCGTGATGTCGCGGTGCCAAGTCGGCACGTTTTTGTACGTCGTGCGCGACGTCACGTCAAACATGATGATTGCGCACTGACCGTGAATGTAGTACCCGTCGCGCAAACCTCCAAACTTCTCCTGGCCCGCGGTGTCCCAGCAATCGAATCGAATCGGACCGCAGTTGGTGTGGAAATCGAGCGGGTGCACGCTCACACCGACGGTCGCTGTCATCGTAAACGCGAGCGGCGCGATAAAAAAAGCGTCAGTCGCTCGCCCGGGATCGTCCAATCCGTTCACCCGGACCCTCACTCTCACCGGGTACCCTCACCCGAGGAGCGCGCGCGCCCACCCGCGCCGCGATCTGTGCGCACGCATCGTTCACGCGCGAACGAACAATCACCCTCGGTCGCGCGATCGACCCGCGAACCCGCCCGAACGACGAGCGACGAGGAGGGGAAAGCCGACCGACGCGCGCGACCGAGTCGACGCCGGCGAAAACGAAAAAGAAAACGAGCGCCCGACGACGTCGCTATAAAAAACAAAAAACGAGCAAAGCACGCACGCAAATACTTCTTCTCAAACTCCCCAGTCAAGTGACGCTTCACGAACGTCGTTTTCCCTGCGCGCGCGCGACGTTCAACCGGTTCCACGCGTCAGTCGGATCCCTTTAAAACACACACAGAGTCTCTCTTCGCGCGTCGCGCGTTGTCTCTACTCTGCTCCGCGCGCGACGACGACGACGACGACGACGACGACGACGACGATGAGGGTGGACGCGCGTACCGGTACCACCATCCCCGACGAGGATGAGCTTAAACGTCGGAACGTTCGACGGGGGCGCAGCCATCTTCTTTGAATTTCGCACTCCTTCGGGGCGGCGCGTTCTTCGGTCGGGCGCGTTCGTCGACGGGGGGCCGATACCGTGTTTGTAAACCCTAATTTGTTTATTAAAATTCACATTGACGAGTCGTGACCCTTGAATCAAAAAGGGTACTCCCGTAATGAAGGTATTCATGTTGTTATGTAGGTGTTTGTTTTATCACGATGGATCATGGTGGATAATGTACGTTGATCAATGTTTTTTTGGTAAT
>Ga0181600_10000131_pt1 | contig 51413 bp, 67 predicted proteins | sample 041ome_2_FD_132982 | JGI IMG/M metagenome (GOLD analysis project Ga0181600, IMG submission 132982) | Coastal salt marsh microbial communities from the Groves Creek Marsh, Skidaway Island, Georgia - 041406US metaG (megahit assembly) | ecosystem: Environmental > Aquatic > Marine > Intertidal zone... | reverse complement strand
TGAATGCGAACGTATTGACCACTCACGTGTGTGTCTTCTTCTGATGATGCGGGTGCGGGTGCGGGCGCGGGTGCGGGTGCGGGTCCCGGTCCCGATCCCGATCCACTCATGGCGTACGCACCAACCGATGATGTCAAGCATAGGAAAAAACAAAGCATGGCAATAGCCAACAATGCACCTTTACTCGCCATGTGATAATATACATATATCTGATATTAAAATTCTTCAGCTTCGGGCTTACATTTCGCAGCACTTATAATCGTATCTAAATTTACCATTCCCATCTCGATTTAGTTTAAACTGTGTGATAACCTGATTGTCATCACATTTTACATCGTGACGATCAAGAAAAATATTTTTATCACTTTCTTCATTCCACCCAGTATTTAGGTCCGTACAACTACCAGTCACTTTTTTTGAGTTACACGTGTAATCATATCGAATCGTATGCTCAGTAGGTCTCACCAATTTAAATTTTGCAATTGGATTGTCTCCACAATCTACATTATGTCTGTCTAAAAATATGGTGTTTCCTCCACCCCAATCGTTAGCGCCCGAATTCTTCTCAATATTGGCTGGACTATCTATGCCATCGAGACATTTATAGCTGTAACTAATTTGAGTCTCGCTTGGTCTACCAAGTTTAAATTGGTTCAACCCATCATCATCACAATCCACTAAGTGACGGTCCAAAAAGATTGCGTCGTTTCCTCCACCCATTTCATTCGCTTCGGTTTTTGCGTCACGAAGTTTGTAAGAGCCCGACCCCGAGCTCGGAGACGGCGCGGGTGCGGGTCCCGAGCCCGATCCACTCATGGCGTACGCACCAACGGATGATGTCAAGCATAGGAAAAAACACAGCATGACGACCATCAGTAATGCACCTTTACTCGCCATGTGATAATATACATATATCTGATATTAAAATTCTTCATCAAATCCTAAGGTCGTGTCCACGGTCTCGGACACCTTTGCATATTCGCCCACACGCTTCTCGAAAAAATTGGTCTTGCCCTCGAGCGAGATCGCCTCCATCCAATCGAATGGATTCTTTGTGTTCCACATGGTCGCATACCCGATCTGTTTCAGGAGTCTGTCGGACACGTATTCGATGTACTGACTCATCTTGTCCGCGGACATGCCGATGAGCGAGCACGGCAGGGCGTCGAGGATGAAACTCTTCTCAATCTCCACGGCTTCGCGTAGGATGCTGTGCACGGTCTCCACCGATGGTTTCTTGCGCAACATCCTAAACAACTCAACCGCGAACTCAAGGTGCAACCCCTCGTCGCGGGAAATCAATTCGTTACTGAACGACAGTCCGGGCATGAGTCCGCGCTTCTTCAGCCAGAAGATGCTACAGAACGACCCACTGAAGAATATACCCTCCACGCACGCGAACGCGAACAGGCGTTCGGCGAACGGTCGATCCCGCGAGAACCATCGCATCGCCCATTCGGCTTTTTGTTTGATGCTCGGAATGGAATTCACCGCGGTGAACAATTGGTTCTTCTCCACGGGGTCTGTGATCAAGCGATCGATCAATCGAGAATACGTCTCACCGTGCACGTGTTCGTTAAAGCCCTGAAAGGCGTAGAACGCTCGAGCCTCGGTGTATTGCACTTCATCCGCGAAATTCGTGTTCAAGTTTTCGAACACGATGCCATCGGACCCGGCGAAGAACGCGAGCACCCACTTGATGAAATGTCGCTCGTTTTCGGTGAGTTTGTCCCAGTCGTCCTTGTCCGCGGACAGATCGATCTCTTCCGCCGACCAATTCGAATGTTGTGCGCGCTTGTACAGATCCCATAGATTTTGATGCGCTATGGGAAACGTCGTGAACCGGTCCATGTTTGGCACTAACATGGGTTCCACGTTTTCCTCGACCCACTCCTGAAAATCGAAATAATTACCAATCCTGACCCCGTCATTGAATATTTGCGGATACGCGTCCAGGCGACCATTGCAAAGTTCTTTAAGTTCATCTTTCTCGATATTTACTTTTTCATAACACAGACCTTCGCTTCGCGCCAGGTCTTCCGCCAGGGTACAGTATTCACAGTCGGGTTTGGAATAAATTTTGATTTTCATGTCCGAGGGTACTATCAGCTGTAGATATTTTGTCTGGAAATTTTAAGTCGAGATGGAAAATCCCATTCGGTTTAGTGAAATTCATGAAAACGAAATTGTCAAGGTTTTTTGCAAAGAGGACGACGTGGAGGAAGATCTCTACGCCGTGGTCACGATGAACACAGGTCGGGTGCTCGGTGTGCGGTACCTCACGGCGACCGATAAAATTTACAAGAGCGCCACGTGTTACGAATTAGAAGAAGACACTCAGCCCGTGTCACCGGAGAATCTCATGGAACATTACCCAGGCGCGTCCCTGGAGGACCTCGAATACAAGATGGTCGACATCGACCTGTACGTGCGCCTCATGGACGTCGACGTCGAGGACGACAACAGCGAGATATGGGAAGACGATGACGACGATGACGATTTGTCGTTCGTCGTCAGCGATGACGAGGACGAGGCGCGGGATGTACCAGCCGATCACGCGGAGATCGATCGCGAATGGCACAGTTGGGAACCGAGCACGTCGGGTGGGCGGTCGTTCAAGGACACCGTGGACATGATTGAAGCCAGAGAACGCGCGAGGCTTAGTTCTTTGTGACGGTCGAGCCGTCTGGGCAGTTGCAGACCATCGCCTTCATGGGCGCGGGTCCGTCGAAATCGGCGAGTTGTAAATCGAACCCGTCCATCGCGAATTGGAAACCTTCGATACCGTTCATCATCTGCGGTGCCGGACCCGGACCAGGCGCGGCGGCGACAACCACCGGACCAGGACCACGCGCCGTCGGACCTGGACCCGGACCACCCGCCTTCTTCATCATGATCGCCTTGCGCTTCTCTTCGGCGATCTTTCGGATTTCATCGGCGGTCGGCGGCTTCTTCGAGGCACCCACCACCTTGGGCGCTTCCGCCTTCTTTTCAGCGGGACCCGGACCGGGCGACGGCTCATAGCGCTCCTTCTTGTTAATCTTCATCATCATCCACACGATGAGCGTGAACACGATCGAGTGAAGGACGAGACCGAACATGGTCGGGTTCCCGTTCACACTGGCAACGCGAGACCCGATCAAATTGCGCATGATCATGTAAAGCTGCGGGTTGGCGACGAGGAAAAATGTCAGACCAGAGATGACACTGATCGTGAACTGCTCCTGAGCTTTTTGTCCATTGCAGCCACAGCCACAGTCTTTGAAGAATCCCATGTTGTATGTATACATGTAGTCTAAGAAAATTTTGTACCATCTTCGTTACGTCCAACTTTCACGAAAGACAGCGTTTGCCACGTCTTGAAATTCGGGTCGTAGTCGTACGCATCCGCCAAATCCTTGATCGCCTTCGACTCGTGCACGAGTTGTCCACTCTCGTCCAAGAGTTTGATCTTCGCCCCGATGACGCCGCCGTTGTCCTTGTTGTTCACGATCACGATCGCAGGAATCTCTGTCATTTCGCCGAGATTAATCGATACACTCGCGGTGTCGTAACCGCCCGTGATCATCTCAGATTCGACGAGGTTGTTTTCCATCCTGTCGTAAATGAGCACCTCTTGAACGTTCAGTGGTTGATCATTCACGAGTTCGATTGTTTGTGCCGTGATGCTCTTCACGTTACCCAGCGCCGCGAGTAAGTTTGTCTGTCGTTCCTCCTTGTCCTTCTTCTCCTGTCTAGCGTCGAGGATTGCTTCTTCGTCGGAACGAACCCACATGTACCCACCTAAACTTGACATCATGCAACACCCGAGTGCTCCTATGATCACGATAGCAGCCATTACTTTTCGCGAACATTTTATTGACAACCCGTGTGCACGTCCTTCGTGGGATCGGCGCACCCCATGGTATGCACGCTATCGCTCATGTCGTCGACGTATCCGTCGAAATTGTCCGCGGTGTCGTAGAAAAAACACGTGTTGCGCCACTCCTGTTGTGGATGCGACTCGTTCCGATGTCCCCACACAGCTTTACCCGCTTTCTCGGCGATCACGCGACAATCCTCCTGATTACCAGACATTTCGTGCATCGCCTTGATCGGTTCAAACGCCTCACCACCCCTAGCACCCGGTTCGCCACGACGCCACCCCATCGCGATGAGTTGTGCATCGGTTTGAATGTCTCTGAAATAGTTCCCTCGCAAATACGTTTCGACGCGCTTGATCTCGGTGTCCGAAAGCTCGCGGTTGTAAATGAGCACTTCACCCAGTGCGAAATCACTCACTTCACCGTCGCCACCCCAGTTCCCTTCCTTCGCCATGCCACTGTTGATGGCGATCGATGTCGGGGCTTGCCCGTTCGTGTACCCAATCTTCGTCACATTATTCCCATTACATCTGAACAAGTTCTTCTGATCAACGCCCATGATGAGCGCCTGACCATACTTGCCGTCGTTGACCGTGTATTCCGTGAGCCATTCCCCCGCACCGTGATACGCATAGCCCGATCTGTTCCCGTGCCATCCGGACAACCAATTCACGCCGACGCCGTCGAAGATTCGCCCACGCTTTTCACCCGCGTACTTCCCCACATACGCCAACGTGTAATCGCCGTTTGGATTGTCCAGACATTCCACTGGAAATTTGACCGATACCGTGTGATCACCCGATATTAATGGTACCGTGGTCTCGTCTCGCGCACGCGTCTTCAAGCGACCGCCTCCCACGACCGCGTGGTTATCCTTCCCCGACGTATCCGTCCACACGGTGTCGGACGTGTACGACGTCGTCTGGTATCGTCCCGTGAGTCCGGGAATGTCAGCTGGAAAACTTGGAAGTTTGCCTTCGTCTTCCCCACTCGGTCCGGGACTCGGACTCGGACCCGTCTCTGGTAACTTGAAACACGCGGACGAATCATATTCAAGACTTTCGAAGGATCCGTTCGTGCACGTGTACGCCCCTCCGACGGCGAGTGCGCAAATACACGAACAGCAGCAGGCTCCGATGACGAGCAATGGAATGAGATCACTGCCACCCATTATTACATTTGACGACGAAAAAAATCCGTCGCAGACTACAGATGACTTGGTTCACAGTGGTGATCATCGTGGGACTGCTTTTGTTGGCTCGCACATTATTCACGACCACGTCTTCGAGGGAATATGCTCTTCACAAAAAATTGCTGACCCCTGAAGAATGCCAAGCAATCGTGGATGTCTCGGGCAAGTACGCGTTCGACGGCGATGATCAGGAACCCGAACCGGTCGACGGTAAACCCACGTGGCAGATAGATATCTACAGTGATGGTGACGTTTTCAACCCCGAACTGTGGGGGATCTGTCAAGACATATATAGAAGACATCTCGTACGACCGTCGAAGACGTTGGATTACGTGTTTCTTCGACGATACCGATCCGATGAGCGACAACGATTGTTCATGCACTTCGACGAGTGTGAACACGCGGTGAACATTTTACTCTCGAACACGTCGGATGTCGACGGTGGTCAACTGTACATATTCGATAGAAAAAGTAGCGAGGATATGGGTGAAAGGTATTTACATCAAATGCCCGAAGACATGATCGACGCGTACATCTCCGCGCACCCAAATCTCCCGATCGTTCCGTATGAACAGGGTGATGCGGTCGAGTACAGGGGTGACAAGCACTTACACGGTACATTGCCGGTCACGCGAGGTACGAGGTACATGTTAGCGTTCTTTTTCAAATAAATCGGGTCTCTCGCGTCTCAACATGTTTTCGTTCTTCGCAAAGTCCTTTTTTGGAAGGAAATTCTGCGTGACCGACACGCAATCTTCGAGGTTGATCACGTTGTGCCAATACCCCGATGGAATGTACACCGTCTCACCCGGATGTTGGATGAAATCCCAGTGCTCGAGATGTTTGCACTCGTCGTAATGATGCAAGTACCAATCGATGCCCGTCTCGCGTATGTCCCCGTGAACGTCGGCATTGGGTTTAAATAGTATCCATCGCTTCTTCCCCGATAAAAGCGTGTTCCACGCGGACGTCGCCAACGGGTCGACGTGCATCTGCTGACCCGATCGTTTCGGACTCATGATGATCCATCTGTACGGTGGTCGAACGTGTTCGTCGAATTGATCGAACCAATCGTCGCGGAACATCTCCGGCACCGTCCATTGGTCAACGAGATGTTTGGTGTCCGGACGCAAGTCGACGTTTTCGTCAAAAATGTAGAGTGGGAAATTATCGCGTTGATATTTTGCGTAATGATGGAAATCGCTAAATTTAATCCCGATCGCGGTGTTTTCCCCGTGCACGAGAGATTCGAAATACGTGTTCCCGTGATGACGCTTGAAATAATCGAACGTCCAGTCCCGGCACGCCCACGTGTCACTCAGACCCATGATGATCTGTGGATGCCCTGGTACGAAGTTGTTCGCCCGAACCCTCGATATGTCCTTGCCGTGACGCCCGACGCGCATGGTGTCGCGGTCGTATTCGTGGTACGTGCCGTCGTCGTTGACGTGTCGAAGAGATTTGTATTTTTTGAGTCGACGATCGCGTAAGAACCCGATGACCCACCAATACACGAGAACGACCAATAGAATATAAAGGATCGATTTCATTTACAATATATGATCATTTTTATAACACAAGTAACCACATGTCATTCGCGGCGCTGTCGAGGTGCTCGGATCTGCTGTCTAACACGAGATCTGGTGACAACGTGCTGAGACACTCGTGAACTTCCGTCGGGTGCAGTCTGTCATCGAAGACGACCGCTTTGCATCCACATTGGTTTTCACCGAGTGGTCGAGTCACGAACCCGTCCGGTCCACCGAACTCCATCACCTTCATCTTGATTTTCGACACGCTGTTATGAAAGACGATGTATTTTCGCGTCGACGCGTCCACTGCGTAGGAATTGTCGTCGCCGAGAGATTGATCGAACACCTCCGTGAGATGGGAACACGGAAGGTTTGGCGCCAGTGGCACGGAGTCCTTCCATTGCCAGTATCGACGCATGGCGTTATCGAACGCGCGTCGTTCCTCCGACTTTGGATCGAGTTCGAGGTCGGGGTAGTGATCGTATTCCTTTGGTTTGGGCTGTCTCATGGTGGGGTCTGCGTCGCGGTATGGCGCACCTGGCAACCACGTCACCGCGTCGTTCTCGTCGGTGAAATTTGAAATTTCAAGTTTATTTTTATCGGGCAATAATTTATGGTATACACCGTGAAACGACGAGTCCACATTCCCACATTGTATATAAACCTACAGTTTCCAATACAATATAGACTAAGTCCATACGCACCCCTTGTATTTATTTGATTCGCGCGACGACTACTCCAGGGCGACGCGCATGTCGTCATTCGTCGAAGAAGACGATGACGACGCCGTGTAGCTCTCTATCGCTCTCGTTGCCTGCATGTAGAGGTCGTTGAGTTTGCGGTTCACCGCGAGGCACGCGCGGCTTTTCAAACACAGATCTTCTTGGAGCTTGTGTGCCATGACGTGTGGACACGCGCGAACGAACGCCGACAAGAGCTTAGGGTCCGTGCCGATGACTTTTTTGCATCTATTGTACGTGTGTTCGTCTACACCTTGGTTTAACAGCTCCATGACACCGTCCCACGTCGTATCGCCAACCATCTCTGCGAAAGGGCGAAGGACGTGATTGCGATACTCGTCGCTCTCCCGCCAGAGCTGGGTAGCCATGTCCTGGAACACGTTATATCTCTTTTGAACGGTGAACATTTCACGTTCGAGTTGTCGCTGTTCGTCCTTCAGGGCTTCGATCTGTGCGTTGACGTAGTCCATGTCTCACCGCGCGCGCGTCGTTGTGAGGACATGTAGATACTTAGAGATACGGCACTACGTATAACACATGGCGCGTAGTAATCAGTCCGAGGACGATGGCGACGACGAAGAACCCGACTTTTTTGAGGAAATCGAAGAGGCGTACACAGCCCGTGTAAAGTCCTTAAAAAAGCCAGAAGATGCCCTAGACGCGAAGGCGTACATCGCCCTATCGTGTAAACTTCCGAAGACCAAGTACAAGACGTACAAAAACCTTTGCGCGAAAGCCAAGAGTCTTGTCGAGGACATGGATGAAGTCATGCGCGTCTTCGTCGCCGAAGAATTACGAGAAGACTATCTCGCGCCACGAGAAGACGACGACACCGTGATCTGCGACCATTGCGATCTCGTTCGAAGCGAGACCGACTACGTGGAATGTACGTGCAATGAAACCAAAGCGGCTCGATTCGCGGAAGAGATTGGGTGTGATGTTCCCGAATTCGATCCAATGTGAGCTCTACAGAAGATAGAACTTCTTCGACACCGCGGGTGTGTGTCCTATGGTCTCCGCCGTGACCTTCCGGGCGAGCTTTTCGTCACCGTTCGACGCCCGGAGATGTTTCTGAAACAGTTGCATGCTGCCCGCGGTCCGAATGTCTTTTAATTGAATGTCTTTATTCTGGACGATTTTTCTCAAAAGATCCCTGACTCTCTCGTACTTTGCGGATCCCACCAGCGTTCCGGTTCGTCGCGTCGAAAGGGCACCGTGTAACACCCGATCGCGCGCTTCGAAAACTCGACGCTGTCCCGATTTGGCGGGAAAGTCGAATGCGATCGTCTCCCCGTCCCCGCGAAGTCTCACGTGCTTGCGTTGGAGACTGAATGCACCGAGAGCGCCGGTCTCGCGCTCCGCGACACCCGAGCGAAGGTAGCCGGCGGCGATCATGCGAAGCGCGAGCGCGTCGTCCCATGAGGGGTGCCCAGCCCGAGACAGAATCCTTCCAGTCACGGATTTGATTTTGGCGAAATCTATATCACTCGCACGCGCCTTGCGCTTCTTTCGCTGGGCGTCGAGGTATGTCTCGTGGTAGTAATAGTGCGTTTTACCCTGTGCGTCGACGGCGGTCGCCTGGAGCTTGGCGTCTTTCGGGTGTACGATCACGTTCGTGTACGCCGGTGGGATACCCAATCGCTGACATCGACCCTGTTCGGGCTCGGGCAGCTTTACGCCGTGTTTAAAAAAAATACCTCTCGTGCGAGTGATCATTATACTAACACAAGCATTTAAAGCCGACGCATGTAGTACACATACAACACACAACACACAATGTCTCTCACAATCACTCCAGCCTCCGAATTCAGTGCCGACAAGATCGAGTTTTCCGCCATGCGCAAGGGTAAGATGGGAAACAAGACGGTCTACCTCAACACGAGCGACAGCAAGAAACTTTACGTACAACTTCCATTCATGCGCGCCCCTTACGGACTCTCCGCGTACACGGATGAATCCACGGGTCGCACCAGCTACTCGCTCGATTTGTCGTTCGACGCCGAAAACGCGGAAGCGATGGAATTCATGAAGAAGCTCGAGGAGTTGGACAACCGCATCCTCGATATCGCCGCCGAGAACTCCGAGCAGTGGTTGGGTAAAAAGTTCCATCGCGACGTCTTGGCGCAAGCGCTGTACAAGCCGCTCGTTCGAATCGCCAAGGATCCACAATACCCGAACACGTTCAAGGTGAAGATCCTCACCAAACCGGACGGTGGGTTCGTTCCGGAGGTGTACAACTTCCAACGCGAACAGGTCGACCTCGACACCGTACAAAAGGGTCAGCGATGCTGCGCGATCGCGGACTTCGCGAGCTTATGGTTCGTGGATTCGAAATTCGGATGCACGGTTCGACTTTCGCAACTGCTTTTGGACAGAAGTGAAAAGTTGCAATCCTTCGCGTTCGTCGGGTTGAATCTCCCAGAGGAAAACTCGACGGCGATGCCCGAAGATGGTGAAGAAGATGAGATCGACGAAGGTGACGAAGAATAAAATCTATACATCATGTAATGAATATCACTATCACTCGACGTCAAATCGTCACCGTCCTTATCGTCGCCGTCGCGTTGTACGTGATGCGCCAGCGTTTCATGGTGTCCGCGACCGGGTCCGCGTCCGTCGGTGCGGGTGACAAGGTGTGGACCGTTTACGGGACCATGCAGTGTGGATGGACTCGTAAGCAGCTTGAGTATTTCAAGAGCAATAATGTTCCGCACAAGTTCGTCGACTGCGCGAAAGGTGGGTGCAATGGCGAGAAAGCCTACCCGACGCTCGTCAGTCCAAACGGCGAAAAGATGGTCGGTTACACCGAATTCTAACATCCGCGGAGCACGCACAAACTCAAGCTGAGCAAAAATGCGTCACCGAGAGTGTCAATTTGTTTGAAGACCGTGATGTGCTTCGCCAAGCTCTGGTTCCAGAGGAGGCGAAGGAGGAAGGTGGAGATGAGGATGACGAGGATGGACATCAAGATCTCTTGAATCATTTCAGAGCGCGACTTGGTGCGAGCGATGTCACGGATCATGTTAATTTATTATACTTGTACATAATAAATTAAGATGGTCAAAGAACTCCCCCTGAGCGGTTCGGAGCGTACGTTCAACGAGACTGGACCGTTTGGTCGTAAGGGTGCGATCGTGGGGAATAACTGTTATTCCTACGCGTTCGGTGACGTCGAACGAGGACGTCTGTACAAAAGCGTTCCAGGCGAACGCTCTGGGAAGAATTGGAACAACCACGCCTACACGCACTGCGGTGGTCTCGTCGACCGCGTCCTGAGCGACAACCCAAAGTCCGTGTACCGCTGCAAAGATCCAAACAAGGCGTGCAAGCGTGGATACTACAAAGTGATGCTCTTCGTCGCCCCGGCGCGCCCGTCGGATTGGATCAAGCAAGGTGATTTCCACTGGTATCGCCAAGACAAGGCGTGCAAGTATAAGATCAAGGATGGCGACACGACGACGTCCATCGCGCGTTTTTTCAAGGTGTCACCCGAAAAGATCAAGGCGGCACTGCGACGTGCGCGTCTTCGAGCGCCCACGAAGGGTCGAGTGATCGCATTCCCGTGCAACATGTGGTCACACAAACGAGGATGGGCTACGGGACCGTTGTACGTCGACGCAAAAGGTGCGATCATCAAGGATCCGCGCAAGGCGTCGCGCGCGTACGAGTCACTGGACTACAAGACGTACTGCAACTCATTCTGTGTCAAACGTACTGGGATCAAAGTCGGACATACTCATCCCAAGGTCTTCAAACAGGCGATCTAAATCGATCGGCTCCATGTCCAACTGAAGCTCGAACACGTCGAAGACGCTCAAAACGGAGTTGTTCGAAAGTTCGATCGTGTTGCTCGTACCCGTGATGTTGTTCTGTACCGTGAGGTGCACGGTGAACGACTTTGCGTTGAAGACGCGTCGACACGTCGGACACGTGTTCTTACCTTGGTCTTCCCATCGGGTGAGGCACGTCTTGTGAAAGAGGTGACCACAACGGATGGCGGCTGTTCCTCGAGTCTCCCGTACGGGGTTGAGGCATATCCCACAAACCATCCTTCTTGTGGGCTGGGAAAATTAAACTAATACATGTCGCGCAGGTCCAAGAGCGGCTTGTCGCAAGACAGACACGGACCCTTGCCTTGAACTTGTTCTTGCATGCTGTTCAAAAGCATCGGACCACTCTTTTGGAGGAATTGACGGTACGCGTAATTGTCTTCCATGCGAATGTTCGCTTGTTGCATGATGTAGTTGTTGACGAGTTGGGACGAGCTGTTGATCGAGAAGCAGCGTCCGTCCGCCATGCCCAAACGTTGGCTCATGATTATAGATTACAATTAGTGAGAGAAATTTATTTGCCTGTTATTCGTCGTCAGACACCACGACTTATGCCCCTGGCGTCTCAGGATCGGAAGCATGTCGTCGATGCGATACCCGAGAAATTTCGTGTCGAACTTGACGATCTCCTCGTACGGTGCGCACAAGACGCGTCCACCGCTGTATGCATGGATGGTCGTCACGACCAAATTGTAGGCGTACGCAATCTCTTTATACGTCTGCGCGCCGGTGATGATGATGTTCCCGGTGTTGAAGATGGACGTCGTCACTTGCTTCATGTCGTACGACGGTTTGAACTTGATCTTGACCGCGGAGTAGTCACCCGGGTCGAAGTGCGTCTCGGTGAACACGCTCGGGTGTTCCTTGAAACATTTCTCGACATCGAGAAGGTTCAGTTTGTAATTCATAGTGAAACTGGAATTGATCATCACGATTTGAAAATTTTCGTCTGTCAATCTGGTGGGCACCCCCATGATTTTTTCAAAAAGCAGGTTGATTTGTTTCACACACCGTTGACAGTCGACCACGTCCGTGCACCCCGTGACGTGCACGGTGCCGTTTTTGAAGAGTTTGACCGATCGTCGACTGAAGCCATCCCTGTTCTCGAGCGTGACTTGGTTGTAGAACTTCGTGTTCCCCAGGCGCCACTCGTAGGCGAGGGGTCCGTGTCCCAGGGACATTCGCACCGTGTTCGTACCTTCGAATGCTCGTCGGAACCGCTCGACGTCCGTCGTCTGTGGACGCTTGCATATCATCGTGATCGTGGTGATCTTGAGCCAGGAAGGTGCGATCTTCGTCTCATCGAACGCGTGTCTAAAGTCGTCCAGGGTCAGGAGGAACGAGAAGCACGTGTTTTGTACCTGGTGGTACTTCATGTCACCCCTCGCGCGTCGTCGTCTGTGGTTAAAGAAAATGCACAAAGAATAACTTACATGACCGCTTTCGTACGATCTGCGAGATTTATACACGTGGTTGAGTCAGGACTCGATTACGTCGAAATCACGTACACGAGATACGCGAAAGAGGATCGAAAATACGTCGAGTATGTGGAATATTTGAACACGCGACCGGTCGGCGATTGGGTTGAGTTGTGCTCGCTTCGACAAAATATGTCATACGAAAAGTTCCTCGATTGCATGGTGGAAAAGACGCTCGAAGTTCGTCAGCGCATCGTCCAGATGACCCTTCGCACACTCCTGGACGACAAGGGCGACGACCCGCGGACGATCATTCGAATCCTCCACTCGACGAAGATTTTGGATCGCACGTTCACACCGCCGTATGTGAATCGCGATTCGCCATGGCAGATGGACCTCGCGAAGCACATATGCGAGAATGTGTTTCACGACCTCATCGAAGAATGCATGGACGAGAAGGCGCTTGATAAATTGTATCTCATATTGAGACTCTTATTTCAATAAATATATGATGAAAATAAATAATAAAATCGCGGCGAGAATGCGCGTGCGGTTGTAACGCACCACCGCGGTCGCGATCGCAACGCGAGGCGTCGGCGTCACCTTGACCTTCTTCGACGCGCACCTCTTCTGCACGTACCCGGTGTGTCCCTCATCGATCTGTCGATCCGGATAGTGCGGACGGTTCGCCGCGCAGTTAGGAACTTTTTCCGTGCAGAAATCGATCGTGCGATCGCCCGCGGTGCGCGAGACGTTGCACGCGATGCTCGACCCATCGGGCTTGAGCACGCCGTGATCCTGGTCGAACATCTTCGTGAAATCCGCGAAATCGCCGCTGCGTCGAACGCCGCCCGGTGGAAACGTCAGAAACGGATTGAGACGATCCATAGAGTTCTTGTCGTTCCCCATCACGAAACTCATGATGGTTCTGTGTTACTGTAGACTGACATATTTTTTGGTGTTGAGCTTTTTCCTATGCTGCTGCCAACTCAGGTCTAGATCCAAGTCCAACATTCCAGCGATTTGAAATAAATAACTCAACACGTCAGTCATCTCCATCATGAGATCCTGTCCCCGATCCTTCTTCAGACCGGTCTTTTTGAATGTATTGGTCGCTTGACGTATCGCCGACGCCAGCTCTCCTATCTCCTCCGTGAGTAGCAGCCACACCGTGTTGATTTCCGCCTTGTCCCATCCTTTCGCCCGACACAACGCCTGAGTCTCTCTCTTGTATTCGTTCAACATGTGTACATGTCACGCGTAGGCTTTATATGCCGATTTTGTCGTTGTAACCGAATTTTTTACCGTGCGTGCTGGTGTTGATGGGACGCGCGATTGGTTCGGCGGCGGTGTCGATGTCCTTAATGTAATGCAAATACTGCGCGACACCGGACTTGATCTGCGACACGGCGTTGTTGATCACGATCGTGTTCATCGCGCGCACCTGTTCGTGAATGTTGTTGTAGTGGTCACCTTCGTTGAGCACGAAGACCGAACGCATCAAGGCGTAGACGTCTTCGTCCTTTTGATAATCGATCGAAAGACCGTGACGACGCTTGAACGTCTCGCGGATCGCCCGCTGCACGAGACCCCGGTTGAAGTCTGAAAAGTACAATTGGTTCAGGGGAGTCGGTGCTTGTTTGAGACTGCTCGCGTCCATCCTTTACTAGTTGCCACCAAAAAAAATTGTTGCTATGTTTCAAACAGAACATGGTTTACATGAGCGATTTCGATTCGTTCAGCTCCAAGCCCGAGCACATGGATTTTGGTCCCAAGTGCGACGCCCCGACGTGCTTCGTCGGGAGTTACGCCCCTGTGTCCAAGCCGGGTGTCCAGGGTGAATTCTACAACAACAGCTACCTCCTGGCACCCACGCGCAAGTTCGAGACCGTGGGTGCCGTGCCGGTTCGATCGGGTCACGTTCGCTTGGAATGTAAAAAGTAAAAGAGTTAAAAAATCAAATCAACTGTAGTGTAGAACACAGTGAAATTATGAAAGTCATCAAGAGAAACGGTCGTGTTGAAGATTGTCGCTTCGATAAGGTCGTGCAGCGGATACACAAACTCACGGATGGACTGTCGCCCCTGGTGGACAGCCAGGTCGTCGCACAACAGGTGTTCTCGTCCATGTACGACGGGATCCACACCCGAGAGATCGACGACCTCAGTGCGGAGACGTGTATCGCACTGTTCACGACTGACCCGGATTATGAATTACTCGCGGCGAGGATTGTCGCCAGTAACATTCAGAAGACAGCACCCAACAACTTCAACACCGCCATGAAAAAATTAAAAGCCGCGGGGATCGTCACGGACGAGGTCGTGAAGATGTCCGCGATCGTGAAGGACAAGATCGTCCCCGAGCGCGATTACGATTTCAGTTTTTTTGGACTGAAGACGCTTCAGCGAGGGTATCTCACCAAGGTGGACAACCTGATCCTGGAGACGCCGCAGTACATGTACATGCGAGTCGCCATCGGTATCCACGGCGAAGACGTCGACAACGTGTTACGGACGTACGACGATCTCAGTCTGCACAAGTACATTCACGCCACGCCGACCCTCTTCAACGCCGGGACAAATCACTCACAAATGTCGAGTTGCTTCCTTTTGGCGAATAAATCAGATTCAATCGACGGAATTTTTGACACGATACACGATTGCGCCTCCATCAGCAAGTGGGCAGGGGGCATCGGCTTGCACATTCACGACGTTCGCGCGCGTGGGTCGAAGATTCGAGGCACGAACGGACAATCCGACGGCATCGTCCCGATGCTTCGAGTGCTGAACAACGTCGCTCGGTACGTGAACCAAGGTGGGGGCAAACGCAAGGGGAGCATCGCCATCTACTTGGAACCGTGGCACGCCGACGTGTTTGAATTCCTCGATCTTCGCCTGAACACCGGCGACGAAGAGATGCGGTGTCGCGACCTGTTCACCGCACTGTGGATTCCCGACGAATTCATGCGCCGAGTACAGAACGACGGGGAATGGACACTGATGTGCCCGGACGAGTGTCCCGGTCTGTCCGACGTGCACGGCGACGCGTTCGACGAACTGTACAGAAAGTACGAATCCGAGGGTCGAGGGAAGAAGACCGTGCGTGCGCAGGAGTTGTGGCGCGCGATCCTCCGCTCACAGATCGAGACGGGCACGCCGTACATGTTGTACAAGGACGCGATGCAAAAGTCCAACCAGAGTCACTTGGGTGTGATAAAGAGCAGCAACTTGTGTTGTGTCGCACCCGAAACAAAAATTCTGACGTCAAAAGGTCAGTTGACCATTTCTGATCTGAAGGATCAAGAGGTGGAGGTTTGGAACGGAGAAGAATTCTCGACGGTCATCGTTCGTCAGACCGGCGTCGATCAAAAACTTCTCACGGTCACGACGTCTCGTGGGTTGTCGCTTCGATGCACGGATTACCACAAATTCTACGTGTTGGGTGATGATAACAAAATCGAGACCATCGAAGCGAAGGATCTACAATCGGGTATGCGCCTGATCAAACACGATCTCCCACTCATCGAAAGTTCTGATCTAGAGATGAAATATGCGTACACTCACGGATTTTTTTGTGCAGACGGTACGACGGCTCACCCGGGTGAAGAGCGCCGTTGTTCATACAAAGCAAAGGAAAATGGTTTATGCATGAGACATCAATCACGAGTCATACAATACGAGGACGATGGGATGTGTCGAGCCAACTCTTGTGTGGAGGTCAAGTACGTCGATCTTTACCATGGAAAGCGTGCACTTTTGGAACACATCGTTCACGAGAATTCTACCGTCTGTGAATCACAGCAAAAAATCAGATGCACGATCCCGTTCGACATCGAGGATAAATATTTTGTACCCATTAACTATTCGCTCAAAACAAAACTCGATTGGTTATCGGGTGTTCTTGACGGAGACGGAACCGTCGTACGTCACGTTGGTGGACATGGATGCAGCATTCAGCTTGGATCAATTCACAAAAAATTTCTCACCGATATTTCTTTGATGCTTCAAACTCTTGGATGTCACAGCACCATCACGCAGGCGCATAAAGAAAGAAAATCTGATTTACCAGGTGGTATGTACACGTGTAAGCCGGTGTGGCGATTGCTCATCGCGAGCAAAGCCGTGGAACACCTGCACATGATCGGTCTTCGACCGAGAAGACTCGTGCTCGGTGATGGGGTCTCTGATCGAGACGCGATGCATTTTCAACGCATCGTATCCGTGGAAGACCTCGGTGATACCGCGGACACGTTCTGCTTCAACGAACCGAAAAAGCATGCCGGGGTGTTCAACGGTATTCTCACGTCTCAGTGCGAAATCGCCGAGTTTACCGCACCCGACGAAACCGCGGTGTGTAATCTGGCGTCCGTGGCGCTCCCGAAATATATCACGGACGGTGCGAAATTCGATTACGAGGAATTGCACCGGGTGACGAAACAAATCACTCGAAACTTGGATCGGGTGATCGATCGAAATTTCTACCCGATCGAGTCCGCGCGAAACAGTAACACGCGCCACCGCCCGATCGGGATCGGTGTTCAAGGTCTGGCGGACGTGTTCCAAATCCTCGACCTTGCGTTCGATTGCGAGGAGAGCCGCGCGATGAACGCGGCAATTTTCGAGACGATGTACCACGCCGCGTTGGAGGCGTCGTGCGAGCTCTCCCAGGAATTGGGTTCGTACTCATCCTTCGAGGGGTCGCCCGCGAGTCGGGGTATCTTACAGTTCGACATGTGGGAAGGTGCGACCCGATTCAGTGGCAAGTACGATTGGGACGCGATGCGCGAGCGCGTGAAGAAGGGTTTGAGGAACTCGCTCCTGTTGGCACCCATGCCCACGGCGTCGACCGCGCAAATCTTGGGCAACTGCGAGGCGTTCGAACCGTACACGCAGAACATTTATCTCCGTCGGGTGTTGGCTGGCGAATTCACCGTGGTCAACAGACATCTCGTCCGCGATTTGAAGGCACGCGGTCTTTGGAGCCATGACATGAAGAACCTGATCATTCGCGCGAACGGGTCGATTCAGAACATCGTCGACATCAAGGACGATCACTTGAAACAAAAGTATCGCACGGTGTGGGAAATCCCACAGCGAAGCATCATCGAGATGGCTGCTGATCGGGGACGGTTCATTGACCAGTCCCAATCCATGAACTTGTTCGTCAGCGATCCGTCCTACGGGAAGATGTCGAGCATGCACATGTTCGCATGGAAGAGTGGTCTCAAGACTGGGATGTACTATCTACGCACGAAACCCAAGGCGAACGCTCAAAAGTTCACGCTCGACCCCGAGCAAAACGAGTGCGTCGCGTGCTCGGCTTAAACGATTCGTTTGATGTAATTAAAATGTCCTTCATCGGTGCAGACGAGCGCTTGACCATTCACGAATACCGGGCACGTAAGATGGTGTTGTCCGAGGGCGACAAACCCATGCGTTTCCAAATGCCTCGACTCTACATGCCGTGGGGCGTGAGCGCGTTCACGCCCGAGATTGGTCAGAAGAAATACAACGTGGACTTCAACCTCACGGGGTGGGACGAAGACGGTGGTTTCGTGCAGAAATTTTACAACACCATCAAGTCCATCGAGACCAAGGTCATCGACGAGGTCGCCAGTCAAAGCGTCGCCATCTTCGGTGAAGCCAAGGGTGCGGACGAACTCCGCGCGATGTTCAACTCCAACCTGAAAGAGGCGGACAACGGACACGCCCCGAAATTCCGCGTGAAACTCGACGTGGACACGAGCGGCTTCGCGAAGCCTGAGATTTTCGACACGAATCGCGCGCACCTCAGGGATGAAATCAAAGAGGGCGTGTACGGTCGCATGTCGGGGAAGGGGATCGCCGAGGTGGGCTCGGTGTACTTTCTCAACAAGCGATTTGGTATTACGTATAAATTATATCAGATGCAGATTTTCGAACCCGAGCGTCTGAAAGGTTTTAGTTTTTCCGTCTGATGACGGCTTTGACGGCGAGTATCTTCTTGTAACGAGTGACGATGTCTTTCAAAAATGCACCCTTGATCGGACCACTGAATCGATCGCGGGGATCCTTATCCCTCGCGAGACGCGCCAACCGCACGGCTTCTTCCCAGTTTTTATCGACTGCCATTTGTTATTAAACAAGATTTTTAGCGACCGAAGATGGACTTCGACAGGGGGGTGTTCTCGCCCTTCTTGAATTGGTTCGGCTTGAGCGCGTCCTTGTTTTTCTTGTACATCGCCTTGCCCGCGAGACTCTTCGCCTTGGACACCCACTTGCCCCACTTGTTCTTGATCTGACGAACCACGCGCCCGTTGCTGTGCTTGTCGCGTTCGTTCTTGTTGACGCCGACGAGCTTGTCACCGTTCGAGAGTTCTCGGACTTCGTTCTTCTTGAGTTCCATGAGTGTGTTATATATTACATGAGAAGAAATTATCAATCGCTGAAATAGTCGTCGTCGTCTGGTGTGTCTAATATCTCACACGCCTTGGGTGGTTTCGGTTTTCGCGGTCGTTTTGTCTTGGGCGGCGGCGCCTCGAGGTCACCGCGTTCCCTGTGGTGCAACACCTTCTTCCAAAATTCGTCCATGACTGGTAAGTACTTGGCGAACCACTCCCGGTCGCGCTTCACGTGCGTGACGTCCAACACCTCCGGTTCCGGCCACGTGAGTTCGGACGGTGCGTACTGGATGAAATCACACGACTCCAAGTTCAGGATCTCCATGCACAACTGAATCTGAGGAACGTAATGGGCGGGTACCTCGCCCGGGATGATCTTGCGCATCATCGGACACTTGATCTCGATCAGTTTTCCACTCTCGCTGACACCGTCGGGTGATCCACCCAACCACTTGTGTTCGGGATGCGGCACGAGACCGATCTCGTGCACCTTTTCCCCGTACCGTTCCTCGTACAGCTCTCGAGCGACGTCTTCGTACTTTTCACCCCAGCGCGTGGCTTCGTTCCCCGTGAACTTTTCCCCCAACCCACACTTTTTCAGGAGCAGGTCGTGTGGGGTCTGGTAGTGGTTCTCGCCTATAGCCGACGCCGCGTCGCTCGCGGTGAGCATGTTCCCTCGAAGGGCGAGCCATTCCTCACTCTTTTGGGCGGCATACGTGAGCGATATCAGGTGTTCGCACACTGGGTGCATGCGTACTGAAATCACGTCCATGTCGTTTAAGTGTTCTGCTGGGGATAAAAGAACGCCCTCGCCGCATTTTGCTCCGCCTGCTTCTTGGTCTTCGCCTCGCCCCGTCCTAGGAAATGCCCGTCGACGTAGGCGTCCACGGTGAAAATCATGTTGTCGTGCCCGACGACTCTGTAATCGGGGAGTGATATCTGGCGTTGTTGTGTGTACCGCATGAGGTGATCCTTCCAGTTATCGTCGTAGTGTATCGTGGACAAGTCGACGTACTGTGGATCACTGAACAGGCGAAGGATGAATTGTTTCGCGTGGAGCAAGCCGAGGTCGAGGTAGACCGCGCCTATGAGACTTTCAGTGACGTCCTCCAGGAGTTTCGTGTTGTTGTGCCATCCCATGGACATCCCTTTCTTGTCCATTCGAACGAGGTGCTGTAGCCCGAGTTTTTGCCCCACGCTGGCGAGCATCTCCCCGCGCACGAGTTTCGTCCTCGCCTTGGTGAGGAAGCCCTCCATCTGATTCGAGTAGTTGTCGTAGAGCCATCGAGTGATGACGAATCCTAAAACGCTATCGCCTATGAATTCCAGTCGTTCATAACTTTCGAGCGTGGGGTCTTCTTTGAGACAGGATTTGTGCGTGAACGCTTGGACGTACAACCCGAGGTCTTTCGGTTTCGTACCACCAAGGATATTTTCAATCACCTCACGAGTGACGCAATTGGTCATATATGTTAGATTACATGATTATTTTTTAACTTACGCGGCGGCAACCGGTTCGTCCTTGACGTAATGCTTTGAGAGGAACTTTTGAATGTTCAAGTACGTGACTTGGAACGTCGGATCCTCGACTTGGAGAAGGTCGCGAAGCGGTTGGTCCAAGATGATTTGTCGACCGTTCTCCGGGTGCTTCAAACCCTTTTCCTTGACGTAGCCGGTGATGCGTCGCGTGACTTCGGAACGCGAGATGAGTTCGTCCGCGGCGAGACCCAAGAACTTTTGCATCTCCGCGCTCACCTTGAGCGGCTTGTTGAACCCGTTGTTGACCTTGCGCTTCTCGCGCTTCTCGCCGGTCGGGTCGTCGATGTGCGCCTGAATGCGTCGGACGAGCTTGGCGAGGAGCTTGAGATCACCCCGCATCGCGGTGATTTCGTTTTCGATGTTGAAGACTTGTTGTTCGGTAGGAGAAGACATGATTATCGTGCTCGTTGTGAGTTACCTACGGAGACCGTCTTTAAACCATGAACAACGTGGAAAGAATGAGCAACAAGACGAGCAATAATTTCAGGTAAGGTGGCGGTGGTCTGTAAAATTCATGTTTTTTCAGGATTTTGAATGGTTTCGTGGGGACCCCACCGGGTGGGCACCCTTGATCACAGCACGAGGGGTCACACGCGTACACGTAATCTTTTCCCTGGTATCCACAGAATTGGTAAGCATCAGGGTACGCCGATTGTTCTCGGGCGTAGCACCGACACCCGGAGCAATCCATTTTATATCATGTAACATATTAATGGACACCGAGGTATACTCTCAGAGCACGATCGAGGATTTCTTGAAGAAAAATTTATTTTTCCAAGATCCAACCCTTGAAAAGTATTACAACTCGAACGACGTCGGTGCGTTCAGGAAACGACTCGTCGCGAGACATGGGGCACAGTCCCTGGAGAAGATGGTGTACGTCTTCGTCACGGATTCCGTTCGCGATATCATTCTCAAAACCGTCGGCGATCTGACCGCGTTCATGCGACCGATGGCGGACGTCGTCATCAGCGGCGGCGAAGCGTTCAACATGCATTTACCCAGGGAAAGTCGCATCGTGACGCCCGACATCGACACCAAAATATGTCCTAGATTGTCCTACAACAAGGCGTACTTTGGAAAACTTCAGGGGATCAAGCTGATCCTCTGGGACAAACTCGGACGCGTCGCGAAATCCCTCGGACCGAAGATTCAGAAGCGACTCGCGAAGAAGACGAAATTGGCGCGGTTCCTCGGTGTCTCCGTTCCGAAAGGTGGCGTGCCCGTGACCCGTCGATACACCCTCATCAAGAAGAAGAAGGGTGGAAACAGCGACAAGAGCGCGGCGAGTCTCGGGGACGTGCTCATCGACGTGGAATTATTCGCACTGGATCTCAACCTGCGCGTGTTCGATATCGAGTCCAAGCGCGTGATCTCGAAGACGCTCGGGGGTCTGCTGGACATGCCCCTCATGCGACCGGGTGAGTTCGGGTACGAGATCGTCGACAATCAAAAGAAGGGCGTGACGTACAGGAACAAGGACTCGGGGTCGATCGTGCACGATCACCGCGTCTACATCGGGGGGAAGCGCTTCCTCTTGGACGACGTGTACGAGATGCAAAAGCTCGGACTTCGACCGGAGAAAGTCGACAAGGACAAAATGCGCATGACCACGCTGGCGAAATTGATCGACCCCAAGATGAAAATATCCAACGCAAATTCCATCGACACCATTTACAGGCGCGTGCGTCCCAAAGTGCCCGCCCCACCCAGATCGTGGACGCTCCCCGTCCCACGGTCCGTGAACATCGAGGCAGCCGCTCGGGTCAATGTGAATCGATACGCCAAATACACGACGACACCGAACCCGAAGAAGGTGTTCACCCAGTTTTCTCAGGGCGTGGTCGTCGACAAAGGGCAGCGCGCGCCGACCGGGTATGCCAAGACGAACGGTGGCTTGCGATTCGACGTCAAGACGCAGCGGTGGGTAAAAAACACGTCGACCGCGTACATCGGTAACCAGTACACGCACAAGAAAAAGAAGGCGACGCCCTCCAACGCGAAGAGTGTGTACGGGTACAGAGGGAACAGGAACGCGTGGGTGCCCAAGGCGGTGCTGCGTGGTGCGTCCGAAATCCCATTCGTAGGGTTAAAGAATACTGGTGTGAAGAAGACATAATCAGCCATGTTCTTCAAGCCACCGACGAAAGAAAACGACGGACTGTACTACGTTCGCGCGTATCAAGACGACAAGAAGAAGGTCTTCTATCAATTGAACGGGGCGAAGATCAAGACCGCGACGGGATCCGAACTCGTGCTCGAGATCAAATCCAGGGCGAAGATCGACGCCCTCGACGAACAAAACATTCAGGCTGCGATTGAACATGCTCAGGAGTGGTTCGGCAAGGAACTCACAGAGGAATACTTGAGAAATGCCTACACGTCTCCTCGGGACGTCACCGTGGAGCGCATTCACCCGACGAAAGTTTTCAGCCCGGAATTAGAGATCGTCGATTTCGAAAGCGCCGCAGCAGGACGAGAATGTAACGCCATCGTGGAGTTCGCCGGACTGTACTTTGCCAGGCAGTCGTTCGGTCCGGTGTTCAACGTGGTTCAGGTCAAACTCCATGCGACGAAAGTGTCCGACTACCCAGAGGACTACGCGTTCGTCGAAGACGAGGAGGACGAACCCGAACCAACACCTTCAGTCGAACCACCGGTCGGGGAGGAACCAGAACCAGAAATCCCCCCGGTCGAAGAATCCGCGCCGACCGAAATCACCAGCGAAACCTAGACACGAAAAAAATATGTTGTAACCTCATATACAATGAAGGGTCTCTCGAAGAACATCGTGATGCTCGCCGCCCTCGCCGTTTTGGTGTACCTTCTCTTCAACATGAAGAGTACGACCTCGACGTACGCTTCGTTCACCTCAGACGGTGAAATGGTCGGCGGTGGTCCGAGCCCGTCCCCGATGATGCAGCGCCCGGTCAACTGTGCCGCTCAAGCGGGCACGGGTCTCGCCAGCGCCTTGTTGCCGCGTGAGGTTTCTCAGGATGAAGACTGGGGTCAGTTCGCACCGGCCGATGTTCTCAAGGGTCAATCTTTCATGGATCCGCGCGCGCAGATCGGCGTGCCCGAGACCGCGGGCGGCAGCTTGAGAAACGCCAACCAGTCCATTCGCGCCGAGCCCCCTAACGTGAAGGAGGTGTTCGTGTGGAACAACTCGACGATCATGCCGGATTTGATGCAGCGTCCGCTCATCTAAGTGATTTAAAGAATTCAAGAGCAGTACAAGAAAATGACTGACACAAATGAGTTATCTAGCGCTGTTCAAAAGCTCGTCGAGCTTTCGAAACAAATCACCGAGGCGCGGAAGGACATGAAAGTGCTCGTCCAGGCGGAGAAGAAACTCAAGGAACAAGTGAAATCTTCCATGGTCTCACAGGACATCGATACGATCAATCTCAAGAAGGGTAAGATCAGTGTCAAGAAATCAACCAGGAAGCAGAGCATGACGAAGAGCAACATCATCGAAGGGCTTCGCAAATTTTTCAACGGCGACGAGGACACCCTCCAAAAATGCCTCGCCATCATTAACGAAAATTTACCCGTCAAAGAGAGTACATCTTTGACCCTCTCCGGTATAAAAGAATCAACGTCAGACTAATATAACACATCGTCTTCATGGTTTGGTCTCAGTATGTTTACGAGGGCAACTACGGTCTGGACGTGGATGATTATCCCAGCGGCGAGGAGGACTCCACGGATCCATCATTAAATTTGACAGTACACGCGTTCTGGGACGAATTCAATGATGAATTATGGTATTTATTTGATCACCTACAGGTACTCCTGTACGACGGCGTTCTCATGTCGCGCGTGCAGTTCGACGACTTTGTGGATTTCTGCTATTACGAGGCGGACGAGACCGTGCTCGAAGAAGACGAGCGACTCGTGTACGTTTGGGACAGGATGCAACGCCTCGACGAAACGCACATCATGGGAAACAAAAGGTTTGGTTCGTTTTGTCGATTTATAAATCTTGAGTAATAGTACTATGATCGACGTCACCACACCCAAAGTAGCTATTCCAGCGGCGCTTTTTTTAACGCTCAGCCCGGGGCTTCTCGTTCGAACCACGGGCACGTCTCTCGCGTTCGCGGATGGGCGCACCGACCGCGTGTCCGTGTTTTTCCACGCCGCCGTCTTCTTCCTGGTCTACAGCGCCATCGCCCGGATGATGGGTCTGGTGCTGACGAAGACCGATCTCATCGTGACGACGAGTCTGTTCGTGGCGTTGCAACCGGGTGTGCTTTTGACGTTACCACCCACGAACACGCCGGGTCAGGCGAGCATTCAGGCGAGCGTGGTGCACGCCGTGGTCTACGCCTTGGTGTTCGCGCTTTTGCGGAAGCAATTCAGTTCGTATTATTAAATAAGACACATTCGAAGATGAAATATCTTTGCCTCGGACCCGGTGGGACTGGTATCTTCACCATCGCCGGGTTTCTGAAGAGACACGAGGCACGTCTGGAGGAGGTGCACGAGATCGCCGGGTGCTCCGCGGGTTCCATCTTGGGTCTCTTCATGTCAGTCGGGTATTCCATGGATGAGATAGTGGACATCCTGTTCTCCGCGGATATGGAAAAATTCGTAAAAATCAAGGTTGCGTCGTTCTTCACAAACTTTGGCTTCGTCGACACCGGTCCAATTCGCGAAGAATTCGTTCGACTGTGTCGTTGTGATCCAACATTTTCGCAATTGAAAAAAAAATTTTACGTCGCGGCGTTCTGTCTCAACACCGGAGAGACCGTGTACTTTTCGCGCGATTCACATCCAGACATGAAAGTCATCGACGCGGTGTTGATGTCCATGAGCGTTCCCCTGATATTTTCGACCGGGCGATTCAATGGATACACGTACACGGACGGGGGTATCAACGAAGCGGTGCCGGTCACGCCATTCCTGGGCAAAAAACCACACGAGGTGTTTTGCATCAAATTGAAATCGACACAAAAATACCAAGAAGAGATTCGAACGCACATTCAATTTTTGGAAGCCCTCCTTCGATCGACGCTGAACAATAGACGCACGTACACACTGGAACACATGAAAGTGGTGGAACTCGACGTGGGTGAAATAAACGTGTTTGACTTCTCTATAGATTTGGAGACCAAGGGTAAACTCTACACGAAAGGTTTCGACCAAGGTTAATTAATTTTTTTTGCCATGTAATACTATATCTTATGGTTGTATGTGATCCAAGTGCACGTATCCAGGATCTTAGACGACTCGTCAAACAGGACACGGGTATTTCCGCGCCCTCGCTCACAAAGCAAGACATTTGTGACGCATACGCATCCATGGGTTCCGGGATCGTCCTTCCCCCCATGCGCATGTCGAGAGATCGATCGTATCTCATCGACGTGGCTTCACCCCTCGAGGTGAAGGATTACAAAGTACTGTTCAGGAAATCGTCGACCATCGGTGAATTGAAGTCCGTCGCCAGGAAGGTCAAGGCGGTCTTGGTCGATGGTGCGAAGAAGGATGACATCGTGACCGCGATTCAGGATCGACTCAACCGACTCAACGTCGCTGAACCGGTGCAATTGCGCACGACCTCGCGGAAGAAGACGGCGAACACGAAACAACCGGCGCCGGTCGTCGCAGCGGAAACGGTGATTCCAGTCACGAATGGAAACATCGTCAACACGAGAGAGATGGTGAACAACACGAAAAACGTGATTGCGAATGAAGAGGCACGGCGGGTGAACAACACGAAAAACGTGATTGCGAAGGAAGAAGAGGCGCGACGGGTGAACGCCAATGCGAAGATTTCGAATTTACAAACGACGTTGAACACCACCAAAGACCCGAATGCACAGAATGCAATTCGGCGAAATCTCAACGCCGCGCGACAAGAAAACGCGAGGGCACGAAAGGAGGCGAACAATCGCATCGCCAGCGTGTCTCGTCGTCAAAACCAAATGGCATCGAACGTGTCGTCGGCGCTCAATCGCCAGAATCAAAAGGCTGCGAATCGAAACGTCGCCGCGTTGTCTGCCATCTCGGCGGCGAAGGCGAACGTGTCTCGGGAGATTGCGAACATCGAACAGATGCGAATGAAACAGGTGTCGAATTCGAAGGCGGCGCAAAACGCTCTGGCGAACGAGCAGAGAATTTTGAAAGAGCAACTCAAGACCGCGAACACCGAGATCGCACAAGAGAAGGCTCGACAAGCCCTCGAACTCGTGGAGTTCAAAAGGCAACTCGAGTCGAACTTCGAGAAGCGTCAAAAGAACGCCTTGGCGACGATTCAGGCGCAGAGAAATGTCGCTGTGCAGAAGGTGAACAGCGCCAACACCGACCTCGAGAAGATGAAGGCGAAGCAAGAGCTCGAATTCCAAGAACGACTGTTGAACATGAAGATCAAAGAGAAGACATTCTTGGAACAGCGTCTGAACGGCATGCTCAACCTCACGGAGAAGGAGAGGGGTGATTTCAAAAAGATGTACGAAACGTCGTCCCTCGATGAAGTCATTCAAAAGGCATCCGAACTCAACGAACAGAAGGGGTTGAACAAAAAAGTCACCGAAGCCTTCGTGATGAACGCGAAGAAAGAAGCGGCGAACGCGAAGGTGAAGGAGAACGCCGCGACGAAGGAATTACAAGCCGCGAAAAATGCGCAAATGAAAGCCGAACAGGCGTTGCGTAACGCGCGGAATGCGCAACAACAGAAAGCCGCACAGACCGCGGCGAACAACGCTCGAAAGGTGTTTGAGAATGCGACGCGCAAGCTCGAAGTCGCCCAGAAGGAGAAAGCGTTCAATTCCAGCGCGCTCGTCGCACAGTTGACCACACTCGTGGAACAGGCGAAGAAAACGCCCGCGTCGACCAACAATGTCCAGGCACAGAATCTCAAGAATGCACAGGTTGCCAAACTCGAGGCTGAACTGAGAAACGCAAAGCAAAAGATGGTGACCGCGAACCGAAACGCGAACGCACAGATCCAAGCCGCGAAGACGAACGCGAACGCACAGATCCAAGCCGCGAAGAGAAACGCGAACGCGCAGATCCAAGCCGCGAAGACGAACGCGAACGCGGCGAAGCGGAATGCAGCCACGGCGGCGAACGCAAAAATAAAGGCTGAGCGAGCGCTTCAGAACGCCGCGAATGCGAACCGGAAGAAGCGTCAAAACGACCTCAACGCGGCGACGCGTCAGTCGAACAACGCGCAACGCAAGCTCCAAGAAGAATTGCGAAACGTGAAAAAGTTGATCACACAACTCGAGTCTCAACCACGCGCAGTCGCGAACACGTCGGGTATCGCGCAATTGCAGACACAGATGGTGGCACTGCAAGAAGAGATCGGAAAGCAAAATCGCATCCCGGGTGTGAAGCCACCGAACGCGAACGCGGGAGTACCGAAGCCGACGCCACCACCGAACGCGAACGCGGGAGTGCCGAAGCCGACGCCACCACCGAACGCGAACGCGGGAGTGCCGAAGCCAGTGAACTCTAACAACAACAACATCGGCAAACGACTCAACAAAAGTCAGACGATTCAGAATGCTCGACTCGCGCTCGCGAAGAAGCAAGAACTGGCGAGAGTGGAAGAACAGGAAAGAGAGGTCGAGCGTGCTCTGGAGGAAGCCAGGAAGAAGGACGAGGAGGGGCGACGATTGGCGATGGAACGCGAAGAGGCGAACAGGAAGATCCGCGAAGCCAAGAACGACGCTGAACGCCAAGCCGCCGAGAAGGCGAAACAGTTGGCGAACGAACAAATCGCGCGAGTCGCACAGGAGAAGATCATGCTAAATCAAAAGGCGAATCTCTTCAGTGTCGGCGGCGACGAAAAGTACTTGAAGAAATATCTGATGGCGACCGGTCAGGAATTGGGTTCGGTCAACGCGGCTGGGTACAAGGAGAAAGTCCTCAAGGACATCAAACTCGCACAATTGGAAGCCAACGCGAAACCGGCGGGGTTCTTCGGTAAAGCCAAGCCAAAACTTGACTACGTGAACGACCGTTCGTACAACACGAGATTGCGACTCGCCGAGACCAAGCTCTCGAACGTCGCCAAAGTGGAGGGTGAGAAGGCGGACATCCAGCGCTTATTGAAGATGGGTGGTGATCGACAGTACTTGAACGCGTACAAGAAAAGCATGAACAACGTGCCTTTATCAAACATTAACGCGAACGCGTACACGAGGAAATTGAAGAAAGATTTGGAATACGCCATCAAGGTCCAACAACTCAACGGCACGTCCGTGCCCAAACTGACATTCATACCCGGTACGAACCAAAATTATGCAAACTTAATGAACACCGTCAACAAGAAGCTGGCGAACAAGAGGGAACAGAACAAGATCGCGTCAGAGGACAAGGCGAAGGTGAACAGTCTTCTGGCGGTGGCACCCGGTGTGACCATGGACTATCTTCAAGCCTTCTCGAAGTCACGAAACGTGAACGTGAAGAACATCACCACCAATGCACTGGCGAACAAAGTGAAGGAAGACGAGGAAATTCGTGGCATGATGGAGCAGCTGCAGGGTAAGGGCATATTCAAGACCAAACCTAAGCTCGTCTTCATCAGCAACGCCGCGACCGAGAAAGAAAAGCTCCAAAAGCAACTGAACAACAAGAAGAAGGCTGAGGAGAACAAGGCGGCGTCGATTGAGCTCTCACAGCAAGAGGCGAAATTGCTCAAGGAACTGTCCAGAAATCTCGGCGTGAACACCGCATACCTGAAGGCGTACGCCAACGGTAAGTCGTTCCAAAATCTGAACAAGAACGCGCTGAAGGCGAAGATCAATAAAAACAGGGAGATCGCGAAGATCTTGGCGACTGCCGTGAAGAGTTCTTTCACTGGAAAGTATGCCAATGCGAAACCTGTTCTCAAGTTCATCAAGAACGCAAATTATAACGCCATCCTCGAGAGCGCGACGCGCAACATGAACGCACGCGTGTTGAACAGAAATGAAAAGAACGCAGCGGCGAAGACGAAGTCGAACACGAAACAACTCACCAAGAACACGAGGGCGTTGATCGCTAAGATCGCGTCGAACGCGAAGGTGAGCACGTCGTACATCGACGCGTTCCTCGCGGATAACGCTCACAAGATTTTCGACGCACAAAAACTCAACGCCAATCGCTCGGCGCTCAATGCCAAAATCACGAAGGACATGGAAGTCGCAAAGATGAAGGCGACCTCGGTGAAGGGTTTAATGGGTAAGTACGCGAACGGAACACCGAAGCTCGTGTACATTCCCACCGGGACGTACAACTCGGTCCGAAACGCGGAGAACGCGTCCATGAAAGAACGCCAGACCCAATCGAACACGAAACAGCTCACGAAGAACACGAGGGCGTTGATCGCTAAGATCGCGTCTAACGCGAAGGTGAGCACGTCGTACATCGACGCGTTCCTCGCGGATAACGCTCACAAAATCTTCGACGCACAAAAACTCAACGCGAACGCCTCCAAGCTCAAGGAGAAGATCGCGAAGGACATGGAAGTCGCGAAGATGAAGGTGACCTCGGTGAAGGGTATCACGGGTAAGTACAAGAACGGAACGCCGAAACTCGTGTACATTCCCACCGGGACGTACAACTCGATCCGAAACGCGGAGAACGCGTCCATGAAAGAACGCCAGACCCAGGCGAACACGAAACAGCTCACGAAGAACACGAGGGCGTTGGTGATGAAACTCGCCAAGGGTGGTCCCATTAAAGTCGACACCGCCTACGTCGAGGCGTTCTTGGCGGACGACGCTCACAAGATCTTCGACGCGTCAAAACTGAACGCGAACCGGTCGAAACTGAACGCGAAAATCAAGGCTGACGATGAGCTGGCAGACTTGCTCTCGAAGAACGGTGGTCCGAAAAAACGCATGCGTTACGTGAAGATCTCGGACTACGCCGACACGAAAACCAAGGCGGAGGAAAATCTGAAGACTCGGTTAGATAGAGTTCAGAAGAAGAATGTGGAAAAGCGCATGAACATCGTCGTGAAACCGAAGAATGAAAACGTGGAAAAGCGCATGAACATCGTCGTGAAACCGAAGAATGAAAACGTGGAAAAGCGTGCGAACGTGGTCACGAAACCGAAACTGACGTTGAATGTCGCCAAGAGTGAACTCAAGAAATACGTGGCACAGGGCAAGTCTCTGAACTCAGCGCGCCGACTCTTGTCCCCCAAGTATCATCCGAACAGAGGTGGGACTAAGGAGAATTTCCAAACCCTCGAGAACGCGTATGAAGCACTGAAGAAGAATGCGACAGCGACACCGAAAGAAGAAACAAAACCCAACACGCGTGAACAGTTGAAGATCGAGGCGGCGCGTAAGAATGAAAAGAATGGGTTTCAGAACGCGAGCAATAAGACGTTCAACGAGCGAAACGCGGAACTAGGTCGCGAGAAGACTCGACTGGTCCAGAGGGTGAACAAAAATATCCCGGGTGTGTTCGGTCAGTACAGGCGTACTTGGCAATCGAACATCCGATCGGCGAAGAACAAAAACACGCTTGATGCAATCGAAAAACTCCTGAACGAAAAGGTTCGACTTCGAACAGAGATCACGAATGCGAAGATCCCCGAAAAGGATCGGTCGGGTCAACTTCGATGGGTCATGCAGAAAAAGAACGACGTGCAAAAGCGACGACAGGAACTCGCCAGACAATTGAACGCAGCCAAGAAGAAGGCGAACGAGAACGCCGCGGCAGCGGCAGCCAAGAAGAAGGCGAATGAGAACACCGCGGCAGCGGCAGCCAAGAAGAAGGCGAATGAGAACACCGCGGCAGCGGCAGCCAAGAAGAAGGCGAACGAGAACGCCGCGGCAGCGGCAGCCAAGAAGAAGGCGAATGAGAACGCGGCGGCAGCGGCAGCCAAGAAGAAGAAGGACGCTGAACGTGACGCGCTCAAGATGGAGATCCGTGCTTCGAACATCGGGGTCAAGAATCGAAATCGATTTGTCCGCGATTTGAACGCCGGGAAGGATGCGTCGGGTGTGCGTAAACTTTTCAACGCTAAGAAGAAGATCACGAAATCCAAAACCGTGCAGCAGTTGCAGGCAACATCCAAAAAGCCTGCAGTCGTGCCACCACCCACACCCGCACCCGCACCCAGGGCTTTTGCTAACCTCGCGAAGAAGAAAGAGCTCGCCGGGAAGCTTCGTCTCGCGGCGAAGAAGAGTGTCGCTCAAAACATTAGAAAATCGAACCTCGGAAATAAGAGTAAAATGCAACTCCTTGGTCAACTCAAACAGAAAAAGGTCGGACCGACGCGCGTGCAGGCTGACCTCAAGAAGAAGATGAACAGTGGTGGCATGCGAGCGATTAGGGCACGAAAGCAAATGAATCAGAAATTTAGTTTCGGTGCGAAGGATACGAAGCCGACGAAGAATGCGAGTTGGAGGTTGAAATAAAATCTGACTAAATTATACAAATGGTACCACAGAACGGTAACGGTGCTGTCATCGCGGGCGTACTCCTGATCGTGATCGTCGCAATCGGCGTGTACTATTTCACTCGTCCACGCGAACAGGAAATCTCCGCCGTGGAGACGAAGAAGATCATCAAGGGTAAACAGACGCCCGAACAACTCGAACAGGAGTTGCGTGATTTGAAAAACAGAATAGGTAACGCCCAGAGCGAGGAATACCGCATGTACGAAGGTTACGTTGCCCCAGGAAACCCTGGGATCACCGTCGCGGGGACCATCATGGAAGCCATGATCGACGTCGCGGTCGCCGTTCTCGCGCAAGAGAACACGCGTAAAATCGCCATCGGATTCATCAAGGATGAAAAGGATGCGGAAGTCTTCGCGAAGGCTATTCGCCAGTTCGCCGACGATGCGATCGAGCTCATAGAGAAAACGAACTTCTTCAAGTGCGAAGGACTCGAGAAGGATCCGTGTTTGAGAGCTCAAATCGATCAAGACGCGATCGACGGTGTGATTAAAACGTTGGTATCGAACAGTGTCGAAAACACGCTCGTCACGCCAGACATGATGGACGCGAGTGCGAACATACTCATTCAGCAAATGCAGCGCGTTGGTCGATCGGAAATTCCTAAAAAAGAAGAGATCATCTCCATGTATAAACAAGAGTGGCAGCGATTTTCATCCAGAGAAAAGGGTAAAGAAATTAATGAGGGTGAGGGTGAGAGTAAGGCGAGTAAGGCTGAACTCGCCGTGGATGCTTAAAAGACTCGTCATTATCACTATTAGCAAACCATGTGCGATGTTTGCTGTGAAAAGTATAATCAAACTTTTCACCGAAAACTGACCTGTTCCAAGTGTGATCACGAGTGTTGTCGACGATGTGCACAGACGTACTTGCTGTCGACACATGACGACCCGCACTGCATGAAATGCAAGGCGAATTGGTCGCGTGCATTCGTGGACTCGTGGTGTTCAAAGGTGTTCAGAAACACCGAGTATCGCAAACACAGAGAAGAAAGTCTGTTCATTCGCGAGCAGCTTTTTTTTCAAGAGACGCAAGTCATCGTCGAGCGCTTAATACGGATTCGAGAATTGCGTGAAGCCCTGTGGTTGCAACGAGACACGCTCGTGTTTCTACATCGCACGGAGGCGAGTCCGCACGTGGTCGAACAGGAGGTTCGAAAGTTTGACGAGATGTATCACGAACTTCATGACTTGGAGCACCAACATGAAATTTTGACGTCCGAAACCACGCGACGGTTCACGCGTAAGTGTCCAACTCCGACGTGTAAGGGGTTCATGAGCGTTTGGTCGGATGATAAAAATCACTATTGTGGCTTGTGCAAGAGTGTCTACTGTGATGAATGTAATCACGTGTACGAAGACGGTCACGTGTGCGACAAGGACGCGCGATCGACGTTTCAGCTCATTCAGCGCGACAGCCGACCGTGTCCAAAGTGTGGTGAGATGATCACGAAGATCATCGGTGGGTGCGATCAAATGTTTTGCACCGGGTGTAAGACCGCCTTCTCGTGGCGCTCGGGTGAGATCGAAACCGGTCGCATTCATAATCCGCATTTTTTCGAGGAGAAGCGCGCGGAAGGGACCGTGAGTCGTGAGTTGGGTGACATACCGTGCGGCGGTCTTCCAAGTTTTAGAGAGCTCCGAGAGATGGGTGCACCGGAGATGATGGTGCGTTATAGAATCATGATTGGATCCGTGGAGCGGCAGTTGATGTGGATAGGAAACGCCACGGAGACCGATAATAGACGAACACACACACAGCATCACAGGATTCAGTTCATGGCAAACCTCATCACGGAGAAACAGTTTAGACAAGTGATCCAGTCGGTCGACAAAAAGCTCCAGAAAGATGCAGAGGTGAAGGATTTGTTCGAGATGATGTTGAATTGCACGAGTGATCTTCTACGTCAATACGTCGTACATCCAGAGCATCACGGCGTCGTGTGGGACCAACTCATCGCATTGCAAAAGTATACGAACGACGTGTTGATGAACAGCATCTGGACGAGATATAATTGTGTCACGCCCAGCGCATTGTATTTTTAATTTCGATCGTAACATTAGAGATGCAAGAGTACGCACTGCTCCTATCCGTGATCGTGTTCGTGACGCTTATCATCCCCAGATACAGAACCCCGGTGATGTACGAATCCGTGGTGACACCCGACGAGTGCGCGTACATCATGGACAAGGCGCGAGACAAGCTGAAACCTTCGACGGTCGCGCTCAGCAGCGTGAAAGATGCAAAGGTGCGCCAGAGCGACACCGCGTGGCTCACCACCGACGACGCGATGATCAATGACGTGTGCCGTCGATTGCTCCGAACGTGCGATCGCCCGTTCGAAAACTGTGAACAGCTTCAGGTCGTGCGATACAAACCAGGTGGGTTCTATCTACCGCACCACGACGCATTTCAGGAGACGAAGAATCGCCGCATGTACACGTTCATCATAGGTCTGAACGATGGGTACGAGGGCGGGGAGACCGCGTTTCCGAATCTCGATCGAAAATACAAGCTCAAGCAGGGTGACGTCCTCATGTTCGACACGCTAGACAACTACGGGATGATAGCCTCGGATGCCCTTCACGCGGGGTTACCGTTGGACACTGGTGAGAAATGGATCGCGAATTTGTGGGTGCACACGTATCCGTATAAAGCAGACGCGTGATTCATGAGTAATGACGCTCGACGTTAAAGAGCTCGCACAGAGAATCTGGGACGAGCTCGGTCCAGGGTACAGCGAACGGGTGTACCACAACTGCATGGAGGTGTTGTTGCGGAAGAACGGCACACCCTACGAATCGGAACGCATCATCCCGATCTGCTTCGATGGGCACACGGTTGGGAATTTACGAGCGGACATCATCGTGAATTCCGAATTGGTTTTGGAATTCAAGGCGGTGGCGAAGCTCACGGATGCGGCGGAGACGCAGGCGTGTCAATACCTTCGACTCTTGGGTCTGACGAAGGCGTGCGTGATTAATTTTGGGAAGGAGTTGGAGGTCAAGAACGTCGCGCTGTTGTGAAAAGCCACATGTGCTCGGGGCGAGGTTCGGGACTGCCCGGGTCGAAGTTCATGTCACCCAAATATTTATTTTGTCGCACGTACCCGAATTCTTCGAGGAATTTGGGAATCGGGCTCTTGTCGTAGCCGTGGATCTCGATCAGAAGCATGGGTTGGTGTTTCGCCAAGGTCTTCACGGCACCCTCGAGGACTTCCATCTCGTGATGTTCGACGTCGATCTTGATGATGGATGGGGTGCCGTGATACACGTCGTCCAAGCGGTCGCGCACGGCGGGGATGGGGTCGGTGCCGTAATCGACCAGGGACGTCCCACCGTAGTTCATCAACCCGTGTTCTTTGGGCGGAAGGTGTAACTCACACGCACCTTTCCCCGAAGAAAGGGCGATCGGGTGCACGGTCACCGCGTGTCGGAGTGCATTCTCTGCCACGTTCTTCCTCACCACCTCGTGGAAGACCGGTTCGAACGCGTGCACGGGTCCGTAGTCCGAGAACATGAGGGTGTTGTACCCGATGTTCGCCCCGATGTCCAATATGTCGGTGTTTGGTTTGTAATGTCCGATGATATCGCGTCGCATCCACCCGTCCCATTCGTGTCCCGCGGCGATCGTTCGTCCGATGTATAAATCGTCGCGAATCACGTGTACTTTGTAGCGCCCGTTGTCGACGAGTCGAGTCTCGACGTTGAACGTCATCTAAGATTTCGATTGCATAAAAATTACAAATCCTGGGCGCACGCATCGGTCGCGCCGTCTTCTTGGGATTCTTTTCGAGCGTTCATCGCGAGTAATAAGAAAGGCAACACCCGAGCGATGTCTCGCCATTCGTTGCTGTTTTCGATGTAAAATTTTTCGGGGTCCGCGAGTCCTTCGGTGAGGATTTCCTCCGCGCGTTTCATGTGAAATTTAGCTTCTTGCACGCAGTACGCCGTGTATTTGTCCATTACTACAAATCGAGGTGCTATTCTTTAACAGGTGGGTACGTACTGCCACTTGAGATCCCCACAAATGAGTTCCCAAATTTTGTCCTGTACGGTGAGCTTCTCCCTGGATTTCAGCAAACTGAAATATGGCAGAAGGTGATCCTCTTCGAGGAGTTCGAGACACTTGTACGTGACGAAGCTGTAGGACAGGAAATTCTTCCTGTTCGGCGCCACCTTCGTGACGTGCCTGTCGAACGGCTCTTGGATCAGGGCAAACATCTGACGGAGTTGTTCCTCTAGATACTGACTGAGCTTGGGTGGTTGCACCCCGGTGATCATGCTACAGATGGTCGGCACGTGTTCGAAGTATTTGTTGTACCGACACTTTTTCAAGATCCCCCGAACCCGCGGTTGATTGATTTCTTCGCACGAAACGATTTTCATCTTCTTCAGTTCCGCGCGCACGGCGTCGATGACTTCGTCGGGTATGCGAGTCTGTTCCTGCGCCTGAAACGCCGAGATGTATTCGTTGAAATGATTCTGGCGCTTGTACGAGTACACGACGATCTTCGACGTTTCTTGTTCTTCCCTGAACGTCAACTCCTCGCTCATGATCTGCTGCTTGCACACGGCGCCACACTTTTCGCACACTAATTCACTCGTGTCCGGGAACCACACGAGTTTGCTCTCCGGGTCGTCCTCGTCGCACACTCGACACTGATCGGTTATTTTTTCGACCGGTCGTGGAAGATTTTCCCGTTCGACGTCGATGAGGTAATCCAGGTAGATGTCTTTGCGCTGCAGACCTCTGGTCTCGGTGACGTTGAATATGTTGTCGTCGTTGGTCGTCGACGCCTCGGGGTGTTCGTCGTCGTCGTCGGCGTACGCCTTCATGAACGGCATGCATTTGATGATGTAGTCGCTCATGGCGTCCTCGTGCATCTTTCTGTTCGTGGGATCCTGTTCGATCCGGTCGCGAAAATCGGCGATCTTCCGGTCGTATGAGGTTAAAAAATTCCCATTCATGTTAAACTAAATGATGTTGAATCTTTTAACTTACGCATGGGGACTGTATCGACGACTGACCACCCCGAGAGATTATGAAATTTACCACGAAGATCTCGAGTACTACGTCGACCCGTCCGTGAAGTATCAAGTCGATGATCCGTTTTGGACGTGTGAGAGTCGTCATTGGGCGTCGATGCACGCCATGTACTCGGACGTGCGCGGTAAGAAATACCGAAACACGGACGTCCCACAGTGCGTGACCAAATTCATCATCCGCGTCAAATATTGGTACCACGGGCGCAAGTACACGTTCATCACGGACGACATAAACTACACGTTCCCACCGACCAAGGACGCCACCGGAAGCATGGTGTTCGCCATGCCAATCGTGCACGCGTGCTTGCTCGACCACGACGACAAACCGGTTCGAGACGTCACGACGAAAATCAAGCGCATCGCCGGTCCGAGATATGATTTCCACAATCAACGAGTCGCGATTCGAGACGTACTATTCTTCGATGAAGACGCGTTGAAGTGTGATTTTCCAAAAATTAAAGTTACAAACGCGCTCGGTCAGAGCTCGATCTCGTCAACGCTCACGGATTACACGACTAATCTGAGTCAATTTTGCTAGCCAAGTAGAACGATAATGAACCAAGACAAGCCACGTTATACACAATCTTCAAAAATCGATTCTCCTTTTCCTGCATGAGTTGCATGGAACTGCACATGCTCGCACTCTTGGCGAAGATGTTCAGGTACTTGAGCGAGAACAACCCGGACAGTTTTTCATCGATCGTCTCCACGGTTTCGATTTCCGTGTCCTGGGACGCGAAGTCGCCCTCGCACTGAAATCGAATGCGATTCTTCTCGCGGGTGATGACGATCTCGCCGCTCGAGACGTGGTTCATGTCGCGCAGCAGACGTTGGAAATCCACACTCGGGAGCGTGGTGATGATGTTCATCGCGATTTCGGGAAGAGTGATTCGCGACTCGTTGATGTCCAACAATTTCAGCGCGAACTCGGTCTTGCTTTTCTTGTCCTGGGATTCGATGGTGATGTTCAGAAACTCCTTACTCGTGATCGCGAGCTTGAGTACGTCGTTGCTCGATATCGTTTTCAGCAGTTTGAAACAGTTCGCAATGTTCACGCCCGCGATGATTTCCTCTTCGTCGCAGACATATTCTTCGAAATTCGAGGCGTGGAGTTGAAGGTCGATGAGCGACGTCCTCGCGGTGTCCAGACACGTGATGAAGACCCCCGACGGACGGAACATGATGTTCACATCGTTCAGGATGTCCTTCAGCGTCTCGAAGGTCGATTTGAAAGCACTCGCTTGAACGGTCGTCAAGCGCACGGGCATGATTCTTCTACTTCGTCTGCGATCGTACTCTTTATGTCTGGTACTGAACCGCCTGTACTTGTTTTTTAATTTTTGCTTCAATCTCGGGTGTCATGGGTGCCGCCAGAGACGTGCCGTAATCGTCCAGACAAAACAAATCGCCGTCTTCTTCGCCGTCGATGCTCACACCGCACGTACCTCTGAGCGAACAGTTTGTGATTTCGTCGGGTGGCAACAGACTCCGAAGCCACGCCTTGATTTCCTGACCAACGAGGAATTTTTGGTTCTTCGTCAGAAGCGTCGGCACTCGGGTGATTTGATTTCTGTAGTGAGGGGGTATGGGCTGGGCGTGAATGTTGTGATAACTCACGAGCGACTTCAGCGCGGGGTGTTTTTGAATGAACTCGATGATGTCGTTGCAATGCTCACACTTTGGACTGTAGAGGAGGAGGGACATGCTCTGATATATCGGTCGAGATTTTCTCAAAAAAATTTCACGCGTTAGGTTATAATGAATTGGTGGGTCATCGCACTCATCGTGCTCGTTGTGTACGCGATCACCACCATGCAACCCAGGACGGAGGGCTATCGAGAGATGTTCGGGTTCGCCGGACACCAACAGCGCGAACAGATCAGATTCAAGGATCCCGCGTACAACGTGTCGTCCTTGCGACAGACCGAGGCGAAGGTCACGAACGACATCATGAATGAGCTCGTCACGAAGACGCTCGCGGAGATTCAAAACCGCACCGGTGCGTGCTGTCACATCATCGAGACCACCGCGTTGAAGTATTACACCGGCGCCAACAACGTATACAAGGTGCAATTCATGTGCGTGGAGACGGGTGGATTCCCGTACGCGTTCTCCGTCGCGGCGACGCTCGTGATGAAGGGCGACATCGCGACCGTGGTGTCTCTGCGCTCGCAACCGTTGGACTCGGAATCCCCGTCGAACGTGAACGCCTTTGAAAACGTCGCGGGGTCGGGTGCGGAGTTTTTAGATTTCGAACTCGTTCAGGACATGTCGCAGATCAACCTTACGAATGAGTTTAATATGGTCAAAAATAAATTAGTTCAATAATTAGGATGCTCTTAGATGAGATACGTAAGATTGACGAAAAGAAGCTCCAACTGAAGAAGGAGTTGTACAAGAACATTTACGACCAGTTCGAGCGAAAGATACGTCGCGCGGTTCAGATGGGACAGAAAAGCACCGTCCTGCGAGTGCCAGGGTTCGTCGTCGGGTATCCACCGTTCGACGTCGAGGCGGCGGCGCGTTACTTGCACAGACAGTTTACCAGGGGTGGGTTCGAGGTACAGGGCGTGACGACCACGGATTTGCTCATATCGTGGGACGTGCGCAAGAAGAAATCACACAAGAACGTCACCACCGAGGACGACGACGCGAGTGAATTCCCATCACTCATGAATCTTAGGAAGATTGCGAACCAATGGAGGAACGCGTGAACCCAGGGCTTTTTATCTCTGCGAACAGATTAAAATGGACATCAACGTGCTCGTCGAAGCGAAGCGTGAATACACGAACCAGCTGTGTTTGATCATGATTCCTCATTTGATCAACGCGTTTCAAGACATGTACGAGGAAGCTGTTCGCGAATCAAAAAATCGCAAGCCGCTCATCATGTTCCAAAAGTATCTCAAGGAGGTTCCCAATTTCAGCTCGAGCATGTCCCAAAAGCACGCGGCGGAAATCACCGCTCGATGCAATTGGTTCAACGATTTGCTCGCCGCGGTATTCGTGTCGAGCGTGAAGATTTTGTCGTCCGTGCGCCTTCGCCCGGAGACTGGAAAGAAGATTTCGGTCAAGGTGCCGACCGAGGAGATTTTCGTCCAGAGCGTGTTGAACGCGTGCGCGAAGAACCTGTACCGCGATCCTTACATTTACCACGAACAGATGAGCGAGTACGACAGGGATGATCAGTTGACGAAGCGATACACGACTGCGATCGAAGACACCGTCAAGGACTTGTTACCGGTTCAGCAGATTCTGTCGACGTACATGCACAACGACACCACGAGTGATGATCGCGAGATCGATCTCGGTGCGGAAGTTCAGGACGAAGACCCCGAAGAGGTGGAAGATCACGAGGAAGAACTCGACGACGCCGAGGAATTGCCGATGCAAGACGTTCCAGCACCCGAACTGGAACCCGCGGTGCCGCAGTTGCAGGAATTCAAGGACATTCACGGCGTGACCACCCAGAACTCGACCCTTCCGCCGGAAATGGATCACGAAGAAGAACCACATGCCGCCGAACAGCCGATGGATCAACAGCCGATGCGCGTCGCCACCCCTGCACCGCCAGCACCGATGGCACAGCCGTCGTCGTTCTTCGACGACGCCCCGGACACCCGAGTAAAAAAACCTAACTACATGTAACAATGGAACTCAGCGAGGCTCTTCGCGACCCGATGTCCGCGGCGATGATCGGCGGTCTCATCACGGCTGGCTACATTCACGTCAAGGCGAAGATGAACAACGAAGGCGTTCTTCAGACGCACCAGTACACGAAACCCGCCGTGCTCGTGGCACTCCTCGTGTATTTTATCGTCAGTCAGGGCGTGGGTGCGAAAGAATCTATCAGCACTGAACCGTTCTGAAGTTAAAGATTTGTGCACACTACAAATCACAATCAAAACACCATGGCGTCCGTTGGTGCCTTTGTGCAGATGATGGAAGATTTTCTTACCGAACTCTCGAAACTTTTCCCGGAAGAAAAGGGGATCACGAAGTTCATGACCCAATTCGATCTTCTCAAAAGCACCAACCCGAGGAAATGCGTCGAGACCTACATGACCGGCATCGCGCCGTACGTGGGACTCATCACCTCCAAGGACGAAACTTTATTCCAGGAACTCGAAAAGAGCGAGTACCTCAAGGATCTCAAATTGTCCAAGAATTGGTCATCCATCAGTGAACACTCGAAGGGATGCGTCTGGCAGTATCTTTCGACGCTGTACATGCTCGGCACGACCATCGTGAGCATTCCGTCGGAGACGTTGGCGGCGATCGAAAACATCGCCAAGGACTGCGCGAATAAATTGGAGAATTCCGAAGGAGGAGGTCTCGATCAGGACGCATTGATGAAAGCGATGAGCAACATGCTCGGAGGCATGATGAAGCCTCAATAAATAAATCTTAGTGATATGTAATATGACTACCTGGTTCGAGTCACCTAAGGAACTTGTGAGAGCCGACCGCGTGTCCCAGTTCTGGCCAAACTCCAGTCAGCACCCAGCCGATCGCGTGAACGCCGCCTCGAGGTTTATCATCTACGCTGCGTGCGTTCTGTATCTCATCAGACGCGACGTGAGAATTTTCGTTCTCGCCGCGACGTGTTTGGGTGTGTTATACGCCATGTTCAGGAACGACATGGTCACGAGTCCGGTCGGCTACCCGACGACGTCCGGGGAGAACGATCACTTCGCGTGTGAGATGCCGACGCCGGAAAACCCAATGCAAAATCTCATGATGCACGAATACACCGACAAACCCAATCGCAAGCCGGCGTGCTATTACCCGACCGTGAAGCCGTTCGTCGACAGAATGATGGACGACACGTTCAAGTTCGGTCCGGGGCGTAGCAGAACCCCGCTTCCAGAGCATCAGAGAAGATTCGCGGCGCGTCAGTTCGTCACCGCACCCGTGAGCACGCTCCCAGGTGACCAGACGGCGTTCGCGGAGGCGTTGTACGGCACCAAGGGTGGTCCAATGTGTCGGTCGCACCCGGAAGCGTGCAGCCCGAACATGCGAGGCACGCAACTCGAGGCATTCAGCGGGTTGCACATGAGTGGTGCGCGTCGATAAAAAATAATCACGTATAACATATATGGCGCAACAACTCCAGCCCGGACTCAAGCTCGTGGACGACGCGGGATCGCTTCCGGCGCAGCCCGCCACGGATTCCTTCTTTGCCTACCCCCAAAGCAGCAACTTGAACTACGGCGTCCGCCCGAACGCGTTCTTGTACGGCACCGCCCCGGCGATGTTCGGCAAGGGCGCACCCGCTCGTTACATCGAGACGGACGATCAACTCCGCCCACAGTCGACGAAGACGTTCAACAAGAAATTTGCGGAACCGTACAGACAGCAACTGCACCCACTCATGAACGTCGATTGCAAACTTCCTTTGCGCACCGTGGATTTCGAACCCGCGAGCAGCCGTGCCCAACTCCAGAACAATCTTTTCGATCAGCGCTATCAAATTAGAAAATAATAATGTTGCCAATTAATAACAGATGGCGGATCCCCTGTCTCTCCTCGCAGTGGCAGCTTTGGTCTACACGGGACGACAACTTTCCGAAAAATCGGAACCGCCCCAGAATGCACCACAGCCTCCGCTTCTCCAAGAAGAGCAAGAAGAAGAAATCGAGGTCGAAGATGGTTTAGATTACGACCTAGGAAAGCGTGAAATGGGGAGCTTCGCCACGGTCGCTCCACAAAAGCGAAGCTCGGGTGGCGAGATGTTGGAAATGCGAAACCGCATGTACGACACCGGTCGCATGGGGAACGTGTCTCCAGTGGAGCGTCAGCTCGTCGGTCCTGGCTTAGGTTTGGACGCGAACACGCCCGCGATGGGGGGCTACCAGCAGCTCTTCCGCGTGATGCCCGAAAACGTCGGCGCGTACAGACTCACGACCCTTCGCGGTGGCGCCGGTCCGGCATTCGATCACACCGGGGGTCGATCCAGACAGGCGTCCATCGTCCAGAACAACAGACCGGAGAAGACCGCGTTCCTTCCCGATCGCCTTCCACCCACGGCTGGTCGCGCGGCGGTCACGGCGAACGTGGTCAGGAGCGAACACGAAAAGACGAAGCGGACGACGAACCGAAGTCAAACCGGCATGCGCGCGGATGGTTTGGACAAGGGCGCGGCGAAGCGTTTCATCAGCGCACAGACCGTGCCACAACTCCCAACGCGTTTCAAGAGCGACGCCAACACCGATCCGTTTTGGCACGTCAACAACCCACAACCGGGCATTCATTCGTTCCACGGTGGCTACACCGTATCTCCCGCGGCACAGGCTGTCGCGAAGACGAACGAGGAACTCATGCGCTTGGGGATGCGTCCGGAGGACAAGCGCGGCATGGCGGGTCGCGTGAACAATCCGGGTCGGATGAACGTCCGAGGTCATCCGTCGCAACAAGGCGGTGCCCTCACGACGGTCCGAGCGGACGTCAACTCCGGTCGATTCAACGCCGCGAACGGGGCGTGGACCCAAGACTACAAGCGACCGATGTTCCAAGACCTCAACGCGTACAAGGGGAACGCCAACCCGTACGCGTCGCCGAACGCACTCGATCTCGCCAAGCGACAGCTCGTGCAAAATCCGTTCGCGCACACGCTGTCCGCAAATTAATTCCGAATATACTTCATCATCATGTTTGAGCGTCTGACGCAATATTTTAAAGCACGCCACCCCGCGCTCTACACGAGATCCATGAGCTACATCTGGGGTGAGTGAAGTGATCTTACTAACATTTATAATCTCCCTAAATGTTAGATGGATCAGACCGCGTTCACAGTGGACGTCGACAGTGGCGAAAGGGATCCCGTGTTGTACAGCACCGCGAACGATTACGTCGTGCCACTCAAGACACCCCTGTACGACGTGACTAAGATCGAGCTCGTGTCGGCGAGGATTCCACACCAATCCGTCGTGCACGATTACAACAACACATTCACGATCGAGATCGACGCCCTCGCCTCGGACGGCATCACCACAGTACCCGACGCCGGGTCGTACGACATAACCCTCACCGACAGAGAATTCAGCAGCGGCACGGTGTTGAAGGATCACGTGTTAGCTCGGATAGTGGCGGCTGGGATAACCACCGTGGATCTGGTGGAGTGGCGATCGACGAGGCAATCGTTGAAATTTTCAAACGTCGCGTCCACGGGTGGTCTGAGTTACAATTACACATTCAAGTTCAACACTGGTGTCGACGGGTGGTCCACGACGACGAAGAATCGCACCACACCCAATCAAGTCATGGGATTCACGGCGGCGGATCAGCAATCGATCGATGGCGTGATCGATCAGGAGGGTCGGGTCAATTTCGAACACGCGACGAAGATGTACGTGTTGAAGATTTCCACAGGGTCTGACGAATTCAATCAAGACTGTTACACCGACACGCCGTTCTACACGGGCACGCTCCTGAACACGACCGTCGATCCGAGCGAACAATTCATGTTCTATTCGGGTCAGGATGACATCATCTTACATGAGTTCATTCGAGGACCACAAAAAGCCGTGGACACGCTGAGAATACAGTTCTTCAGTCGAGAGAATAACAAACTCGTGCCGTGTGACTTCCGATCGCAAGATCACGCGTTGAAATTCAAGATCACGGGAAACCTCGATCGCACCCTGAGCCTGCCGAAGGTGGTCGAAGAGGACGTGCTGGAACTGCCGCCACCAATAAACATTCCGGGATTGAACGGACGTGTTTATGACTGGAAAAAGTATGTTCCTTTGGTTGTGATTCTCTTCATCGGATTTGTCCTGATAAAGATGCTTAGCGCGTGAGCGCGAAGGTCGGTTGTTGCGGCTTGGTCACGCGCTTGGACATGCGAGACACGGTCAAGAACACCAACACGGACAAGAGCGTCGTGAGAAGGGCGGTGATCGCGTTTTGTGCCAAACCGTTTTGGCGACCCGGGATGATACGGGTGACGGCGAATCGCGCGAGATCAGCCCACGAAATAGCCGCCGCGAAGGCGAAGCCACCGACGAGAGAGTTCAAAGATTGAGCTTCAACTTCTTGGGCAACGAGGACGACTTGCTCTTGAGCAGACATGGGTGTAGTATATAGATCGTGGAGAAAAAAAATACTCACTCTGGGAGCAAAGGTTCCTTCGTGATAATTTTTTTGTATTTCACAACTCTCCTGGTGCTCGTGGACGCCGCGACGACGCCGTCCTCCTCTTCCTCCTCTTCGTCTGAATCTTCCGAATCTTCCGACGAAGAAGAGTCCTCGACTAAGCACTTGAAACTCGCGGACGACGTGTCGTACCCCTGGGGTTCGTCGACTCTACCCCATGAAGTGCTCATTACTATTGATCGCATTAAAAAGATATTGTTCAGCAGGCGATTCTGGATTCCACTCACCCCACGTGTCCACCGCCTGATTCACCCTGGTGAATGTGTCGTCGTCGCCGTCGTATCTCGTGAATCCATCTTCGTCCGTCTCTTCGACGATGTCGATGTCGTCGTCGTCGTCGTCCCCGTCGTCGTCCCCGTCGTCGTCCCCGTCGTCGTCGTCGTCGTCCTGAATGATCGATCCGATGTGTTCTCCGACGGTGTAGCGAGCACAATACTTGAGAGCGTACTCGAAATCCTTCGCCGTGATCGTGTCCCTGCCACACGCGCCGCAGTACTGCGCGGCTAAGATGAACGACTTTTCCATGACAGGGGTGATGATGTCTATGGCTGTTTGTTCAAAATCCATACTTATCTGTTATCGTCAAATAAAGTTCGTCCATATCCCCCGTCGACGCGCAAGACGTTCGTGGACACGGCGATCAATCGTATCTGTCTGGAATAATTCGGATTCGGGTGAAGGACCAAGTCGACCAATTGATCCTTTATGAAAGACATGTTGACCGCCCCGGACGGCGTGTCCTTCTCGGGTTCGAGCGCCCACGAGTAACTGTAGAATCTTCTGATCAATTGGGTCTTACTGTGATGCATGCCACCCATGACCGCCTTGAGGAACAGCGCGTTCCCGGTGATCGTGTCCAAAACCGGTGTCCCATCGAACGTCAGACTCATGCTCTTGAGATGTTCGTACAACACAAGACCATCTTCGGCGGTGTATTTTCCATATCCAGTGCCACTGTTGGTGGTGATGTTGTCGAAGTCCAGTGGCGAACAGAACTGCAATTCCTGACCCAAGTCCTCGCGTTGAATCACACACAGGAGCTCCTTGACCGGATTCGTGAACGAGGTGCGCACGCGCGTCGTGGTCACGCCCGCGGCGACCGTAAATATCTCTCTCTGGTATTGGTGAATCACGTAATCCACGGGTGTGTGCTGAAGTTTCAAGCGTTCGAATTCGTCCACGAAGACCACCTCGGCATCGAGCGTGAAGTCCACGAGATGGATTGGACTCGAAAGCGTCGGTCGCGTGGCGTTGTCCACGTCGGGGTCTGCGCTGATGTTTTGATAGGACACGACGAGTGGGGCGTAGTCTCGAAGCTTGACCTCGACGAACACCTCCTGTTTGTAGAGCGCGCACAGGGGCACGGCGAGGTGCGGCTTCATGTAAAACCAAAACGGGAGGTCGACGATCCATTTCGTTTCAGTCGTCGCTTGGCTTCCGAGGTAATACAAGATGGATTTGCTTCCGACTCTCGTGCCCGCCGAGCGGATCGGGTATTTTCCAATCAATTGCGCGAGCGCGTTCTGTTTCGTCTGCGTGACGTGATGTTCACTGTGTATGGTCAATTCGTCACTCGTCAACCGCTGAATCACGACGTCGCCCATGATGAAATCCACGCGTTCGATGATCGCGTGTCCTATGGATTCGACGTATCCAGTCGCGGATCGATTCGTCCGCGGTAACGTCATCCTGAATGCGAGATTCGTGAGCACGTCCCCGATATTCGATGCGAGCCTGAAGCGAATCGTCTGCCCGAAATCGGGTTTACCCTCGCCGAGATGTTGCAGATTTACAGTCTGCATGGCGAACGCGGTGTGTTTGTGAAATAACTCCTTGAACGGCGTGTATTCTGGGTCATCGATCAAGTACGAATCTCTCGACCCTTCGCCAGAAACCTGGAGCTGAGTTCGACCAGCCATTCTACTATTAGCGATCAGAATTTTAAACCACAAATCCCATCGGACACGGTGAGGACGTTGTAATTCTTCGCCAACACTCGAACGATGTTGTCGTACCCGGCGTACGCGGGCTCCTGTCGGATCTGAACCTTGAGCAACTGGTGCGCCACGCGACTGAAATTCACCTGACCCGTCGGGTAGTACACCTCGGGTCGAAGCGCCCAACTGTACACCCCGAAACACCCCTGGATGGTGTGGTTGAAGACGATGTCTGGATCGGCGTCGGGGGCGACCTCGATCGTGGACACGGTCTGAATGATCGGACAATTCACGTGACGTCGAAGAGGTATCTCGTAGGTGAGGTATTTGTAGTCGTGATCGAAGACGACCTCGTTGTTGAAGCGCAACTCGACCCGTTCGATTTGGTTCAGCGTGCTCGGAAAATTTGCCACCACGGACGCCTTACTCCGCGAGAGGAAATACATTTCCTTCACGGGATGCTCGAATTTCAACAACACGCTCTTTTCCGTCGCGCCGTACGGGATCTCGAATTCCGCCTTCTGGAGCTGGGTGATGCAGTAGTGCAGCGGAGTCGTCTTGTAATAATTGCGTTCGTCGTCGCCGACGTACGCGAACTCGCAGTCCAGACTCATGTTTTTGATCTGTGCGGTGACACCCGGGACGTAGCCATAGAAGATCATCTCCGACAGCGGTCGGAGCTTCAATCGGACTTCGACGATCTGTTTCGTGAGCGCTACAGTTGGAATGCTCAGAGCGCTCGTTCGATGAAAATAGAAGGGGATGTCCAGAAAATACGTGTACTGACCGGTGTACGACAGAAAATTCCCGTGCCCTGAAAGGAAATACTCAGTCTGTTCGATGTCGTCCGACGTCATCGTGAGTTGCGAATTCATGTAAATGTATTCGCCTGTGATACGCTCGATCGTTTGCGACCCGATCACGAGGTCTGCGTACTCGATCAAGTGACTGATCACACTTGGTGGGTAATAATTATTGTTCCACTCGTCCGAGAAATCGGGCTTTGGATCGGTCAGGGTCACGCGGAGCGTCATGTTTCTGATGAGATCGCCGCGACTTGGATCTATCAGGGCGGTCACGTGCTTACCGAAATCAATCGAGCCACCGCCTTCGAATGGAATCTCGATTTGCTCGACGCTGAAAGGCGTGCTCCTTTTGTACCGCTTCAGGAAGTGACTGTACGACGGTTTGCCGACGAGCCAGCCATCGAGCGAACCCGTGGCTGCTAATTTCAATCTGCCGACTGTCGACATCTACGATTAGCTCACAAAAGTTTTCGCGTCAGAGTCGGCACATTCTTTGCGTGACACATAGTAGTATGAGCATGAACCTGCAACTCAAGCGATTCAACCCGAAGACGATGCCCGACGACGCCGTGTGTGTTTTCGTGGGCAAGCGTCGCACGGGTAAATCACAGCTCCTCAAGGACATGATGTATCACAAGAGATACATCCCGGCGGGGGTGGTGCTGTCGGGCACGGAAGAAGGGAACTCGTTCTTCGGGGCGTTCGTGCCGGATTTATTCGTGTACGGGGACTACGACAAAGAGGCGCTCGAACGGGTCGTCGCTCGTCAAAAGACCATGATCGCGAAGAATAAGTGCCAACCCGCGTTCGTCGTGCTCGACGACTGCATGTACAATCCATCGTTCCTCAAGGACAAGATCATTCGTCAATGTTTCATGAACGGTCGACACTGGAAGCTGTGGTTCGCGCTGACCTTGCAGTACTCCATGGATTTACCACCCAGTCTGCGCGCGAATTGCGATTACGTGTTCGTGTTGCGGGAGAACGTGCTGGCGAACAGGGAACGTCTGTGGAAAAATTTCTTCGGGATCGTGCCCACGTTCGACATGTTCTGTAAGATTCTCGACGCGACGACGGAAAACTACGAGTGCTTGGTGTTGGACAACACGTCCAAGTCGAACAAACTCACGGATTGTATATTCTATTACAAAGCGGATTTGCGTAAAAATTTCAGAGTAGGGTCGCCTAAGTTTTGGAGCATACACAAGAAAATGTACAACCCGTCGCACGCGAACGCCACCCAGGACGATCCTCGAAAGGCTGATAAGAAGACGGCGCTGAAAATTACGAAGAAAAAATAAGGCACCAATCACAGAACAATGAGCGATTCAATTTCAAGCGTGAACCTCGCGGACGATTCAGAATACGTGTCCCTGTCCGTGGACACGACGAAACCGCCACCGTCGACGTCGACGTCGAGCGTGCGCCAAGCCGAAACCACGACAGCGTTTGTGCAACAAGAAAAAAATCTCTTGCAACATCAAACTGGAATGATGGATTCAACGCCTATCAGCGATCTTGTCATGGAAGACGGTGGTTTCATGGATCAACAACAACCGATGCTTCAGCAGCAGCCGAGAATGCAGGGTCTGCAAATGCAAGCCCCGGCGCATGGACACATGATGCCGATGATGCCCCAACAACAAGAAGAAGCCGTCAAGCCGGAGAGCAAGAACTTCATGAATTTGACGGACGATCAACTGATCGCTCTGGTGGCGGGCGTCGCCGCGAGCATCGCCATCAGTAAACCGGTTCAGGACAAATTAGTGACCAGCGTGCCGAACTTTTTGGACAACGCCGGATCTCGCTCGATGATCGGCTTAGCCGCCACGGGCGCGGTCGCCGCACTTGTGTTCTACATCGCGAAGTCGTACGTGGTCAGTCGCTAATGTGTTCACCGCAGAATTGCGTCGGACCATCGATGCGTTCGTAAATGCCTAGACTGACGCATATCTTGGTCAGGTCCTTGTAATTGGACCAAAACAACTCGCTGTGATCGTACACGTCCACGGTGCAGTGTGCGAGTTCGTGAATCAACACGTGGAAGATCTCATTCGGTCCCCCCTGCAAACACAGCGTTATGTTCGCGCCCTTATTGGTGTTGTACCCGACCGTGTCGCTGAGGGTGTGAAACGCCGTCAGGGGTTTGGGATCCCACAACATTTGGAATCGGAGATTATTCGTCGATCGAAGGTGGTCGCGAAGGATCTTGTACCTGCGACGCACTTCCACGAGTTGGGGTGGTTCGCGAGTGCGAGTGAGAATCATGACGTTCACGGCGACGAGCAGGGGCAAGAACATCCTTACTTATTAAACACAAATAAAAATTTACTGTACATCTGTGAGATCCTCGCCCCCTGTAGGGGTTCCCACATGTGTAACCGAAATCCCGCGTTCTCCAACGACGTGATCAACACGTCCGAGTAACACACCGGTTCCGATTTAGGTCCGTCGTCGTAGAACGGCACCCCGGCTAACTGCACGAACAACTTCTCGCCAAAGTCACCGTTTCCGTGTGGCAATCGCATTTTGAAAAAGTTTCCCTCCTCGTCCGTGTATGGCGTCATGGAAAGGATCCGACGGCTGTCGGGTATGACACCGACGAGCGTTCCACCCCTCTTCACGCGCTTCTTGATCTCTCGAATCGTCGACTCGAAGAGTTCCCTGGTTTGGAAACAGTAATGCAAACTGAAGTTGTACACGATGACGTCGAAGACTCGTTTGGGTGCGGCGTGTATGTCGCCGTGATAAAAGTTGACGCGACGCATGTCCAAGTTTTTCGCACGCTGTCGCGCCTCGACCAACGCGGACTCGTCCGGATCGCACATGTTCAAATTCGTGACCCCAGCGGTTTTATATTTCGGAAGGTCGCCCCCGAACCCACACCCGACGTCCAACACGTGACACTCGGGCGTGCACGCGAACGCGATGAGCTCGCGCTTGACGAGGTTGTGATGCTTTCGAATCGCCTCCATGTCTTACTACTGTAACACAAATCCAAGTTCGTTGTTTTTCAGCGGTCGGTCGAGTTTCCAATTGTACAGGTAGTAATGAAGGGCACCCGTGCCACGAATGAATCGACGCGCGGTGAGCTCCTCTTCCGAGAACGGCGCGTCCAGACAGTTCAAGACGTCGAACCCGGCGTTCTTCGCCAGGATCGTCGCGTCCCAGAGGGCACCTTCGCCCACGGCGTGAAGCACGTCGGCTTGCCTGTTCACGACGCCGTTCGCACCCCTGTATCCAACCTCGAACAGACAGACGAATTTTCCCTCGCCGACGAACACGTGCGGGAGTTTCAGTACACGCTGGACGTAATCCTCGTCGACGCACCTGCACAGTCGAAGACTTTGCGCCTGCGTTCGCAGTATGTTGAGAATGTCTTCGGCGTCGTCCTGTGTCGCGCGGTGAAGCGGTGACGTCCCGTGCACGTCGAACATGCGCGCATTCGGTCGGTCGGTCTGGTAGAACCCTGATTTTATGAGATTTGGAATGTTAAGTAATCGATGCCACGAGTGCGTGGTCGCCACGGGTGATGGCAGTTCTTGCACGGCGGTGAATATT
>Ga0181600_10000127_pt1 | contig 52358 bp, 61 predicted proteins | sample 041ome_2_FD_132982 | JGI IMG/M metagenome (GOLD analysis project Ga0181600, IMG submission 132982) | Coastal salt marsh microbial communities from the Groves Creek Marsh, Skidaway Island, Georgia - 041406US metaG (megahit assembly) | ecosystem: Environmental > Aquatic > Marine > Intertidal zone... | reverse complement strand
TTCGAGATAATCCTTTTTATCAATGTTCGAAGTAGTCTCCCCCTTGAGTTTCAAGAGGGTCCTCTTCGCGGGTCCATTTTTTAATAATTTTACTGGAGTGAGCTCCATTATACTACATAATTACAAAATTAGTTATCACTTAGGTAGTATAATGAGTGAAAAAAAGACAAGAATTAAACGCTATGAACCGACCATCCCGTGCAAGTAAGGTTATCTCAAATCACACACACTGGAAACGACCCTCACGGGCTTCTTCAAAATGACCACACCTAACGTGATCACATTTAGAATAAACCCCAATGTTGTCATCATCATTAGGTCACGGAAACTGTCTTCACATTGTATAAATCCAAACATGTATATTAATAAAAACTATCCTCTAAACCGATTCGCTCATCATGCTATGCAGGTGCTCACAAAAGTTTTGGAGCTTGGGGATGATCTCCTCGTTCCACGTCTCATCATTCTTCTCGATGAAGTATGACTTCCTTTCGTCATTGAACTGCTCAACCAATCGACAGTACTTGATGTCCTTCAACATCTGAAGGTACGTCTGACATTGCACATTTTCGTAGTCCCTCACCCGGTTGAAAAGACACTTAGCACGGTTCTTGATCTCCACCAAGGTCCTAGAGCCATCCTCGTTCTCTTGAATTCGGTCAATCCTCCCAACAATCTGATACAAAGTCCCCTCGATCGTGCAAATATCATGGGTGTAGTAGGTCTCATCTCTCTTCAAAATGGCACTGTCAAGGTCAGCCGTCTTATCCTCGTTGCGGGTGCCATGATTGGTGTAGAGGGTCTTACGGATGTAATCCTTGGTGTCGATGATCTCTTTGGGGGTCAGACCAGAGTACTCAAGTTGATGGTAAAGAGCCCTCGTTTTCTCGGAAACATCCATACTCGTCTCAGACTTGAAGGACATGGCAGCATCCAGGATCTTCCTCGTTGTCTCCTTAGAGTTTAGGATCTTCACAGCCTCATCGTCCCTCAAGTTCCCCTCGAAGGTGGCAGGATTGTACTTCTTCCACAATTTAGACACGAGTTCCGGGCGTTTAGTGAAACCAATACCAATAGCAGAAGAAACGTCTGACGCCGGGATCACAACCTTCGGGATTCCCAAAGGCTTCAAAGTTCTCTCATGTCCGAAGAGGTAGGGATACACCCTTCCACATGCGATGCAGTCTGCTAAAGAGTTGTGGGCGTTCTCAAAATCCACACCAAAAATTTCCTTATATAGGACCCCCAATCTAATCGGAGTCAGAAACCTTTCCTTATACAGATCTAGGGTGCATCTGAAATTGAGATTCTGAATCAGAGACAGATCCAGTTTATGCCGAATTATCTCAGATCTGAGGACCGAGGTGTCGAAAATTGCGTTGTGGGCAACCATCGTAGTCGTCCGCGGTCCAATGAACCTCATAAAATCGAAGAAGACTTCGGTAAAGTAACGACCATCTTTCATAGCCTTTTCTTGGGTGATACCATGAATATCAATTGACCCCTGACTGATTTGGAAGTCGGACGGGTAAATAATTTCATCAAAAGTATCGATAAGACGACCCCTTGAGGAGAATCTCGCTGCGGATAGAGATACTGCTCGACACGTGTCAAAACAGTGTAGAGTTTCTGGGGTGACGACGACGTTTCGACGACCAGTGGGGAGGCCGGAAGTCTCGAAGTCGAATGCGATGTACTGCATGCAACTCATGTTAAATTTGATTCTATTTAAAACTTTATATTCCTACTTAGGTAAGATGTGCTTGCGCCTTTGGACCCTACTTGGATACAGGTACCACCCCCTAGAATGCTCATGCGATCTGTGTGGCAACAACTTCGAATTTACAGAAGATCTTGTCGCACATATAAAACATCACAAAATGAAAGAAATTGACAAAGTGTTATCACAAGGATATGGAATAGTTCGTTGTAATAGATGTTGGACATCTTTCATATCCACAGAAGCATTCACAGAACATCACTGCGCCCAAAATACATCACGGGCTCTTACAAAAATCACAATTTCTGATCCATAGTTGATGGAAACACGAGAACATTTTCCTCAATAATTTGACATTGATAGTTACCAACACTACAAATGTGATCAAGTTCAAATCTCGAAACAAACTGAATGAAAAATGACTTTTCTACTTCAGCTTCAAGAAGAGTCTTGTAACAGTACGCATCATTGAAGGTTTTAAACGCAACAATTTTACCACCCCCGGTATATGTACCACGCTCACGACCAGATACGTATCCCATTATATGATACGTATTACACGCACTGACAATCCGAGAAATCTTACGTCTCACGGGGACGGGTCTATGAATCAAGGGGGACTTAACTGCCAACATTGTTTTTTAATTCCACTGATATTCACTTAGTTTTTAAAAATTTACAATCCAACACACAATTACAGTATCCAAGTGGGGAATACATCCAATATTTAGACGCGTAACACGACCATGGTAAATACATATCCCTAGTTATGTACCGAATCAAACGATCCCTGTATATGCTCATATAATTACTTAGATTTTTCTCGAACAGACCAACGTCCATTTATCAGTGAATTCCTCTTTTCCCAGTCTGTAACCTCGACCGTATCACACGGTGGAAAAATAATCGCATCTTTGTTAATGACTAAACAATCATACGAGGGGTTTTCGATGACAATTCTTGGGACACATTCTACACGAGTCACCATAGTCGAAATAGACTCCAAGAACATCTTGTACCTGTGAGCATCGTCGTATGTGAGAAATGCAATAATATTATTCACTGGAAGCTCATCATCGTCATAACTTTGAACCGAATAAATTCCATCAGCATACAAAGTTAAAATGTAAAATGCATCCGTCTCAAAAACCTGATATAGGTGTCTGCTGTTCCTGTGAATAATTGATCGAACGGGTTTGATAGATTTACGAGGCTTGGAGCGCACACGACTCACACGTTGTGGAAGTGGTGATCGAACTGCAAACATTTATTTATGTATAATGCGTTTCTTTAAACGAGTAGTCTGGATAATGCTTCCGTAAATAATTTTTGTTGTTCATGAAAATTGTCAACTTTTCAATCTCACTCATACCCTCCGTAGTCAACCAAACAATCTTCTCATCGTGCTCGACCGCTGTATTCATAGTAAAACTGATATTCTCCACAACTCTTGGCACCGGAATCAAATGCTTCTGTAAAGTAAATAATCGTCTCGTGGCCATCTTAATTATACAAATAAATAATATTACTTAGGTTTATAGATGAATGCGTTGAACAGAGGTGTTGAAACAATTTACAAAAAGGATGATAAAAAACTCTTCAAGTTGAAAGGTGAGGAAATTGTTCGTTCATCTAGTGTGTGTCAAGATGAAGTTGAAAAGTCATTCGTGACAGAATCTGTCAAAACCGCCGACGCGTTAGTTATTGCTTACGACGTCTATAAAACCGGAGTTAGGGGATCGATTAGGGGGTTCGCATGTGTCCAGTTCAAAACCTATCCAGATTGGATCTACCTGGATTTGATCTGCCGTGGATCTAACACGAAAATGAATTATAGAGGGAAACCCTCAGCCGCACCGGGACGAGCCTTAGTCGAGAACATAAAGGCTATAGCACGATCGATGAAGCGGAAGGGTATCGTGTTGTCCGCAATTGACGGTGTTATCAACTATTACAAGAAACTGGATTTCCAGGTTGCAGCCGCGGATCTGACTTGTGATAGGAGACGAACACAACCCAGAAAAGCGCGAAATATAACTTTGACGAAAGATTTTTACAAGAATGGTTCGAGGTTGTACGAGGGTGAAAATAAAAAACTAAAAGCCAACAACTATGGCACCCTCATGCAGTGGTGCTTGTAATTAGCCAGTACGTTGTCGTTTTTCTAATTTATTAGCCATACGTACAAGATTATTAAGTGATGTCGTAGAAATTTTAGATCTAACTACGTTTTTTTGTCTATCAGATAATTGTTTTGTATTCAAGTAACTATTAAGCTCGCGTTTTCGCTGCAATTCAACTGCATTCTTTTTCATTTTAGTTAAATTTGAACCATTATTATTGAGGAGTCTCAAAAATGCATTTTTATTAGTAGGTGTTAGACGTGTAAATCTAGCATTGTTTAGATATGCTTGTAGATTTTGCTTGGGTGTCAGGTTCGCGTTCGTGGCGTTGGCTTGGTTCTGGTTGTTGGGAGTCCGATTCACGGTCATGGCGCTGGCTTGGTTCTGGTTGTTGGGAGTCCGATTCACGGTCATGGCGTTGTTGCGAGACCTCTTCTTCGAGGGGGATCCACTCACCACACTCACCCCTCCACGGGTATCGAGTATTTGAGAACCTTCGGGTAAAATACTATTAATCACGGTTTTGATACCAGCTCTCTTTGAATTGTTACTTATCTTATTTTTCAGTCTAGAATAAGCATTTATAAGTTTATTCGCATCGTCTTCACCCCAATAGTCTTTAAATTTAATGATTGAATTTGCGATAGTATTTGCAGTGGTGGTATTTGTCGCATTCGCAGAACTTATCCACTGGTTGGGAAGTCCTTTGAGACCTGGAGGTAATTTTGGTTTGTTGCGTATCATTTTTTGGAGAAGTTCTTGGTCTGGTGCCGCCTCTCGTAATCGATTGGCAACCGTCTTCGAACTAACATTGGTGGTTCGTAAGCATGCCTGGTTATTGTTTAATCGAACATTACATGAACTTCTACCTCTGAAATTCAGAGTGGAAAATCCACTGTAGATGACAAATCCTGTGGCCGCATCCTCGATCATACATTTGACCTTTCTGTTCCCCTTTGCGTTTATGTAAAGACCAGCACCGACACCCATTCTATCACCGGTCGCCACGACTGTATTGTATTGAGCCGCATACACGTATTGGGAAAGATCACCGAGTGTTTTGAAGAGTGCTGGGATCACACCCTGTGCAGGCTTCAAAATCAACCACGGTCCATATTTTTTGATTGAATTTTGCACGATTGTCTTACCCACTAATCCATTGTACGTAACATTCCCCGTCAATCTTTTGAACTCATCCTTAAATTTCGATTTGAAAGTGAATGTTTTATTACCAGTTCTAAATGTAGAAGGGATTTTCCGAAACTCCGTCCTTCTCGCCGCCGCATTGGCACCCTTCATATCCTTGACTGTTGTGGGTACCGAGAATGGAAGATTATTCTTAGAAAACAAAGAATCGTGAAGCATGTCGTAATAAAGAACAGCCAGTACATCATCCGTCAATTTCAGTTCCTGTACATTTCCCTTATTTCCTAGGTCTTCCATGAACCTTATGTCATCAACTTTCTTGAGGAATTCTATGAAACTCTCGATATATTGATTAGAATTCATACCAGTTCCATTTTGACTAATGTTCCTCTTGTTCGTTATCTTGGACCCAAATTCCATCCTCATAGTCTCTTTGATCATTTCTTTGAAAATGGTCTTCGTGTCACGTGGAGTATTGATGGCTAACTCACTCTTAGACAACGCGATGCGTGGATTATATCCCAGATCCTTCCGAACCCCACCTTTAACCTCAATCCACTCCGTCACGTAAATGACATCATCTGACTGGTTTGCTTTAGGATTTGGTAATATTAGTTTATACTCAAATGGACTAAAGTCCAATACAACTCGTGGATAACATTCTTGGTTATTCTTCGCCTTTACATTCTTTCCAAGATTGTACGTATACTTAAAATCAATCAAACGTGTTTCGATATAATTTCGAAGGCTCCAATTTTTAGACACGAGCATACCAGGATCACACAATCTTGGTGTGTTGAAGAGGGTAGGTACACCTGACTGTTCCAAAACGTGAGCCAAACTCATGCGATTTTCTTGGTCGAGAGATGTGATTATATTCTTCCATGAAGACCCCCCAACGACAGGATACTGGGATTTACACTGTTTGTGAAAGGTGAGACAATCTGATTTTAACGCTTCGATTACATCAGCCAGAAATGCTATATCAAAGGTTTTTGAACCCGGTGACTGTTTTCTACTTTCAGCATTCAATGGAACATCAAAAGCCGACAGATCCTGGAAAATATTTCCATCGTCTGAAACAGAGCACGCGTTCCGTGCCATATCTACTATGACCTGAGATTTTTTCTCAGGTCATAGTAAATGTCGTCAGTTGGTTCAGTCAGCGGACCACTCAGAAACTACAATTTGAACAATACTGCCATGTCCGCAATCAGCAAATCGGGCAAGAAGGCTGGTTTTACCGGTAAGAAACTTGCTATTTTTGTTGCGGTCATAACCTCAACTCTTCTAGCGATGAGTGCACCCACCCTCGCCCTAGGTATTAAACAGCAACGCATGAAATACAACCGTAACGCGAGGGCTATCGATCAGAGGTTCGCTCTTGATAATATGAAGATGAATCTTCAACAAAGGGCGGCTCTCACCAACCTCCGCGAACTCGCATTCGAAATTAACAGTAAGGCGAACACCTTGACCCTTAAAGAACTCAACCGTGCTCGTCTCGTCAACAAGAATGCCAAGAATATCGCATCTAAGGCGGCCGCTTCTAATGCGTTTCGCCAGGTCATGAACCTCCCCATTAAGACTGTTGCGTCCGTCACAGGTGTGGGTGAGAATGCCCTTAACGTCATCTCCAAAACTTCCACGAATGTGAAGAGGACTATAGCCGCTGGAACTGAAACTGTCGCCAAGGGTGCTGAGAACGTGGGAGAGACCGCTCGTGTGATGACTGGTGGTATGAAGAATACCGCCAAGTTCCTCGGTCCCTACGCTTTTGTTATGACTATGATCGCCATCATGGCGGGTCCCATGACCTCTGTAACGGTCATATCCCGTGCCGTCAATATGGTGACTGGTATGATGTCTAAGGGTATTCCCATGACTAAGAGTGTAGTCGTAAAAATTTTCAATATGCTCTACGCTTCCCCCACGGCTGCGACCAACACCCCAGTACCCTCTTCCAACCGAATTGTCAACCTAAATAACAATTGAATGTCAGCTCCCGAGTTTAAAAATTAGTAATCAAAGCCGAAACATCAGTTCATAGACCCACTGCCCATCGACGATCTCCTCTTCGATGAGTTTTTCTTTGAGTTGTTCAAGTTGGGTCATTTTAGACCTGAGTATAGCAAGGGTCTCATCATAACAATCTCCAACAATTAGATCAATCTCCTCGTCGATAAAAGCTGATGCATCTTCTGACATGTTCCGGTAATCGTAAAAACGTTTACCAAAACCATAGGTTGTAACCATTTCGCGTGCAATTTGATACACCATGGCATAATCCGAAGATGCACCAGTGGTGATACGATCCTTTCCATATATAAGTTCCTCAGCTGCACGACCACCTAGAGCCACCTTGATTTTAGAAAGGAGGTACTCTTTCGTGTACATCGCAGAATCTGCATTCTCCTCTTGTGGTTGAAAGAAAGTTACCCCACCAGCTGCACCCCTGGGGATAATAGAAACTTTACGCACGGTATCGTAATCAGGTGCAAGAACACCTATGATCGCGTGACCAGCCTCGTGGTAGGCGACGAGTTCCTTCTTTCGTAACGAGAATTTCACATCCCCCTTAGCCCCAACAACGATGCGCTGATACACATCTTCTATAATCTCGTTGTTGATAGTTCCACCCGCATCCCTAACAGCCCGGATAGCGCACTCATTTAGGAGGTTCGCCAGGTCAGCCCCAGAAAACCCAGTGGTCTGCTTAGCGATGTTTTCGAGATCCACTGTGTCGTCGAGCTTCTTGTCCCTCGCGTGTACACCTAAAATCTTATTGCGCCCCTGGACAGTCGGGAGGGATACTTGGATCTTACGATCGAAACGACCGGGTCGGAGGAGGGCTTCGTCCAAGATATCAATCCTATTTGTAGCGGCAATCACAACGATGCCAGTCTCATTATCAAAGCCATCCATCTCCGTAAGAAGTTGGTTTATCGTTTGCTCTCTCTCATCGTTCGCAGGGAATCCTGCACCCCCACGCTGCTTCCCAACCGCATCGATCTCATCTATGAAAACGATGCATGGTTGATTCTCTCGTGCCTGTTGGAAGAGTTCGCGTACGCGCTTTGCTCCAACACCCACGAACATCTCAACGAAGCTCGCGGCAGAGCACTGGATAAAGGGGACACTTGATTCACCAGCAATCGCACGGGCGAGGAGGGTCTTCCCTGTACCCGGGGCACCAGCGAGGAGGGCACCGCGGGGAATCCTGGCACCACTACCAAAGTACTTTTCAGGTTGTTTAAGGAAATCTACAATCTCCTCGAGTTCCTCTTTAGCAGCGTCAATGCCCTCGACATCGGCGAAGCGGGTATCAACCTCTTGGTCCATAGTAAATTCATTAGATCCCAAAAAGGGATTGGGCATCCCACCACCTTGACTAGAAAAGAATGTACGGGCGAGTGTATAAATGTAAGCGACGAAGAAGAATACAAGTATGCTATCGATCACTGACACGGGTTGAGAAACATCTACAATCACATCGGCATCACTTTCCGTGAGAACCTCCCAAAGTTTTTCATTTTGAACAATTTGGACATCCCCGTAATCACCATTCTCCTCGTAAAATTGGGCTATATTCTTATTGGGTTTTACAACAACTACTGGGAGTTCCTTTTCCTTCAAACTGTGTATAAATTGACTATATGTTTTGACTTGATATTCGGGTTTGCGCTCCACTCCCTTTATAGAGATACTGGGTGCTGTAAGACTGAACATCTTTCTATGTGCACATTTTTTTAGAATACCCTATGACCGCACACGTGATTCGCTTCCCCGCATGCCCAGTTGTCAAACTATCAGAATGACCACCCATCCCCAAGTCGTCCGGGCTTTCGTGAATCACGAGGGATCTTCCAATGACATTCGCTTTGGTTCCTCGCAATTTTATGAGGTCATCTTCCATTGTAAATTTACAGACACCCTTAGAGTCGAAGCGGATGTTACCAAGATCCCCAACATGTCTCTCCTTGGAGCCTGGTCCGCCATGTTTCTTACCATAGGGGTTGAAATGACCACATGCACCCATACACCTGTCGGTCAGGTCACCCGCCTCGTGAATGTGAATTCCGTGTGCGCTGTTTTTGTACTTGTTTGATTTTAACACTCCCTTTATTACAACTTTGCTACCCTTTTCTACAAACTCGACAACACCTTTGATGTTGGGATGATTGAAAAATGTTGTTGCTACAATCATTTAATATTCACTGGGATTTTATATCGAGCAAATGACATCTTCTCCATCATGTAGTACATTTGATATCCATCCACAACACTTGGACATCTATACTGATCCGGCATACACTCGGGAATGCCTTCATTTGAATAGTAGGCTGTTTCACTCCTACGCTCTTCAAAGTGGGAAGGATGGTGGTTCATTAGCCATGTCAAATGTTCGGCACACGTGTGTATCTTACCATATCTACGGGTGTATTCGAGAGTCAAAGCCATCCCAATCTTACACGCGTACATATAGTTTTCAAGTTTTGACCCGACCCACATGGTCATCGGGTGTTTTTTATGTGCTGGGCGGTAGCCCCTCCTCTTTCCATCCTTCGTGTATGGTGCGTGTTGTTCGATGTAGTCTTCCTCATTGGAAAAATACCAAGCTGTGTAGAGCATTTGACATATTTCCAATTGGATTTTGACGACATGTTGGTCACAAGATCTCTCGGCAATTTCACGAGGAACAAGTGAAAGAAAGAAAATATTCATTTACATTGTTAGTTTTCATTACAAACTTAGGTTTCTGGTTCCGAAATATACTCTTCTTCGTCGGGGACGTCTTCTTCATCAGGTTCGACGTCCATCTGTCCCTCTTCTTCGGGGATGATATCCTCTTCCTCTTCCTCCTCTGGTGGATCTTCGATTATAATTTCTTCTTCTGGTTCCGGTTCCGGTTTCTTCTTCACCTTCTTCACCTTCTTAACTGCAGCTTTGTCGAAAATCTTCTCTAGAATACCTGCAACCTTTTTAGAATATACAATCTTTTTTTCGTAATTCTTTTTAATTTTTTCGATAAACTCTTCACTGAATCCATGTGACTTATACACCCGAATCACCTCCTTGATCGGGGGAAATTTCGCATGACTGTAATACTTTTCATGTAATGTAGCAATCTCCGTGTTAAGCTTGATCCGGACAATCCCACTTTTAAGAATTCGTAACGTCACGTGCACAGTATCAGCATACACGATATCGGGTTCATTTGTTTTTTCTGGTGGTTGATACGGTGTTACGGGAGGGAGATTAGGTTCTTCATAAGGAAGACCCATCTCTTCGTTATTTTTTTTCAGCATTTTCAGGTACCGCTCTGTTTTATAGACGGGTGCCTTTTTGAACTCAAAGAATACAGTTGGTTTGGAGTTGATAATATTATACAAAATTGATCCCTCGGAGGGTTTATCCACCACCCGCGACGCAATCGGCTGCCCATAACGTCTCGGGGGACGCCTGAATGTAACCATCTTGTCTTTTTACGTCTTCACTCTCTAACTTAGGCTTTAAAAAAAAATCAAGCTCCGCGCGAATCAAGTGTGCAGATTGTTGATTTTGGTGTGTGTAGTACGGACCCCAAATCTCAATAACTTTCCGCTCCTTGTCATACCACAAGTAGTCGAGTCCCAACTTTTGGGTGAGCCAATAGAACTTCTTACCAGTCTTCCCAATGAACGCGAATAACTGATCATCCGTGTAATCGGAGACACTGACTTGAGAGTAATGTGCGTTCGGTGGTGTGTAAGGCGCCATCTTTTTTCTTGTCTAAAGATGCCTCCTTCTGTTTAAGTAGGTTTCGAACATGTTTTTGGGAATAGACTTGATTTTTATTTTTCTTGTCGTTTTTAGTCACACGCTTTTTTGGTTCTTTGTACTCCATGATGATAGTATATAGTGTTATTATTTTAACTTAGGCTTCATCTTCATCTACGAGTGAGATATCATCTTCACTGCCATCATCCTCGGAACATTCATAGTCTTCGTCTTCACTGTCATCGAGTGGTACATACCCCAATGGAACTTTCATAAACAGATTTGTTTTTTCAAGTGTATCCACGTCGTAAAATCCAGAGACAGAATCTTTGGGAATTTCTTCTGACTCCGTGGTAAAATCGTAGAAGTTGTGTGCATTCTTCTCGAGAAAGTGCACAACATATGAATGTTGTGTTTCTGAACGTATTTGGGCGATTTGTGTCGTACCATCCTGACAATTTACATCAATAATCATGTTTTGTTGATTTTAAATTTAAATCTTTAATAATAATAATGGATACCCTGAAAGAAGAAGGTCTTTGGTACCTATCAAACAGAAAAGTAAAACACAACGACGCGGTTATGTTTGATATAGACGATACCCTCATTTTCACGAATGGTCGTGCAAATGAACCCATTATAGATCTTCTACATGCGAGTCAAAAAATGGGTTATAAAATTATAATCATCACAGCGAGACCCGGAATGGACAGAGTGATTCAATGGACTATGAGACAACTAAAACAGTATGGAATTGGATACCATTATTTGGGATTTACGAGTGCACCCACGAAACATCTTATGAAAAAACATCTACCCTATAATTTTATCCTCTCTGTTGGTGATATGCCAACGGATCTGACCAACTCTAAACACTATCTCAACATTTCCAATTTCGATCACAATTGAGACAACTGACAAAAGTTGTCATAGGTTCATCCGCTGATCTTGTCTGTAATTGGTAATATGTAGTCTTTTTAGACTTGCACCGCCCACATGTGAAAAATCCTTCCTGGTTCTTAATTTCACGGGAGAGAAACTCCTTTCTCATTTCTTTGTGAATTTTCATTTCACTCGCCTTTGCGTAAATACCATTTGGACAAAGCTCTTCGGGTCGCATATTAACAATATCACTTGATGATACTTTCTTCTCAACAAGTTGTGTTTTCAAGTCTGGATTTTCTTTGAAACTACTTTGAAGAGATAGAAACTTATGCTTGTAAATATTACTATATTTGTGATTATCCCAAGCAGGTTCCTCACCTATTTTTGTCGCATGAGCTATAGCGTGATTCACTATACATTTCTCGAGATTGATACATAATGTACTATCCTCAGGAATCTCGAGAAGTGTGGCTAAACGTTCGACAACAAACTGTCGAGTCTTGTTCTCCATTCTTAAATTATATTTACATCAAATCTTTATTTACTTAGGGCAGGGGAAGTCCCTCATAAGGATCGTCGATATTCGGGCTGTCGAAAGCATCGGAAACACGACGCGCGGGGTTAGTATCAACAAAACCATAGCGATAGTCAGCGCGGGCACGCTGTTGGTAAGATTCACGGTTACACGACAAGAATGTGACCACTATCCACGCGGCAACGACTGTTACGGCAAACGCCAAGAAGACCCGGTTATTCATTTATATTTTATAGATATTTTTTTATGAGACAACTCTAAGATGAAGAAAGCAGTTCTCATAAACGAGAAACTGGGGGACGTTACAGAGATAGATCTGGATATAAGTCCCCATAAAAATGAAATTTTTAAAATTTTAGGGGGATCCCAAACGTTTATTGGGCAGTGGCCTGATATAGACGTCGTTATAATGAAAGCCGAAAATGGTAAAGTGGTGAATGAAAACACTTTACCACACCCGTTTGATAAGGAAGAGGTGGGTGGGAAAATTTTACTTGTGCGAATGGATGAAAATTCAGATCCGCAAGACTTTACACTAACCGAGTACCTTGGGTACAAAGGCGTCTCCGTTTAGGACAGCATTGGCGTACTTCATGCACAACTGGAAATGTACATATGCCCAGTCCATCGGATTTTCGATGGATGGTTTGCCGGGAAGGGGGTTATCGTGAACGGTCCCGATAATATCAATCTTATCCCCGTTCATAGACTTTGCTGTCAGGTTACCAACCCTCTTCAACCACATGACATGATCCTCATTTTTACAATCGAAACTAACGACAAAGTGTGCCATTATATATTATATGGTATTCTTTTCTATAAGTAGCCGCGCACTTGGATCAGTAACCTTGGTCCATTTAGGACGCCATATTTCAGATATGAGATGATCGTTATCTTTTCCGTAGATGTCCCAAAACATAGTCCTGTAAAATACCTCCTCCTTGGATAATGGTGTATTGTGCGCGGCATAATCACGGGTGTTTTTGTAAATATCATCGGAAATCACCTTATTTGTGTACATTTTGATTTCATCTACCCAATTCGTACCAACCGCGTCACTCATACCATCCTTCTGTCTCCATAAAATATCATCGGGAAGGTATCCCTCGAAGGCCTCCCGTAGTATTCTTTTTTCAATGCCACCCATTTTCTCAGTTTGATTTATGTTCATACAAAAGTCAATGAAATGTTTATCGAGAAATGGAACGATGAGATCCAAACCGTGGGCACCTGCACACCTATCAGCCCTTAACCCATCAAACTGATGAATCAAACGAAGACGACGCATGTTTTCACAAGCAAATTCATCAACATTTGGTGCGTTATGGAAGTAGAGGTACCCACCCAAAAGTTCATCACTCCCCTCACCCGAAAAGATGTACCGACAGTTGGTATTCTCTTTGATGTACTTACACAGGAGCCACATGGGGGTGCTCGCCCGCACAGTGGTCGTGTCATAGGATTCCAAAGATTTGATGACGTCTCTAATGTGGGAGATCCCCTCTTCTGGTGTAAAAGTAACCTCAGTGTGATCAGTATTTAGATACTTGGATACAGTACGTGCAGCCTCTAAATCGGGACTCCCCGTTACACCTATTGAAAAGGTCTTGATCCTACCCAACTTCCGTGTAGCAATCGATGCGATGAGACTACTATCCAGACCACCTGAGAGTAGAAAACCTATATCACGCTCCGTATTTTCGATACGCGCATGGACAGCTTTTTCAAAAGTTTCACGAAGTTGGTGGGTATCGAGGTGCTTATGTATCCCCCAGTACCCATTGTGGTAACATACAAAGTTGTCAAAGTAGGAATCGTAAAAATGTCCAGGTGGGAAAATATCAATCTTGGAGTTTAAAAAAAGCAAAGCTTTGACTTCACTCGCAAACGCAATTGAACTGGGTCCGTAACGGGTGTAGAAAAGTGGTCTCACACCTACGGGGTCTCGTGCAGCCATGATACGTTTCCCATCACTGACCACGAACGCAAAATCACCATTCATAAGATCAAGTGCCCTTTCGATACCATGACTCTCGATGAGGGGTAGTATAACCTCACAATCACTCTGACTCGATCCAGGTGGTTTTGGAAAATCGCGATGATTGTAAATCTCACCGTTACACACAAGCATGTGTGAGCCTCCGTGGAAAGGCTGCATACCCGCAGGTGTGAGATCGTTTATAGCCAACCTGTAAAAGTCCATACGGCATTTACCCAGAGTATTGGTGCGGTAGTCATCAGGTCCCCTGTGATTAAGAAGATGTGAGGATATCTCAACTTCTTCACCGAAAAGGGCTATGATACCACACATTATTGTTACATATCATGTAATGTTTAAGCTGTCGTTCAAAACCTTTCTATACATATAGTCGTCGGCGTTACCGTCCATCTCTTGACCAGACATGGCGATCATTTCTTCACCATTAAACATCGATACATTGAAATCTAATATACAATAAAAGGAAACATTAGAACGCATAGACATTTTATCAATGTCGCCGTAATCAAATACTTCAAGATTCATTTCTTTCTCTATATCTTTTGGAGTTTTAACAATTCCTTCCAACCTTGGCTGAACCGGACGTCTATTATCAGACATGTCAAGTATTGGCCATACACCATATTTAAATTTAAAATGAGAAACATATTTTATACAATTAACACCTACATCTTTTTCAGAAAAACAAGCAAACCTAGACTTACCATTTGGATCTACCAAACTCAGATATGTTTTACATGGGATAAATTTTACAAGAAGGAACTCCATATAAATTATATAAGGAAAAAATCTTTAAATAATGTATGAATCTTCCGAAGACTGCTGGTCAATGTAAATATATGATTGCTCTCAATTCAGGTAAGCCAATTATCATCGGGACGGGTCCAGCAGGTTCAGGGAAGACGATGCTTGCGTGTCACACCGCAGCTGAGCACATTCGTAAGCATCCCCGTGGGAAGGTTGTCCTCACCCGACCAATTGTCGCAGCCGATGAAGATATGGGCTACCTTCCCGGAGATATGAACCAAAAAATGGAACCATGGACACGACCAATGTATGACATCTTTGAACACTATTTCACCCATAATCAAATGGATCGCTGCATTAGTATCGAACCCCTCGGGTACATGAGGGGGAGAACATTCAACAACACCCTCATCATCGCCGATGAAATGCAAAATAGTACCGCAAATCAGATGTTAATGTTATTGACTAGGGTTGGACCGGGAACACAACTCGTAGTCACAGGTGACTTGGAGCAATCCGATCTCGGGGAAGACAATGGTCTTTCTGAACTTATATACAAAATGCAACTCTTTGATCTCAAATATCTCGAACACGTTAGAATGAACCAAGATGATATTGTTCGGCACCCAGCCGTAAAAGAAGTGCTTAAAGTCTTGAATAGTTAAAATATAAATGACGAAGGTTATTATCGCTCTCCCGGGTAGAACCTTCTCGGGTTCATTTCTCATGAACTGGACACAAACAATAATGACCCTCTTGAAAAAGGGGTATCATGTTACGGTCTCAAATGAATTTTCGAGTTTCGTCGCCTTTTCTCGAATGAAGACTCTCGGGTTAGATGTTCTCCGGGGGTCGGAACAAAAACCATTTGGAGGTACATTGGAGTATGACGTTTGGCTCACGATCGATTCTGATATTGTCTTTACTCCCGAACAAGTCATAGAACTCATCGAAGATACAAAAAAGTATCCCGTCGTCTCCGGTCTCTATCGGATGCAAGATATGAAGCATTATGCGTGTGTGAAAGGGTGGGACACCGACTACTTTAAAAAGACTGGAACCTTTCAATTTATGAGGGTTGAGGATATCGATAACGAAGAAAAATATATCCCTGTGTCCTACAACGGTATGGGATTCTTTGCGTGTCGAAAGGGGGTCATCGAGAAAATGAGGTATCCATACTTTAGCTACCCTCTCATAGAGATTGAAGCTGAAGATGGGAAGGTACTACGAGACATGTGCTCCGAGGATGTCGCCTTTTGTAAAAATCTCTCAGATGCTGGTTTCGATATCATGGTAAATACGGGTCTCCGGGTGGGGCATGAGAAGATTCTCGTTCTTTGATGTCCTCAATAGTAGCCTCTATGATCTTTAATCCAAACCGCGCGGACAACATTCTTTCTTCCAATTGATTTATTTTTAACTTTAAAATCTCGTATTCCTCTGAAATATCATGCACTTCTTGATCGATATGTCCATATTCTTCAATAAGTTTATAGTTTTGAGGAATCTTAAGAAATTCTGTAGCAATTTTGTCACTGTACTTCTGTAACTCTTCCATCATTACTGTATAACTTTAGGAAACATTTCTTTAGCTGCTCTAATTCTAAATTCAAGTTCCGTTGATGGCCACTGAATGAGAAAATCCCCTTCCTGCCACTGCCCATCCGTACCGAGGATATCGTTGTAATTTTTACGATCCTTGAGGCGGGGAAGCTTAGTATAATCATACGAATTGAAAACTCTCTGAGGAACAACTTTACCAACTCTCGCCCAAAAGGTACCACCGGGTGTAACCCCAGTCTCTTCGAGGTGCGTCCCAACAAAGAGATCTTGGATCAATTGATTTTCATACATGTACCAATGTCTGTACAACGGCATACCAGCGATGATCGTATCGAGGAATGCTTTACCAATCGGGGAGTTCCGGATGATCATGTTACCACAATTGATACCGTTACAGTCAGCTGGAATAAGAATTTGGGTATCCCCTGTCGCATATTCTTTCACGATATCTTCAATTTTCGTGTTCATATTGGTTATCATGACATCACAATCTGAATTAAAAATCCACTCAGCATCCGGGTATTTCTCCATCGCCTCCTTCATAACGAATACTTTACCCCATCCGGATGGGTGGTGTGTTTCGGGGATAGGGGGTAGTTTAGCCATGATGGGCTTACCCCCCGCTTTTGCACCACAATCTGTAGAATAATGAAGTTTATATCCATGTTTCAGACAGTATTGTAATTTATTTTTATAGAGTGTCCATTCAGCGAGTGGTTCAAACTTCTCATCGTGCGCAGAGACAAGGACGATCATTATACTTTTAAACACCAATTCTTTTAATTACATTAACAAATCATACAGGTTTGTATCAGTTGGTGAAGAAATGGTATAGTTATTCGTTTCATCCAACTTCCAACGACTCTTCTGTTTTTCCATAGATTTTATATGCCACAAAGCACACGAGGGGCTTGGTTTCAAACCTACAGCATTATCGGTTCCGGTTAGTTTCGTATGAAGTTCATCTGTCCAATAAATGTGGTCACATTTTTTGTAAATGCGCATTTGATAATCGGGCCAATTAATAAATCCAACTTCATTGATATTAAAACCAAAATCTTTCACTTCCTGTTCAGTAATACCCGGGTGAATGTTAATTCGAGGTACTGCAATTACCTCTGCACCCGTGTCCTCTATGATTTTTTTTACAGATTTTATGAGAGTCTCTTGTGGCATTTCATCTGCATCTAATCCAAAAATGTATTCACCAGTAGCAATTTCTTTATGAAAATTATCGTTTTTACCGAAACCATCAAAAGGACGTCTGAATGTATTGATACGATCACCGAAATGTTTGAGAACTTGTTCAACTTTATCTGTGATATTATTTGTATCCGCGACAACATTTATCTCATCCTCGTCGTCTATAGTTCGTGTCAGTAAATTCAAAAGTGAAAAAAGCTCCCTCGATTCGTTACAAACCTGAACTGTATAAGTGATCTTCATTATAATTAATTAAAGATGATAGTCTTTAATTAAAAATGAGGGTGTCGGACTACATTACACAGTTTCTTGTTGAAAAGAATGTTACAAAATGTTTTTGTGTCACAGGTGGTTTCGCGATGCACCTCAATGATTCTTTTGGACAAAAATTGAAGGTGATATATACACACGGTGAACAACCTGCGGGATATGCAGCCCTCGGTTGGTCAGCTTATGAACATAATCCAAGTGTATGTTGTGTAACTTCTGGATGTGGTACCACGAATGCAATAACCCCGTGTCTTATTGCGTACCAAGATAGTGTTCCAGTATTTTTCATTAGTGGACAGGTGCAACATAGGGATAATATACGCACACATGAAGGGAGAATTAGGGGCTACTTTGGTTCAGATTGTGATATAGTTGCGTCTGTAAAAACTATCACGAAGTGTGCGATCGAACTCACAGATCCTCGACAGCTTCTAAAGGTACTGCAAGAGTGTTATCATAATCTGACCACAGGTAGATTGGGTCCAGTGTGGCTTTCTGTACCAGTCGATATTCAATCGATGGAAGTTCCTGAAACACTCGAGGAATGGGTACCACCACCCGGACGTTCAGCACCCGTGTCACCCCTCCCACAGGAATTCCTGGATGTTTGGTCAAAGTCTAAAAGACCCATTGTTATGGCTGGTAATGGCATTCACCTCTCAAAAACAAAAGAAGTTTTTAGACAATTTTTGAAGTATCACAGCCTTCCATATGTCGTGAGTTTCTTTGGAAGTGATCTTGGTGATGACTATACAGGTAAAACAGGAATAGTGGGTGATCGTCCCGGGAACTTTGCGATTCAAAATGCAGATCTTGTGTTATGTCTCGGGTGTAGGCTGTCCAAAGGTATCACCGGGTATAATCGCGATCTATTTGCACGTGAAGCGACGATAGTGTATCTCGATATCGATGAATCAGAGTTTTTAGAACAAAAGAGGTTGGATATCAAAATTCATATGGATCTCAAGAGGTTTTTTGAATTAGAGTTACCAAAAATGCATCCAGATGAGAAATGGATCATGAAAAATAAAGAATGGAAAATGTTATGGTCCAACGAATTACCCGAGAAAAATGGAGATCTCATATGTCCGTACCGCCATCTCAATACATTTTTCAATGTAAAAGGTGATAACTCAATCGTGACCGCATCTTCTGGCTCTATTTACAATGTCATCTGGCACATGCATAAATACAAAAATGGTGATCGATTCATTACAAGTAGTCATGGGGATATGGGGTACGAGTTTCCAGTTGCAATAGGTGCATCCACCCATGGGAAGCGTTCATATGCAATTTTAGGAGATGGTTCTTTCCAATTTAATATTCAAGAGTTACAGACGATCAAACATCACAATTTACCTGTAACACTGATCGTATTTAATAATGATGGATATGGGGCTATCAAAATTACACAGAATATGGTATTTAAACGAGAATTTGGTACGAGTTCTAAGAGTGATATAACATTTTGTAACGTTGAAAAAATTGCTCGCGCCTATGAATTACCATATTATAGAGTTAAGTGTGACGATGATGTTGAATATCTTAAGCACCCCGAAGGACCCATAATCGTCGAAATTATGTGTAACGTCCAGGGTAGATATCCAAGGGTTGCAAATAAACCCCTACCTGATGGAACATTTAAGAATATGCCACATGAAGAAATGACACCGTTGTTGGATGATGCCACGTTGGAGGAACACATGTTTGTAAAAAGAGTTTAAAGCTGTAATACCCAATATTAGAAATGAGAATTCTCGACTGCACTCTTCGTGATGGTGGATACACCAATAACTGGAACTTTTCCAAGGAACAGGTAGTAGATAGTTACACCGCTTGTAAAAATGCGGGTGTAGAATATACTGAACTTGGGTTTAGACGCTCGGGTCCCGAGGAGGGTTTCGGTGTTTGGTATCACACACCAGAGTCTCTCATCAATGAGACTCTCGGTGATATCGTGTGTGAGAAAACCAAAATTGCCATCATGGCACAGATGGGTACATTCACAATCGACGACTTCGTACCCAAGAAGGATTCGTTGATTTCTATGGTTCGAGTACTTATCGCATATCACTGTATCGATAAGGATGATTCCAAACTGAATGTTGACCTGATTAACGAGACGTGTGACATGATTTTAAAACTCAAGGAACTTGGATACGAAGTTACTGTCAATATTGGTCGCATCGATAAAATGACAGATGCTCAAATCGAAGAGACGTGCAAACTCATTTCTAGAGCATCCCCAGACTACTTTTACATTGCCGATACCTACGGTCATCTTGGTATCATGAATATGAAGGAGATTCTTGATGTAATTAAGAGAGTATATAGTGGTAAGATTGGATTCCACGCACACGACAACCTTTTAAATGCAACGGTCAAGTCTATTGACTCATACTACAATGGTGTGTCAATCGTCGATGGAACTATGGGTGGAATTGGTAGAGGTTCCGGTAATGCCAAGACGGAGCTTCTCATCGCTCATACCATACTGAAAAACAAAGACGAATATGATCTACTCCCAGTGCTTGAGTACTGTGAAAAGTGGATCGGTAGTTATAAGAATAACCACGTTTTGTATTTCATCACGGGGATGTATTCAATGCATGTAAATTATGCCATCACTCTCATCGAAAAGTATGATTTTACATTTTCAAAGTGTTTCAAAATTCTCATGCACGTGCTCAAAGAAAATAAACACCACTTTTTTGATGGTAAATACCTTCAATCAGTATGTGATCTTTACTGAAATGCCATTATCTACACTAATTGACTGACCGGTGATACTCATGTTATTGAAACAGAGTAGGTGACATATATTAAATACGTCCTCGAGTCGTACAAAAAACTTTTTCAGTGAATCGTACTCTTCCATCGATAATGTTCTCCTCGTCATTTCATTATCAATGGGACCAGGTAATACAGCATTTATGAGGATGTCCCTCTCTTTGAGAGTGATTGATGCGGCGCGGACTAATCCACCTATGGCGCTCTTTGAAACGCAGTACGAAAGCTTCCCTACCCGCCCACTCTCTTGTAAAATAGAACTTACTATACACACCCTAGCACCACGTGAAAGTTTGCCGGTCTTTTCAAAATAGTCGAGAGATTTGACAATACTATTCACATTCACGTTCATCATATCATCGTACGTCTGTACCTCTATGGTACCTATTGTATCATTTGTGTTCATACCAGAACACCAAATGATACACATTATATTGTCGAATGTTTCCAAACCCGAGAAATCATCTGGTTTGGAAAGATCGTAGTGATCACGTGTTAGTGGGACAGCCTCGGGTAGGTGGGAGCAAATGTATTGACCCACGCTACCTGTTGAACCAAAAACAAGTGTCGTCATACTTACTATATTTATACAGACCTTTAAGTGTATCGTTATCTTCTACAGTGACAGTCTCACCTAGATAATGTTCAAACAATGTTTTAATGATTGGGATATTTTTTGCTACACCACCAGTCAAAAATATTCTGGACCTCTTATTGAACGTCTCATTGAGAATCTTAACGTATTGTTGCACATAGCATCGAATGAAACTACACGCAATCGTATATTTCGTGGTGTGTTCATGAATATTTGTTAAAGCTCCGTGACCATCGAAACCGTATGCACTTTTGAAAAATCCAAGATTGAAGTTTTCTTTTGATCCAATCACATCGTCTAAATTTACGTCAGAATAGTCTGGTAAATTGAATAGGTCTTTGAAAAACTTCATACTTCTCCCAGATGGAATGTGTGTCATGCAGTTCAAAATGTAACCAAAAAGTGGTCGATTCTCAGTGTCTTCTCTATATGCGCGCCCAATTTGAATCACCTGAGATCCCGTACCCATGTTTATGATGACGTCACCAATTTCCAAATCTTGATCAATCCCCATCACAGCACTCTGTAGGTCACCGAGGGGCGCATAAACTTCAGACCCACCAACTTTACCACACACAACTGGACCATCCCTAACAGTCAATGGAAGTTTGAAACGTGTATCTTTTTGACATCTACGCTTCATATCATAAAACCCAGTTCCACATTCAAGCGTTTCGTGTGACACGTGATACACTTCATCGAGTATAGTATCGACAAGAGTACATAGACGACCACCCTCATATACTTTTGAATTGAAATATGGAAGACCGTGGTACGCAAACAAACCCGTATCAGTTAAGTCATCAGACGACTGTGGTTCGACATCTTCACACATCCATGAAATATAGTATGGAGTTCCTTCGATATGAAATCCATGCATCTGTGAGCACACGTAGAGTTTTGAAAATGTATAAGAGCTCAAAATATTCTTGACAAAGTTGGAAAAATCTTTAACATTCACTTTCTCCTTTGTCAAGTATTCGAAAACTTGAACAGTATCTTTGTAGAGTACCTTGATATGCGACGCCCCAAGATCAAGATATAAGCTCATTACTGACAATTGAAACTACATCTTTAACCAAAGTGTCATTTAAATCAACTTTTACAAATTCTCTACAGTTGATGAGAGTGATTTGATCAGACATAACCTTCTTATCTGCCTTGAGATGCTTTAAAATGAGTTCGTGATCGAGAATAATGTGCTGACTGTACCTCTTAATTATATCCATATAGGGTCCGTACCTAATGACATCTTTTTGAAAATACCTGTCGATGACGTACATACCAATCATGACCGCAACACCGTGGGGAATCTTGAAGTTTGACATACTCTCAAACACGTGCCCAAATGTATGTCCATAATTGAGACATGGTCGAATTGTTTTTTCAAGTTCATCTTCTTCGATGACCTTCTTCTTGATTTCTAGACACTTCTTGAGAGCCTCTTCGAGGTTGTCGATATTCCAAGGAAGATCATCGAGTGCGTAGAGCTTCAGAATTTCACCTGTACCGGAATGAATATCGTCTTCACCCAACGTTTCAAGAAAGGTGACATCTATGAGAACCCGCTTTGGTGGGTAAAATGTCCCAAGTTGATTTTTACTGTTGTTATGATTGATACCCATTTTTGAACCAATACAACTGTCACACATAGATAGGAGGGTGGTTGGAGTAAAGTTCCAATCAATACCTCTTTTGAATAAGGCTGCACACATTGAAGAGATATCTTGTGTGATACCACCGCCCACAACATGAAGTGTATCCTTTTTCGTAAAACCAATATCCACAAGATAATCAACCAACTTTAAAACTGTAGTAATATTCTTGACATCTTCTCGAGCTTCGATTTCGAAAACATACTTGTACCCACTGTAGCGATCTTTGTAAAGACTGAGAACATTTTTGTCAATAGCAAGAACATCTTTACTACCTATGGTGGGTAGCTCCTTTGTAAAATCGACAGTGTATGTGTGAAAAATTGACTTGATTTCCATATGTATTAAAACCTATCTACCCTTTATATAACTCTCACCTAGTTCCGATATGTCCTTAATTTCCCATGATGCCCCAAACACCTCCGCCCATTGTGAAAGTAATTTCTTTTCTGGATACACGAGGTCACAGCATTTTGGCATCATTCGTTTAGAGAAAACATATTGTCTAACAATGTCCTTAACATCTTCTATGTCTATGAAGTCGAAGTACCTATCTCGTTCGATGACGACGTGACCCTCCCTCTTACACACCGCACTAAACCTCGTTGGGAGTTCTCCGGGACCGTAACACCCCCAAATTCTGAGTGAATATGCATTTGGTATTGCATCTATGCGTCTATCTATCAACCATTTTGACAATCCATATGGATCTGTGGGTGGATCACCACGCAGCGCCGCACCACTTGAAAAGTATATCAATTTACCATTAAATACCCGTGCAACATTTTCAAACATGAGAAGGTTTTTGTATAAGACTTCAGCATCATCGGGTTTCAATCGACTCCCGCCCACGACTGCACAATGAATAACTGCGTCATATTCGTGAGTCTTAAAATACTCCTCAACCTCTAATTGATTCGTGAGATCAAGATCTTGTCGTGTAAGACCCACCCAATCTGTATCACGGATAAGATTCTTACCAACAAAACCACCGGCACCTAATACACACACACGCATTTATTTAAAGGTAGTGGAATACTTTAAATAAGATGATTTTTCTCATTGACTTGGATGGAACCCTGCTAGATAGTGATCATTTACACTATCAAGCATGGGCTCGGGTGCTTAATTTAAGTCATGAGTATATAGAACGAGTAATTACTACTCATGGAATTCAGTACATCCTAGACGATTACCCAGACCCACATTACCTGAGAAAACAAAAAATTAATCAGATGTTGAAGTTTGAAGACATTAAACTCATGAACAATGCTGAATCATTCATAAACTTCATCGTAGAAAATAATATCAATCACGTCGTCGTCACAAATACAGATCGAAAAGTTGTTCGACATTTTCGAGAAAAACTTCCAATCCTCAACAAACTAAAAAACTGGATCGTCCGTGAAGATTATGAAAAACCCAAACCCGACCCAGAATGTTACAAGTTGGCACTTAACCTTTTCCAGGAAGATAATGAACCTATCATCGGTTTCGAAAATTCCAATGAAGGAGTACAAGCTCTCGCGAATGTTACTCACAATATATTTTACATATTTCCCGAAACAGACTACTTAAAAGTTTTAGAACATGTTAAAACACAATGCCCAAAAAGGTTTGGTACGCACCCAATAAATTTGAATCCTACGGGGAAGAGGAAATCAAAGCCGTGGAGGCTTGCCTCCGTGATGGCTGGCTCGCTGGATTTGGTGACCGCACGGTTGAATTTGAGAGGAGGGTGGCAGACCTCTTCGGGAAGAAGCAGGGACTCTTTGTAAATTCTGGGAGTAGTGCAATCCTCCTCGGTCTATGTGGTCTCAATCTCCCAAAGGGATCAGAGGTGGTCACACCCGCGTGTGGTTTCTCTACGACCGTCGCCCCCCTCATGCAATTAGGTCTCAAGCCCGTGTTCTGTGATGTAGGTCTGAATTCCTATGTCCCAACCGTCGAACACCTCAAGAAGGTTGTCACCCCTGAGACCAAATGTCTCATTCTCCCCAACCTCATCGGAAACATGCCTGATTGGCCAGCGATCAGGGAGGCATTCCCAGATCTGATCCTCTTTGAGGATTCTGCGGATACCATCACCCATACCCCATGCACGGATATCAGTACCACAAGCTTCTACGCGAGTCATGTGATCACCGCGGGTGGTGTCGGTGGTATGGTGATGTTCAATGATGAGGAACACCTCAAGAGAGCCCTAATGTTCAGGGATTGGGGACGGATTGGGGACAATATCGAAGAACCCAGTGAGCGCTTTAATCATTCAGTGGATGGTATCCCCTACGATTGGAAGTTCCTCTACGGTGTTGCCGGGTACCACCTCAAGGCTTGCGAAATGAACGCAGCTTTTGGGCTCGTACAACTCGACAAATTGGAGGGGTTCCTCCAAAAGAGACGTCAAAATATTGGGAGATACCTTGAGAACCTCAAGGATACACCGTACTACACACTCCCAGATGATTCCCAGATACCCAATTGGCTCGCCATCCCCCTCCAATGTCCAGATCGCCTCGAACTCTTGAAGTTTCTCGAAGAGAATGATGTACAGACACGGGTCACATTTGCAGGGAACATCACCAGACACCCAGCCTTTAGGGAATATCTGGGGGAGTTTGAAAATGCCGATCGTATCATGAAGGATGGATTCCTCCTAGGTGCCCACCATGGTATGGACTTGGACGATGTCGATCGTGTGTGTAATTTGCTTAAAACATTTGCAGCCACTAAAGTAAATGTACAGTAACGTACTTGTCACTGGTGGTTGTGGCTTTATCGCCTCTAATTTCCTAAACATCATGAAGAAAAAACATCCAAATGTACAATTTGTAAATATCGATAAACTTGATTACTGTTCAAATATCCAGAACGTTGAACCCGGGGTTGCCACATTTGTCAAGGGCAACGTCGGTGACGCGACTCTCATTAAACATTTAATCGGGATATATTCTTTTGACGCCGTATTCCACTTTGCGGCCCAGAGTCATGTCGATAATTCATTTGAAAATGCCCTTTCCTTCACGATGGATAATACCCATGCGACCCACGTACTCATAGAGGCGTGTCGTCAATTTCTTCCCAAGGTTGAGTTCATCCACTTCAGTACAGATGAAGTATATGGTGAATCCAAAACAGACGTACCCTTCACGGAGAATGAAGGTGTCCTCAGACCAACGAATCCATATTCAGCGTCCAAGGCTGCCGCAGAGATGATCGTTCGCTCCTACATTGAATCCTTTGGAATGAACATTAAGATCATCCGCTGCAACAATGTGTATGGACCCAAACAGTACCCAGAGAAACTCATACCAAAGTTCAAGACACTCCTAAAGAGAGGGGAGAAATGTACCATTCATGGCTCTAAATCGGCTATCGTTAAGAGAGCATTCATGCATGTTGAAGATGTGGTAGATGCTGTCGATATCGTTTGGAAGAAGGGTGTCCCGGGTGAAATTTACAACATCGCTTCGGATGACGAACTCAGTGTGATGGAGGTCACCCAACTACTCATAGAACTCATTTTGGGAACGACGGACTATGACAGGTGGATAACCTACATCGATGATCGCCCATTTAATGATAAGAGATACTACATCTGCGCCAACAAATTGAAGGCTTTGGGGTGGTCACAGAAAAAAACGAGGGAGGATCTCATAAAATTTTTAAAGGAGTAGAAGTATGAAGCCAATCGTGGTCAATGTCTATGTGCTTCTCATGTTCTTGTCCTACGTGATGCGTAGGACAGGGACATTTTCATTAGAAGAAAAAGTGAAGATGATTGAATTTTTAAGTTACATGGCGACCAACCCCAACTCTAGAATAGGGGAACATGGGGGTGGAGCGACTCTGTTAGGAGAAGCGATGCGATACCAACCATCGCAAGTCGTCCATTTACGAGCTCTGTCTCAGGCTTCCAAAAGCCCTGAACGTAGCCCTCATCCTTAGGATTCGCCGCTGTTCCGAGGAACGCCAAACTGGCAACAGCGACAGAGAGACCAATATTATCATGAAACTGGGTGCTGATAGAACTACCAGTCATAACCTCATCAACGACGGCAGATGTGAATCCGATCATAGCAGCGCGTCCATTTACGCGCTCAGCAACGGATAGAAAGTCCTTAGGGCGATCAATGGGTGTCAGCTTGGGAACCCGGGATGTCTTACGCTCAGCAGAAGCCTTGGTTTCATATCGCTTATAGTATGATGGCTTGATGGACGCACGAATGAGAGAGCTCATTTCTACTTACTATCCGATCTCAATCTTTAAGTTTCTTGTCTTCCTTTACCAAAATTGCATTCAGGACATATAGTTGAACGATCAAACCAGTCGTCGTGTAAAGTGTCGTTGCATTGAGACCATACTTTCTATACTGATACACAAACCATAGGGAACTTGTCAGGATCCCCAATATAACAGTTCTTTTTAGATTTACATCTATTTTTTCAACGTTACGCACCTGTCCATACATTTCGATAAATCCAAGACCGAACGCGACACTTGAGATAATATCGTCCATTTATTATATATTTAGAATATAAATGGATTCAATTTTACAAAAATTTGCTGGACAAATTACAGCCAAAACAATTATCAAAACAGTCGAAGAACTTCGGATTGAATATATCGATGATGGTATCACCAAAGAAGATATCCCACCAATCATCGCCCGCCTCGTGTTCGAAGTCGCAAAGTTCAAGAGACTCACTGGACCGAAAAAGAAAAAACTCGTCATCGCCATTTTGAATCATCTCATTGAACAAATTGATTCTGGTGAGGAAGACAGTGACTTTGAAATTATTCTGAAAAGTATGGTTCCCCCAATTATTGATAGCTTTGCCTCCATAATCAAAGTGAAAAAGGCTGCACTCAAGTGTCTCCCATGTATCGCTTAAGGATAAGACACATAGTCATACTATATGCGATTTCCTTCACTGGAAGTTATGATTCGATACGGAATCTATACTGTGAAAGAACTCGAACGCTTCGCAAAGGGACTCACACCGAAAAAGAAAATTAAAGTCCTAAGTGAGTGTACAAAGTGTGACTTTGTGCACGAAGGAAATATTTGTTTGAATTGCCACCCATGAAATATTGTACAGTGACGAGTTATATGTCCAAAGGACCAGAAATTGTCAGTAACAATCATATGTGTTCTGAAAGACAACTTATCAGATACCTCTATAGAGAGTGTATGAAAAAGGGATATAAACCCCACCAATTTACAGACTGGTTACACAGGAAATATGGAGAGTTGGTCGTTTCAAGACAGAATATATACGGTGATGCTATATCACTTCCATGTGTCATGTGTAGGAAAGCCATGGAAAAATTTGATATTAGGTGGAAAGCCCATGACGGTTGTCGGTGGGTGCATAGTAAAAAAACTGAATGCCTACCAATATCATTGCCGACAGCAAAACAAAAGAGAATTTTAGGATTTGGGTGTAATTATTAAACCCAGTGCGGATTCCAAGTTGTTATGGTTTCGTTTTAATGGCTTAGTTCTCTTTAGCTTTAGCGCACTGTTGTTATTAGACGCATTTTTTATTTCATCCATACGCTTCGTGGTTGAAACAAAGGGTATAGTATTTTCTACATGTGGTACAGTTTCCACCTCTTTTGGAACCTCTGTGTCCAATGTTTGATTTTCTCGAAACTCCTCTATCGTCATAGTTCCACCAAATTCCTTTAGAGACCGCCTTTTTGGTGCGAGTTTAACCGGTCCCACTTGATTGTACATTTTCTTCCGTAACATGACGATGTTACCACAAATCCTCCCGCCTATAGTAAGCCCATATGTATCGATCGCATATGATTTCATACAACTCCATGAACAGAAATGTCCTTCTGTTTTAAATATGGCACGCCTATCGTCGTATTTGTATGGCATACTTAAAGGTGTTGTATCGAAACCGTGACAACACCACCAACACCACATAGTTATGTAATTTATTTTTTCTTTAATTACTATAAGATGTTCAGGAGAGGTCTGAAGTACGCACCACCAGGAACAACAAATACCCAATCACTCGGGTTACTTGCAGTGTCCTTATTATTTCTTCTGACTATCATCTCAGTATTTCTACTCGTCTATCTGAGAAGGAGGAAAAGAAATGTACAGAAGAGGAAAACTGAAAAAAACCAACAGGCAGAACTTCAACAACAACAAATTGAGTTGGACAGACACAAAGAAAATATGTACATCGCTGGTGAAAAGTTGGGTATAGATAGAGAAGATCTAGAGCAGGAGCTTTTCGGTTCGTCCAACTTGACATGCCTCGTGTATCCAGAAAATGGTAGGTGTGACGCAAATTTTTACGATTTGAAAAACGGTTGTTGCGAACTCAAGAGTAACGCAAGTGAACTAAACCGTAAAGAACGCGACGAACAAATAAGAAAATTGATGTTGACGGTATTTTATGCGGTACTTCCGGAAATAATTCTACAATCTATCTTACCCAAATTGACAAAGTCTCCCAAATTTTTGGCTTACCAAGCTAAATTAGACGCAAAATTGGCTATCGCCGCCGGGACCGATCCCGCCACCAAAGCTGCCGCTCGAGAAGCCGGACAAGAAGCCGCCGAAAAAGCCGCGAGACAGGGTGCGAGTAAAGCCGCACAACAAGCTGCACGAGAAGCCGCTGAAAAGGCAGTTACGAAAGCCGCTCAAAAAACCGCTCAACAAGCCGCTCTAAAAGGTTTCTCAAAAACTATGTCTAAAGTAATCGGTAAGGTGGCGGCGAGGATGGTAGTTCAATTTGCTCGGCGAATGGCACAGATCATGATGAAGATACTCGTAAAATTGAGTTCCGGTCCCGTCGGTTGGGCTTTATTAATCTTTGATGCATTTGTCATCATACAAGACACAGCGGATGTCTATAATTACAACAGTTTTATAGATAATAAAATCAACATGAATTCTCGTGATCAACTCATCTACGCATACAACAAAGCTATCAAATTAGATGGTGGTGATTTCCCAGTGTTGTTCCCATTTTCACTGTTATTTCAGGAAGAATCTGAAGGAGTAACGGTTCAATATATGTCACATATCTTCATGGAACATATGGATATTTTACTCGAGGTGGATGGTGGTACCGAATATCTGGTGGATATGATATTCAGTGGTTTGGAAGCGGAAATCGATGGTGTAGAACCACCACCACCATCATTGGAAGAGGAACAAAAGGCGGACAAAATTGCCGAAGAATTTTTTGACAAGGCGAGAGAGAAACACCACCGCGCACTCGATCTGAAATATTTTGAACTTTTACAGGCAGCCATACCAGCTAATAGACGAAATGAAATTGTACTCGTCCAAAGTATGTCGTCCAAGGAAACGATCGGAATCAGTATATCTGAAGCAGCAGCAAATAAGTGGAATGTAGATCAAAAAGCTGATTGGTTCAAGTACCATGACCCATTCTTCCCACCAAATAGACCAACTGCGGATTGGTCTCCAGCGATGGCGGCTGCCTATACTGATACATATCTCACACCAAACATGTCAAATCCGGGGACTGAAAACGAACCAAATATAGTAACTAAAAGCTTGCCCCAGAAGGTCGTTCTCGCATATCCATTTGGACCACTGGTGACGTTTTGTGAAAAACCAAGAACATCCGCTAAATATAAAGAACCAATTGATCCAACGAAGTATGGTGTCAGTTTCGATTTAAAAACTGGAGTGTGTAATTATACACGAGACTATTGTAAGCGTTACGGAATAGATTTTAAACGTAGAACGTGGAGGGATGGAACATCATACAATGAATGTGAACTCGATAAAACACAAGAAATTTTTGAATTTATATTTGGTCAAGAGAATGTCAGACTGGTTAAGACATGGTTCACGGACCCAGAGATGGGTGCAACCATGACTATACAAAATATAGAAGATACCTACAACCGACGACAAGAAAAACATGGTACAGCGGGGGCTATCGCAATAACTCTTGCTGATCCAACGGGTATAAAAGAAGGTTTTGTTCAAAATATCGCCGAACAACTTGGAGGTAGAGAAAAATTCTGCGATCCCGCAGACACATGTAAAAGGTTTCATGTAAAGCACACCGGTGGTAACTTCATGACTATGACTGCTCGCGATAAGAATGGGGATGTGTATTCAAATGGTCAGGGGTTCCAAAATCAGGTGAAGGATGGCGAAGATCATACATTTTTCGTACCCGAGGATGGTTATTTTAAAGCTGATTGTAACCCGGGGAGTAGCGATATTGTTCAATACAAGGATATTACAAATCCGTTGAAATGTTCATGTTGGTATGGTAAAGCGAGGTGTGGTGATGATGGTGATTTCTGGTCGGTGACGTGGGATGCGATCGTTGACGTAGCTGGGGACGTGGGTGAGGGTGTAAGTAGCGCAGCTAGTACAGTGGGTGGGGGTATAAGTAGCGCAGCTAGTACAGTGGGTGGGGGTATAAGTAGCGCAGCTAGTACAGTGGGTGGGGGTATAAGTAGCGTAGGTGGTTCAATAGGTAGCGTATTTTCAGACAGGAGATTGAAACAGAATATTCACAAAATGCGCGTCGCGTCACCTATCCCGGGGCTCTCCCTTTATACGTGGGAATGGAATGAGATTGCGATGTCCAACTACGGACTCAAAGGACGCGACTTTGGATTTATCGCTGATGAAATCGACGATCAATATATTTCCAAGGATGTGTATGGATATGAATTCATCCGCGAAGATTCTCCAATTTACCAGGCTCTGGTGAAATTAAAATCTCGATAAGTATCAAAGGTGTGATGGCATCAGCGTCATTCAGACTTTATCTTAAAAGATCAGATGATTACGCTGATGCGGTGCGCGCATTTAAGGCAAGTGGGAGTGGCGGGGACCAGGCGGTGGTGGTGGCGACACGTAACAGCCTAGCTGATGCAATGAAATCCCTCGATCCCGCCGTATTAAAGGCGGCGTACAAGAGTGATTCCGCGAGGTTTATGAAGAATTTGGAAGTTTTTAGCAAGGCAGATCAAGTCAAAATAGCTAAAAAGGTAGATGATGCGACACTTAGTGCCGATGTCACTAAGTTGAAATCGGCTGATGACGCAGGGGGTGCGGCGGCTGGAGGAACAACAAAGTATGACACAGCACAGACGCTGATTAAATATACTGCCGCTGGTATCGCTGGTTTTACATTGATTAACTATCTCGACAAAAAGTATGATGATGAGGAGAAGATATACAGAAATTGTATGGCTGCCTGTCTCCCCCACAACTGGGATGAATATCAGTATGGTGCCATAAAAGAGGATGAACTCGAGTACAGCACACCAGAAAGTATTAGAGAATATCAAATCGAACCAATTCCAAATCAACCCTACTGTAAAATGGGAATGGAGTGTGAAAATTTCTGTGGTGTGACATGCGATGAAGAGACCAAAGCCGATATTCCACTCTTGGATCTCCCGGGGAGGGTGGCCGGATCGGCGGCGGGCGCGGCAGGTCAAGGCGCTGGTCAGGTCGCTGGTGGTCTTTTCGGTGGAACATTGGAGGGTTTGGGAGCTGGCGGTCCAGGTAGCATGGGTGCGAGTGCGGTATCGGCGATTCTGGTCATGGCGGGTTTTATATTCTTCTTGTTGCGAAAAGATTAAAATCCATTCGTAATAATTCCATCTACATTGTACCTATACATATACTCCAACTCTTTGTCTTCTTTATGTGTATAGGTATAAACTTTGATATTCTTAGACTTACAGTAGGATATGAACTTGTGATCTAAACACGTCCAGTGAAGTAGGACAGCTTTGATACCTCCCCACGTTATTTCACCATATTCCCCCTCGTGAAATGTCGTCTCAAATGTAGATCCCTTTTGAAATTTTAATGGTAAGCTGTAGATAATCTTTCGGTTGAAACTACAGAAAATCACATCATCGATTGGTTCAGTTTCGTAAAATTTTACGATTGCCTCGACCACTGAAATGTCACTACCTTTAATATCTACGAGTACGAGGGTTTTTCGTATAGCAGGAACTTTATCGTATAGTTCTTGTAATGAACATACACCAGAATTTTTCAATTGTTCCAATGTCATATCTTCGATAAATTGGTTATTCAAATATATGTCATGATACAATACCAATTCCCCAGTTCCACACACCTGGACATCAATCTCAACGCCATCGTATCCCCTGTGAATTGCTTCACGAATTCCCTCGATGCTATTGTCCCTGTATTTGAGGGAATATCCCCGATGTGCGATACACTTCATCCTTACTTAAAGCTATTTTAATTCTTTATACTAATGATCCTTAGTATAGATGTTGGTATAAGGAACTTGGCGATGTGCCTCTTGGACGAGGATTCTGGTAACCTTGTGAAAGAGTGGGATGTTGATGGAATACCCCCTCAACATGCTGATGGTGTGTATATTTCCATGAGAGACCATCTGGATGCGAGACCCTGGGTACTCACAGCTCAAACCATTCTCATAGAGAAGCAACCTGAGCGCAATAAGAAGATGGTCTCCGTGATGCACTTTTTACACGCCTACTTTATCATCAAGTGTCCCAAGGCTGAAACTATTCTATACGATGCGAGACACAAAATTCCAGATGTAGCTGGTCCGGGTAAGGCACAGTATAATAAAAGAAAGAAGGTATCCATCGAGAGGTGTGAAGCGTTCATCCGAGATGGGAACATGAACGCACATTGGCTTCCCATCTTCCTGAAGTCTAAGAAGAAGGATGACTTGGCAGATACCGTGATGCAGGCTTTAAGTTTCGTGAATAGGAAGGAGGTCATACCCGCTTCACAAAAAAAGAAGACGACAAAGTTGGTACCGAGGCGACCCAACGAGAATCAAAAAGCCACAAAGTATTCAAAGTCAAACTTGGCTTGGATGTATCTGAACAAAGTCGAATGTGAAGTCCTCGAAAATAACAAAAGATTCATGAAGGATCTGAAGAGATACTATCGGGACATTAACGAGTTGATTAAAGAAATGAAGTGAGGAGGGTATATACAATGAGTCTGACTATTCAAATGTCTGCGACCCCCAAGCTTAACATTGATAAATTGGTCAAGGGTAGTAATAAACGCATAAAGACCACCTTCCACACGAAGAAGCCCCAGAGGACCAACCACCGGGTGGCTCTCGACGAACTCGATACATTTCTGGAACTTGTCGACGAAGCCATGGATGCCATGAGTAACACACAGTATGAATTTGATAAAGCACAAGAAAAGCTACATAAACTATACGATTTTTGTGGAGAGGTACCATTAGATGATGAACGTAACTATTAAAGATTTGGGGGGAACTAAAGATACAATGAAAAAGGTTTTGGATCATGGATTTGTAGAGTTGGTGGATCACATGCCACAACAAGAATTGGACAAAGCGATCGTAGATGGAGCGCGTGTAAGTTATCAAACAGGTACCAAGACCACACGTGGAGACAGGGGTCTCATTCGTTACCTTGTTCGAAACTGGCACACATCACCCCTGGAGTTGGTCGTATTCAAGTTTCGTATTAAGGCACCACTGTATATTGCACGTCAGTGGTTGAGGCACCGAACAGCCTCTGTGAATGAGATGAGTGCTCGGTATTCTATCGTCGATGAAGAATACTACGAACCCGATATCCTTAGAGGACAATCGGCAGTCAATCACCAAGGATCGGAGGGTGTTGTTGAAATTGGTGACGAGTTGAACGAAACACTCTCCGCACAGTACAAGGCTGCATTCAAAGTCTATGAAGAACTCTTGGCTAAGGGGGTATGCCGGGAACAAGCGCGGGGTGTTCTTCCACAATCCACATATACCTCCTTTGTATGGAAGATGGATCTCCACAACTTGATGCACTTCCTCCAGTTGAGGATGGATCACCACGCCCAAAAGGAGATCAGAGACTACGCCGTGGCAATCTATGAGCTGATCCAACCCCTGGTACCAATCAGCATGGAGGCCTTCATGGACTTCCGTGTGAATGCCATGCAACTCACAGGACCTGAAATTGATGCCATTGCCGATGGCAAATCCATAGACAGCCCGGGTGAAAGAAGGGAGTTTGAGGAAAAACTAAAGAGGTTAAAAATAAATATCCCCGTATAATAAATGCTTGCCATTACAAACACACTTACTGTATTCGCTGCCGATAAGAAGAACAAGGGATTCAAAAAATTGAGTAAAAAAATCCAAAAGGAACGGGACACCGATGTGGAGAAGATCAAAGAGAAGGTCTCTGATATTTTCCGTGATGAACAGCGTCGCATGAAGGGATATCTCGATGAGCATAATAAGTTGATCAAGAAGAGTGACAAACCCAAAAAAAGTAGGAAAAAGTCTATCGATTTTTACGAAAAGTAAGCCATAAGGTGCACAAAACAAAAAACATCGCTAAGGGTGGATTATCCCCAAATTTCTCAGCCAATAGAGCGCAGACAACGCTGTACTGGACGAGCTTAATTTCCTGTTGTGTTTTTATAATAGAGCGTTTCATAGACCCCCTAGACTTTTGGAGACCATTTACCGTCGTATTTATTTTACTTACCGTACCAGGTATCTCCGTCGTCTTCATGAATATATCACCAACATTCACAGATTCTATTATTTGCTCTTGAATGAGGGGTTCCAGGTATGTGAAATAGTTAAAGTCTGGATCCAGTTTGAGACATATACCTTCTATTGTGGAGAATGCCTTGGCGAGATATATAAAACTACTCGGTACGACAAATGGTTTTTCAATCGCAAGTTGTGCAGCGAGATCATCATTTACAATTCCAGAACCGTCTAGGGTCTCTAAGTATCCTAGGATGGTATCAAAGAAGAGTTCAATATCAGAAACATCTGAAGATGTTGGAACAATCACACCTAATTTGACTAGGGTATCGACGATACCTGCGGTGTCCCTCGTGATTATAAACCCAAAAAGTTTTGTGAATCCGTCTCTAAGTTCTTCCGATAGTGGTATGAGTAATCCAAAATCATAAAATACAAGTTTTCCCCTTGGTGAAAATCCCAGGTTACCTGGGTGTGGGTCGGCGTGAAAGAGACCATTATCCATAGTTTGGATCACATATGCATTTATAAGGGCTTCACATATCTTCTTCTTATTCACATTCTTGTCTGTAATCTCAGTCAGTTTCATTGACGGTACATATTCCATCACAATCATCTCATCATTCGAATACTTTTTATACACTTTTGGAACTTTTACCCAATCAACATCTTTCATAGTTTTTCGAAACTTGATGGCGTTATTAATCTCCTGATTGTAATCCGCCTCACCTAATAGGTATTCTATAGATTCATCGAGAACTCTCCCTGAACTATTACCTGTATCTATACCCACATACTCGAGAAATTGTACAATGTCACGTATATTATCGGTATCTTCTTTCATGATGTCCAGAATCCCTGGGCGTTTTAATTTTACAACAACTTTTTGACCGTTTTGGAGTACGGCCATATGGACTTGTCCGATACTCGCGGATTTAAATGGTACAAGGTCAAATTCTCTGAAAATATCATAATCTACAATGGTATCGAATTCCACGGGAGGAACGTTATCTTGAAGTGATTCCAGTTCTTTTGTAAATTCCGGTGGATAGAGGTCTCCCCTCGTCGAAGCGATCTGACCTAATTTTACAAATGTCGGTCCGAGTTCCAGGAGTTCCTCTTTCGTCCATCGACCAAGTTCTGATTTATTTTTTACAGTCGCGTTTTTCCATAGAAACTTACCAGCAAATTTCCATGTTTTGATCTTCCTGTCAGATTTTGGTCGTATAGGAATTTGGTTCGCTACACATAGCATCCTACTTTTTGTAAAGTTTTTATTTCTTCGTATATTAAAATGAACTTTCTTAAACCACTGAGTGGTCCGATTGAAAAAGTTCTCAAAGTACCCATCATTTTCACACTGGTGGTGATGTATCAAGGTTTATTTTCACACAATGCGGTTGAAGTTCCGGAAAGATTGGCTAGACTTTTTCAGTTTGAATCATTTCGATTATTTTCGCTCATCGTAATTGCCCTCGCTGTCACAAGTGACGTGGAATATGCACTCCTATCGACATTGTTTTTCATTGGTACTCTATATGCCCTAAAGACACCAGAGGAGAGAAAAAAAACTGGTTTCATATAGTATATGTGGTGGATCTTTCTACTTTTATATTGTTCCTATCTCATCCTAGGTCCCCATTGGGAAACAAAACTCTTAAGGGGTGAAAGGTTAGCCATTGTTGATAGTGAAAGGGAACTTTTGAGACGCTCTATTTTTATTTCCTATGTCGCACTCTTGTTGATCTCCTGGTTTTTACTCTTTCCATCTGAATCGTCATTCATGAGCGCTCTTTTATTGACCGTCGCGGCAACAACCGGTTTTCACATGAAGTATGGACCCGAGAAGCCCGTCCCAATGCATCTTCTTCTGACCCTATTCCTATTATATCAGGGGAGATCATACATGTCTATCCAACTTTGGCTCACGATGGCGCTCATTACATTTTACACGTTGATGCATGATAAATTATATATCCCCTAATATTAGAATGAAGATTCATATTGTGGGTGCCGGACCGACAGGTATGTCCCTAGCTTGGGAAATACTTAGATCGGGTGAACACGATGTGACAATTTACGATAGAAAACTTTCAGCCGGTGGTTCTTGGTGGGAACCCGATGAAGACGTGAGAGATCTTCACGCGCACCGTATAGTTTTCGATCGCGCATTTGTCAATACCCAAAGTTTGTTTAGAGAAATGGGAATCAGGTGGGACGATATATTTGAACCAGTTAGTAAAGGTGTGTATAGTTTTGTCTTCAAGTCACTCAGTCTGAAAGATTATGGTGCCCTCACTTCACTATCTTTTAGGGTTCTAACCAAACCCGAACACTACAAGGGGGTCTCTCTAAAAGATGCTCTGGGTGATCTTTCAGAAAAGGGGGAAACTTTACTCGAACACCTCCCTCTGTTGATGGATGGTGTCAGGTGGGATGTCATGTCAGCCTACGAGTTTGTGAAAAGTTTTGACTACGTCGCCCTCTCTAAACAATACACCCAACGGGTCTCTGGGAAGGTCATGTGTGACGCGATGGAACAGGCAGTCCTCGATGCAGGTGCAAATTTTGTGTTTGGTAATGAACTCACGGACTTGGAGTACTTTGAGGATGGGTACAAGGCAACCTTTTCAAACGCGACCACGCTCGAGGACGGTATGCTCTTCCTCTGTCTCGATAACAGTCCAGCCATAAAGTTGTTAGGTGACAACTGGGGACTTGATGGAGAAAAGAAGGTCCGAGAAAGTACCTACGGGTGTATCAATATTCTTCTAGACTTTGACGAACCAATCAAAATTAAAGATGAGGTGGAAATCATAACATCCACAAAACTCCGACTTCAACCAGTTGTCTTATCGGATGGTGTGACAGTGTCATGTATAATCACAGATCTCAATGAAAATGTTATCAATACTCCACCAGAAGAGTTAAAAACCCTCGTTTTGGAGGAATTGGATGTACCCACCCCCAAAGAAATTCGAATAGGTTGGGGTGCAGATTGGGACGGTGAGAAGTGGCAATTTTCCCAATCCTCGGGGGTTCTCAGTCTCCACGGACAGCTCCCCTTTTTTGGGAAATGCCCCAAAGTTGCCATGTGTGGTATGATGTCCCCGAGGAAGACACCCTATTCGAGCATCGAAGCCGCCGTTGAGGTATCAAGGTCCCTCAGTCACCAGGAATTTGGCACGAGGGAGCCTCTCCAACCCATCCTTCTGACACACATGATTTTATTGATCATTGTGGTACTTATAGTTTTAATTCTACTCTATCGTAACAGAAACCTATGAAGTTTGTAGCCTCAGTATATGAACCCATGTATGAGTTTAACAGTAAAAAGTATATACGACTCAAAATCTCACAGAAAAGTGCAGAGAGTATCAACCAAATTCACGTGAATAAGGCGCACCTCCTATTGAATAAAAACATAGACATTCCACTTATCGGTCAGGTGCTCACGGTGAAGGTTCCATTCCGTTATAGGAGAGTGATGTGTGAAGTCAAGGGGAGACCCCTACAATCTCTTATAAAAGGTGATGAAATCGAAGTTGATGTACAGTTTAAGGGTGCTTGGAATGTCGGTGATTACTCTGGATTCTCTTGGTTACTCTCAAGTTCAACATACTCCGAAAGCGGGTGATATATCAACTCATTTAAAGTTTATCCTCTTTAAATCAGTATGCTCACTAGAACTGGGTACCTCGCCACCGAAGGACCCCTCCAAGAAATTAAAAAGGAACTTACCGTAAGACCTATAGTCAATGGGGATTATGGATTTCCGCCACCACCTTTTAAAGTTTTTAAAACGACTACAGGTGGTATCTGTATCCCGCGCTTCTATGGCATCGAGAAACTTGGTGAGCCCAAGGAGGACCGGAGACCCCAACCCACCAAGATTAGAACAAAGTTTGCCGGCACCCTTCGAGACGCAACACACCAAAATGAAGCACTTGCTGCAGCTCTTAAGGCGGGTCATGGCGTTCTCTCACTCCCGTGTGGTTTTGGGAAGACCACCGTATCCCTGGCAATAGCATGTAAGTTGGGCTACAGGACCATGATTGTCGTTCATAAACAGTTCCTGGCAGACCAGTGGAGGGAGAGAATCCAGCAGTTCTGTCCAGGGGCCACCATAGGGGTTGTCCAACAGAATAAGAAGGAGGTAGAATGCGATTTTGTCATCGCGATGCTCCAATCCCTCTCCTTAAAGGAGTATAGCTTTTCGGACTTTGAGAGTGTTGGGACTCTCATCGTAGATGAAGCACACCACATATGTGCCAAAGTTTTCAGTCAATCCCTCTTCAAAATGTGCCCCAAACATATTTTTGGTCTCTCCGCAACCCCCGAGAGGAAGGATGGTCTCACCAAGGTGCTCCATTGGTTTATGGGACCAACCTTCTTCGCCGTTGAGAGGAAAAATCAGGAACAGGTTGAGGTGTTCCCAATCACCTACGAATGCTTCAATTACAAAAACCCACCACCCTCTATGAGGAACGGGAAGATATCGATGCCCAACATGATCACAGAGTTGGTCGAAGACAGGAACAGAAACAAAATGTTGGTGGAGCTCGTTAAAAAAGCCTCAGCTGGCACGAGGCAACTCCTCGTTTTGAGTGACCGGAGATTTCACTGTGAATTTCTTCATCAATGTTTTCCCAAAAGTTCCGGGCTCTACATGGGTGGCATGAAGGAGAAGGACCTCCAAGAATCTTCCAAAAAGAAGATCATCTTCGCGACATTCAGCCAAGCCCACGAGGGACTGGACATTCCAACCCTAGATACAGTCATTCTGGCTTCACCCAAATCGGACATCACCCAAAGTATTGGGCGTATCATGAGAGAAACGAAGGGGAAGAAGAACAACCCACATATATACGACGTTCATGATCCGTGGTCTATCTTCACCGCGATGTACTACAAGAGAATGAAGGTGTACCGCCAAGGTGGTTTCAAAATTCATGGGAAATTCACCGAAGAAAAGAGGGGCGACTTCCCTCAGGGAAAGTGTTTGTTTTTATAATCTGAACACTTATTAAATGTCTGGTGCATTGATACAACTCGTCTCCAAGGGAGTTCAAGACATGTATCTTACGAGCGACGAGGGTATGTCGTTTTTCCGTACAAAATTTATGCGGCATACGAATTTTTCCCAAGCCCCCAAGTACATTAAAACTATTTCGGACAGTGATACTTCGATAATGATTCCAGTTTTGGGTGATGCCATCAATGGGCTTTGGTTCGAGTCAGATAGTACTAGTAATGACAACATCGCTTCGAATCTCTTTTACAAATCCACCCTAGATCTTTTCATAGGTGGTCAAAAAATAGACTCCCAACACTTTGATTATTATAGTGAGATCTGGCCAAATTATTTGGCTGATACCTACAACAAGTCACAGGAACTTAACACCAAGGCTTCACTGTCCAATAAATTTTTTGTCCCCCTCCACTTTTTTTTCTGTGATCATAAAGCATTCTTACCCCTAGTCGCACTCCAAAATCACCAAGTTGAAATACGAATCAATTTTGACAAGGATACGATCGAATCCATTCCAGCATCTGAAAAGAAAGCCAATATGTACGGGAACTATATTTACCTTGATACAGAAGAGAGAGAATCACTTGTAAAGCGATCCTTAGATTTCGTCATCACACAAACACAGAGAATAGAGTTCCCATTGAATAGTGTGACTGATAATACAACCGAATCTGGGGGTTACAATACACTCGATATTTCTTCCTTTAATCACCCAGTAAAGTCACTCTTCTTCGGATTTGGTGCTTCCCAGATAAATCCCGCATTGGATCGTTTTAGTTTTATAAACGCAGACCTATACATCAACGGTACACCACTACTCGAAAGTATGAGCCCTGTATATTTTCACACAGCACAAAACTATTTTAAATCATCATACGGTAAAAGTTATTTTAATACTGGAAGTCATTCACCAACGTATACTCGATACTATGCCTATCACTTCTGTATGAATGCATCCGACTACAACCCATCGGGGTCGTGTAACTTTAGTCGTCTGGACAACGCGAAACTCGTATTGAGAGGTGTCGAGGCCATTGATCGACCGTATATGTATGTATATGTCGTCAATTACAATGTACTCAGGATCAAAGATGGTTTAGCCGGAATTTTATTCGGCAACTAATGTAAATGGCAACACAAGCAGACGGAATTCTTGTAGCCGCTGGACAAATTTTTGTAAGTAGTTTGGATGCTGCACCAAGAGAACAAGATATTATTACAGGTGTCGCAAGTATTGACGCTGGTGAGATTGTAGCAGACCAGATTACAACGGCGAATCTTATCCTCACAAATAAATTAAATGCTTCAGGTGACTTAGAACTCACGGGTTTTACAAATGTTAATCGTTTGACAGCCACCCAGATTGGTATCGGCACCACAAATCCTGTAAATGATTTTCAAGTTGGTGAGGACCGTTTTATCGTCAGTCGTGTATCACCAAATATTGTCACAGTCCTCGGTAACGTATTTTCCACAAATCTCATCGCTACGAATCTTTTCAGAACCGATAACAATAAGTTTGTTGTTGATAGTGGTGCCTCCAATACCCTTCAAATCACCGGAAACACATATTCAACGAAGATTATAGCAGGACCACTTACAGAAACCAGTGCAGACGCGGCGTTGTTTCAAAATGGTAACGTTGTGATCAGTAACGGTGATCTTAATATAACAGGTAACATTGTGGTCGCCGGTAATGTAAGTATTACAGATACTCTGACATACTTGAATGCTGAAAACTTGATCGTATCCAATGCGTGTATTCAAATGGCTGATGGATACCCCGGGGGTGCGTATGATAATGCTCTGCTTATGACAGATCATCCCGGCGTCGAAGCGAATTTGGTGTTTGGATATAGTACGTCAAACAATGAATTCATGTTTTCAAAAACAATGGATAGTGCTTATACATTCGGTGGTCCCGGAGAACAACTAATCAATCTAGATTCGAACACAGTGAATGTTCATGTATATGGTAAATTTTACACTGATAGTAATGTGGGTGTCGCAAATATTGCACCCACACACACACTTTGTGTGGGATCCAATGTATTTGTAGATGATACGGGTTCTAATGTACTACATGCAACCGGTAACGTTTTCATACAACAGTTAAGTTTAGGTGATGGTGGTATTAGTAGTACGAATGAACTTTTACAAATTAATCCCTCTGCAGAGCCACCAATTGTTATGAATGCCAACGTTCAGATGGATTCATTTCGCACAACAGGAACTTCTGCCTCTGGTGTATCAAATGGCTCACCTACAGATACATTGTCTATAGGCACAAAAGTCTTTGTAAATTTGACAGCTGCCAATACCCTAACAATTTCCGGTAACACCGTCACTACAAACCTTGAGACACAGGTGGTAGCATCGAGTTCAAATATTCTCGTGCATGCAGATCGAACTGGTCCCGATAGCACTTCAAATGCACTCGTCCTCAGATCTGGTCCAACCACCTCTAATGTGAGCAGTATCGAAGTTTATGGCGCCAGTACGTCAAATTCACACCAAAATATCAGATTCAAAACAAAAAATACAGAGAGAATGCGTATAACCTCTAACGGGTACATTGGTATCGCAAATACAAGTCCCACCGAGGCTCTCACAGTGAGTGGAAACGTCCAAGTCACCGGGAGTAACGCCGTGGTCTATGGTAACACGTGGGGCTCTAAGGGGATGCGAATGTACGCATTACCAAATACAGGTGAAAACAAAATTGAAAATATTGTGAATACTGGGAAGGGTCTCAACTTCTTTGCGAGTACCACATCCACTATGGGTGCGGCGAAGATGACCATACTGGAATCCAGTAATGTGGGTATTGGGACAACACAACCCCAAAGCCTTTTCCAGACCTCTGGGGGATCTGCTTTCATTAATCAACAAGTTACACGTCGTAACAGCTACAATCATCTCAGCACACCCCTCGTTGTGAATAACACTTCGGAAATAACTGTAGTTAATACTACTTCAAATGTATTCCAACTCACTAGAGAAGGGACGGGTTCTAAATATGGCGCCAGAGCTTCTTTCAAGTTGGGTAAGTGGGACATGACGGATAACCAATCCAAAACACGCCTTGACATAAACCTGGCTGACGACGATTATGCAGTGGATACCAATATTATGACCATACGCAGTGATGGAAAGATTGGAATCGGTCATACAGTGCCAGAAGCCTTCTTAGAAGTCAAGTGTTCGGGTGTGGGTGACGTGGGTCTATTAGTGCATAACCACGATAATGGTGACGCCATAATTTCCACAAAGACTGATTTAGCCGAAGGAAATGCCTTTAGCAGTTACGTAAATGGAAATGCGGGCTGGTCCGTTGGTATCACGGGGGCAGAGGGTGATTTTAGGATTACTGAAAATGCGACAAAAGTTTCCGATGTTAATACGACAGCTATATACATCAACGGAGCAAATAGCAATGTCGGTATCGGTACAGATGCCACGAGGGGTGAGTTGGAAGTCAATGGTAACGTCGTCATTGGAAATATGCTGACATTTGGTGGTCTGGAAGCAAGTGAATTTGGGAACACCGCCTTCATAGAGAGGAGGTATGGTGAAGATCAAGCTAAGAATGAGCTTGTCATTTACAAGGGTAACAAGGGTTCTGGTTTAGAAGGTACCACGAGGATACGTCACATCGCCGCAGAACATCTATTTCAAACATACAATGATGCTGTATTTGATTTAGCTACTAATTTGCCATTGACCGAACTTAATACAGCTGTCGATATCCCTTTGCGTATCACACCTGATGGTGCTGTTATCATTAATGGTAAAGTGAATACAGCGCCCAGTGACTCTGCGAACAAACTCGTCGTCGCTGGTAATATTGAATTTACTGCAGGTGGTCAGTTTAAACTCGCGGGTATCGAGTTTGAAACGTCAAATCCTATATCCGGTGATTCGGTGAATATTTACAGAAATATTGCGGATTCGGGTACTGCGCGTGCAATGACTTTTGTTCATGAAATTTCAGATGGAGATGAATTCGAGTTTGCTCGTTTTAACCAACAGGGTCATTTGGGTATCGGTACAGACACGATTACCGGGTCGAATGTTCAGATTCATAACTCAAGTACTTCTGATTCAGATGTTTTGAAACTGACGAGTAACGCCGCTGTTAGTGGCACGACAAAGACTGGGGTACTTCTGTACCTCGACGATGAAGATGGTGGTTACATGAGGGGATATCACGATACAACCAATGACATTACGGGTCTAATTTTGGGTGGAGTACGCGACGGTACAGATGCCGATGCAATTCGTATTACACATACAAGCAACGTAGGTATAGGTACGACAAACCCACTTCAGAAGGCTCACCTTTATGATGGAACCTTTCTCATCGAACACGCGTCAAGCAACGCAGTGATAGAATTTAAGACAACTGGTGGTACATCAAACATTATCTCTGACACTACAGGGAATGTGTATATAAATCCAACATCTACAGAAACATTTATCAACAGCAACCTCACTGTAGAAAATGATATTACAGTCGGTGGAAACATCGACCTTGGTAACGCAGTCGCTATCGATTTGGGTGGTGATACTGCCAATACAGCACTCCAAGTTGGTGGTGGTTTAATAACAAATTCCAACCAGGTTGCATGTAAGAGGTATGCACAAGCATTTACAAGAAGTTCAGCTCAAAGTCAAGATGTCCAGTTATACTTTAGCGAAGGATCATTCTATGCGAAAATTGTAGCTGTTCTGCGAGAAACTGGTGATGTGTCGCGAATGAGTACTTTGGTGCTCGAAATACAGGGTGGAACACATGATCAATCCGTTTCCACTGTAGATATAGCAGTTGGTACTAACAATCTGTTTGGTGGTACCAACGATTACCCTTGGAGTTCAACTGTTTCAACTGCTAAACAGGGTATCATAATCAAACCAAATACAGGTAATACTTCAGTCCAAAATTACGACTATGATCTCTTTATAGAACTCGTATCTTCCCGAAATGGTAAGTTAGAATCTATACGAACAAATACAGGTGGTCACGGTAATGATCCGGATGCTTTGACTACAGATGAAATCACTTCATTCACATATTAAATGTACTATGAGGGGGAGAGACCCCACGGTAGATTCAATTCATACACCTACGCCCTGATGGTATCAGAGACGGCGAGTAAAACAACGCCGGCAATGAACCCCATGATGACGTAATTTAATTCAGTTTCTTCGCGACCAATTGGGGGCTTCACCTCCTCGGTCTTGGGTTTCACGACAGGCTTCGGCTGTCGGATAGGAGGCTCTAGTTCCTCCAGCGGACAATACGCTATCATTTATATACTATTAGAGATTAATTTCAGTCTTCTTCTTTCTCCTGGTTCGCTTGGGTTTGGAAGCACCGACATTGACCTCCTTGACTTCACCACCGGTGGAGTCACCCGAGATGGAGACGATGTCAGACATGTCATCGTCATCACTCTCCCTGGTACCCACACCCGTCGCCATGTTGGTGTTCATCGGTGGGGGTGGGGGCATCATGATCCCACCCATGAGGCTTGAGATATCTACACCGGGACCTTGCATCTCGTAGTTCCCACTGGTACCACCCACTGGGGCATCTGTGGCTGGACCGTCGGGGCTTCGTGTAGTGTTTTGAACAGCCGCCATCATATTCTTCACGAGGTCGGGGTTCTGCTTCATCACATCGTTCATGTTGGGCATGACTGACTTGAACATACTGTTCGTCAGGTGGAACATCATCGCCGAACCACCCAACATCATGATCAACTTGACCTCTGGGGCGACATTGACCTTAGAGCGATACTTTACATAAAGCTCCTCGAAGACACCATCGTAGTCGTCTGCACTCTCCATGACGGATTCAGACCAACCATCGAGTTGTATTTCAAACGGGTTGTACCTCTTATTCAGGAACTCCAAACCGGTCACACATGCGATGAGCATGCGTCGTGAAAAGCGGATCGACTGTTCAACATCAATACTGTAGGTAATTCTCTTAACCTCAGACCTCAACTCCTCCACGTTCGAATATGCGTTCAGTCTCTTATTTACGCTGAAGCCCTTCTTTTCCAGACGAGTCAATTTATTCAGGAGATCGGATTTCTCTTCATCTATCGAGGAGTACCCCTTCGAAGGTTGCTCCTCCTGATAAGTATCACCGGGATCCATGGGACCGTCGTCATCGTAAAAATTCTCTCCATAATCAACCTCCTCCTCCTGTTGGGTTGGCTGCTGGGGAGCAGATTGCTTATGGGGATTCACGAAAGCATCCATAGCTTCTTGGTGTTGCTGGGGCTGGGGACGATGCATCTGGGAGGTGGGTCGTGGGACGGGTTTGGGGCGAGGAACTGAAATCTGAATCTCATCCATGAGAGCCTGTTCATCTGCGTCTAATTTCATCACAGTGGTGTTTCCACGATCGAGTACGATTTCTTCGTCCATCTACTCTCTATGCAGAAACTAAAAAAAATATCTTTAACGCAGTTTAAAAAAATATATGTACACAGTAAATGTTGAACCTTAACAAAACTGATCGTAACGCCCTCATGTCCATCGCCGTGTTGATGATCGTCATCATCGCTCTCATGATGTTCCGCGAAACCAGTATGTACCAACCCAGGCCAATCAAGATCACCCCCATCAGTGAGAAATCCATCTTCGACCTGGAGAACAAGGTTGAGTGCACACCCGGTCGCGAGGAAGGCAGCGCCTACACCAAGTCCCTGACCCCAGGTGGTCTCTGTGGTGCCCAAGAGCTCGTGTCGGATCTCGCGAGCTACGAGATTTCGGATGGAATTGGTGGATCTTTAATCTAAGCTAAATATAAATGGCTCTCATCACGTCCCCAACTGAGACTATTCCAGATCTCAACTATGAGTATCACACCGTGACTATTGATTCCATTGGTCAAGATAGTGCTAATACTTTTACTTGCTTTCTTCAGCAGCCCCTGAAAAATGTTGTCCAGGCTCGGCTTCTCGCCGCCCGTATTAGTACAACCACAAATACAGAACACTGCTATGTATCCATAGAGGAATTGGACAGTATTTTTAATGACAGGGCTTCCAATGTGTACGAAGGTCAAGCCTCCATGAGTATGCTTCGCAATTCCTTTGCGAGTATAGTGACTGATGGCGTAGCCGACATTGTTTTTAAAGATAATTATACAATCGCCACACAGTATATTGATCCCATTCGTCGCATTGATCGATTCACCGTTACAATTAGAGATCAAGACGCTGTGACAGTTCCAAATGGAAGTGGTGATACATTTTTAGTTCTTCGTTTCGTGTGTAGAAAACCCAACCTGTAATTTTCTTCCGTTAAAGTAGTATACCATGTCCGCTGGTATTGTTCAATTGATTGCTATCGGAGCCCAGGATGAATATATCATGGGAAACCCCGAAATATCTTTCTTTAGTTCAACATTCAAAAGGCATGCTAATTTTTCACAGTCCATCGAAAAACAAACCATCCATGGACCTGTGAAAAACAATTCAATGTCCAGTGTTCAATTCGAACGAACTGGCGATCTCCTCGGCTATGTCTATTTTACCCTAGATGACACCACCCAAGCCCTGGATGTGCAGAGGTGGGACACCATTATCGACAAGGTAGAACTTCTCATCGGTGGTTCCGTCATCGACACCCAAGATGCAATCTTCACGGAAAAGATTGCCATCGATACGTTTGCACAAAATGTATCCAAAAGTTCAAACGGCACACACCCAGGTGTGAGTGCCCGCTCCTACTTTTACCCCCTCCGCTTCTTTTTCTGTGAGGGACCCCAGTGCGCACTACCCCTGGTCGCTCTCAACTATCACAACGTAGAGATTCGAATTTATTGGGCAGATCAAGCCGCCAACTATAATGTGGAATGCTACACCAACTACTACTACCTCGATAACGAGGAGCGTGGGAACATCGCCGCCCGGAGACATGATCTTCTCATCACCCAAGTTCAAAAGAATATCCCATCGGGTGAAGTCGTCCAAGACCTCACGTTTAATCACCCCATAAAATACCTGGCCTCGTCGGACACATCCACGGATGGTGCCCTAACATCACCAACAAATAAAGTTAAATTGAATATTAATGGACTCGATGTCAGCAATTATAGATGGGGGAAGCCACACTTTATCGATGTCATGAACTACTATCATACAAACTTTGTAACCTCCCCAGATTTCTTTTTGTATTGTTTCTGTCTCTCAACAAGTTCTCTCCAACCGACGGGCACTCTCAACTTTAGTAGGTTGGATTCAGTGAAGATTATGAGTGAGAGTATGCCTATCAACGATTCAATTTACGCGGTCAATTACAACATCCTTCGTATCGAGAATGGTATGGCTGGTCTTCTTTACGCAAATTAAAATACATTGTTATATTAAATGGTCAAGAATATCCCTACCATTGAGAGATCCACCAAGATCCGCATTGGTAAAAACACTACAGACGACCAGGGGGAAAATACTATCGTTTTGAACGCGAGTAATACCACCATCAATGCATCGAGTGGGGGTTCTCTTTATATTTCACCAGTACGCCTCGATACCGAGTACATATCTAAACCAGAAGTTGTACTCATGATGTATAACACAGAAACCAAGGAAATTGTGGAATCTGGTGTAAGAGCTTCAGATATCGTCGGTGATCAGGGTTTAGCGGCGGTAACAAACCAAGGTAATGTAACAGCCGATGTTGTACGTTTTGTCAATAACACAACAGCTTTTGTAACTGAATCAAATGTGGGTATTGCAAACTCCACACCCGGACACACTTTAAGTGTTGGGTCAAATCTATACGTAGATGATGCAGGTTCTAATGTTCTTGTTGTTACTGGTGGTGTATCAATTGATGGAAATCTTGTTGTCAATGGAGGTGTCACAACAATTACTAATGTCGGCGTTTTAAATACAAATCCCATCCACACCCTAGATGTTGGTTCCAATCTCTATGTCGATGACGTGGGTTCAAATATTTTGGTCGTCACGGGAAATACAAACATCACCGGTGATTTAACGGTCGATACAGACACTTTATTTGTCGATTCATCAGCAAATAAAATTGGTGTGAAGACAACGAATCCAGATGCGGAGCTACACGTCGTTGGAAATGTCTATGTGTCTTCAAACTTGACTGTAGATGAGGGTACTCTACACGTGGATGTCGAGAACGACTCAATCGGTGTTGGTACGGTGACCCCCTCAGCCAATCTACACGTCGTTGGAAATGTCTATGTGTCCTCAAACTTGACTGTAGATGAGGGTACTCTACACGTGGATGTCGAGAACGACTCGATTGGTGTTGGTACGGTGACCCCCTCAGCCAATCTACACGTCGTTGGAAATGTATATGTGTCCTCAAACTTGACTGTAGATGAGGGTACTCTACACGTGGATGTCGAGAACGACTCGATCGGTGTTGGTACGGTGACCCCCTCAGCCAATCTACACGTCATTGGAAATGTCTATGTGTCCTCAAACATACAAGCCACCACCTACCTTGGTGATGGCGGTCTCCTTTCGAATGTAACTCTCCAAGTAGTTTCCGACCATGGAAACACCACCACAAACACCATAGAATTCAAAAATAGCACCACGGGGCTCGTAGTCGATAGTAACATAGTGGTTGGTGGTAATGTGACAGCCACCACCTACCTTGGTGATGGCGGTCTCCTTTCGAATGTAACTCTCCAAGTAGTCTCCGACCATGGGAACACCACCTCCAATACCCTCCAATTCACCAATGCGCACACCGCCTTCACCACCGACCTCACGTCGAATGTTGAAGTGAAACTTGATCAATTGGCGAATGTCGTCATAGGTGAAAAGGCACTCGCCAACGAGGATATGCTTGTCTACGATGGTTCCAACTGGACGAACCAGTTGCAGAACCACACCTTCCTCTACGCAAAGGCGGAGGAGACCATCGATAAAGGTGACGCCGTGTATGCTACTAGTGCGATTGGGAACAATATGTTCTCTATTCAAAAGGCACAAGCCAATTCGAGTGCTACTATGCCCGCCCTCGGCGTCGCATATCAAGACTTTGCTCTCAACCAAGAGGGTCTTATCGTGACCTTTGGACGCGCCGATGGAATAAATACAGATAATTTCCAAACCGGTGAAACTGTTTATGTTAGTAACGTGACTGCGGGTGCTCTCTCGAATGTGAAACCTTATGGTGCCACTGACCTCATTCAAAATATAGGTTTGGTCGTGAAGGGACATCCCTCCACGGGTATCGTGTCCGTCACAGGTGTCGGTCGTTCCAATGATATTCCCAACGCCCCCATAGTTGCCGATGAGGGTGACATCAACTATGTATATGTCAACGATGCAAACAACGATATCAAAAAGATTTTGCCTACAAATCTCCTCACCCAACTTCAAACCCTCCAACAGGTCACTGACACTGGGAACACCACCTCAAATACAATTCAATTTACGAACGCGACAACGAGTCTCGTGACTGTGTCGAATGTCGAAGTAGGTTCGAATATCTCTGTGGCGGGTCTCACCGACGCCGTTAACAAACACGTTCCCATGGTGGGTACAGACGGGTTCTTGGAAAAGTCACCCATTTATTTCACACCTGGGGGAACATATGTCGTGAGCGCCGCTGAGGCTGAGTTTTTGGGTAACCTCACCTTGAGTGGTAACACCACCATTCTCAATTCAGAATCCGTGACGATTTCCGATCGGATTTTCGGTGTCGCTGCGAACAACTCAGCATCCCAGTTAGACAGTGGTTTCATGATCGAACACCAACAAGGTGACCCACTCGAGTATGCCAACGTTGCTCTCATCTATCATGCGGATGAACACAGGTTCTCGATTAGCTATACACAAAACACATTTACAGATGATCACATTCTTCACTATGAGGACCAGGATCACCAGATATTGATCGATCTTCGGGGGAATACCCAAATTCAAAACAATACGACCATCGGAGAAACCCTCGACGTTACTGGTGCTGTGACCTTCGCGGATGATCTCACGGTTGGTCTCGCCTCTAACCTTTTCGTGGATGTGAGCTCCTCGAGGGTGGGTATCAACGAGGCTTCTCCCGGGGCTTCCCTCGATGTTGGGGGTGATGCGAGGGTACAGAGTACGACGGACACCGCAACCAGAACAGCGGGTGCCCTCATTGTTTCGGGTGGTCTCGGGGTAGCCTCCAACATTCATTCAACAAATGTGTATGCGGTGAGCCACGTGGGTGTGGGTACGGATGCAGCCTCTGCACCTCTCCACCTCCTCGTGAGTGGAACGGGTGAGACCACCAACGGTATTTACATGAAGAGTGCCGCGGGTTCTGCGACGAACGATGCCATCGTAAATCTTGAGGTTGCCGCTGATGGTGGTGACGCTTTCGTGACATGGAATGCTTCAGGTGGTGACGCTTTCGCGATGGGTCTCGACAGGAGTGAGAGCCTATTGACGATCGCGAACAGTTCGAGTGACTTGACCACGAATGCACGACTTCAGATGGCTACAGATGGTGCGGTGACCCTTACAAACGCGACAAACGCCACCTCGAAGACCACAGGTGCCCTCATCGTGGGGGGTGGTGTGGGTATATCTGGGGACATTCATGCTACACACGCAAACTTCGAAGATGTTGAGGCGGATAGTGTCAATGTCACTGATACAACCACATCTACGAGCACGACCACAGGTGCCTTAAAGGTTGCTGGTGGTGTGAGCACCCAAGAAAAGTTAAACGTTGGTGGTGTCACAAAGGTTTGGGACAGCACAGCTGTTACTGGTAAGACCGATGGCGCTCTCGTCGTTGTC
>Ga0181600_10000123_pt1 | contig 53064 bp, 66 predicted proteins | sample 041ome_2_FD_132982 | JGI IMG/M metagenome (GOLD analysis project Ga0181600, IMG submission 132982) | Coastal salt marsh microbial communities from the Groves Creek Marsh, Skidaway Island, Georgia - 041406US metaG (megahit assembly) | ecosystem: Environmental > Aquatic > Marine > Intertidal zone... | reverse complement strand
TTGTGGCTATACACAAGGAGGAGCCGAAGCCTGTCCTAGTTCCCTAATAATTCCCTTGACAGCGATCAACCTGCCTCAACACGTAAACATCCGTGTATCCTATCAAAGATAGTGGTAGACCTTTGTGCGGGTCTCTTATTGAGTGACCTAACAGCGTACTCACCTTTCGGCTTTGGGTGTTTCAGGGTTTCTGGTTTGTCACTCTCTACTACAAACCCTTGTTCGAACTTGGCGACCCGATGCTTGCCTGCACATACTATCTGGTTTGCAGCCCTAGAAAGTATTAATGGAGCGGGCAGACGGATTCGAACCGACGACATTCAGATTGGAAATCTGACGCTCTACCAACTGAGCTATACCCGCTTTATTTCTGGTTAGGAGCAAAACTGTTACAGGATTCGAACCTGTGTTTCCCGGCGTTCGCCTGGTGTCCTTCCTGACTAGACGAAACAGTCTATCTATCTGCAACTCGGCAAAGTCACAAACGATAGTCTCCTAACCAAGGCAGTTGCCGCTGCCTATTCTATCTCTGAGACCTCATTTAGGGCTTTTACCCCTGCGGTAAGAATGAACTTACCTGATCATCCACCGAGGTCCCACGGCAGAGGCAGCGTTCTCTCTACGTAAGATGTCGACCTCTTACATAGCGAATATTTGGTACTCCCACTTGGACTCGAACCAAGGACCAAAGCGTTATGAGCGCTGTGCTACTAACCAACTGAGCTATAGGAGTGTATTTCGTTTATGAGTGTATTTCACTATTTCTCTACTCGACACAATCTCACATCGAGCTTCTATTTCTTCGATCCTGCGCTTCGGTATGTCGTAGTGATCTTTATGAAACCAACAACGCTTGATACCTAGATCATCTGCCATTCGATGAAGATTTTCTATCGAATAGGGATCACATATCAAATGTCTTTTGCCGTCAGTTAGATATTTCATATAGACCTCTTTAAAATTGGCATAGGTGCAAAGAATCGAACTCTGTCTTTCGGATTTGGAATCCGACGTGCAACCATTAACACTTCACCCATATTATTGGTGCTCCCGGTAGGACTCGAACCTACGACCGACCCGTTATGAGCGGGGCGCTCTAACCAACTGAGCTACAGGAGCGGTAATGTTTTTTATCGATAATCTTTGATGTTGTAGGCGTCTTTATATGCACGATCCATATCCTTGCCTCCATGATTATAACCAACAATGTAACCGATAATAACACCGCAGATTGCAATGCACAATGAGATCATAATAACTTCCATGGCTTAAGCCTCCATTCCGTCAAACATTTCGTATTCACGTTCACTTGCTGCTTCTTCACTGCGTTGAGCAATGATGTTTCCTGCAATTTCGTCAAACGCTTCGTAAAACAATTCTTCGCTTGCAAAATCGTCACGGCATGCAGTGTACGCATCAGCATCAACAAAGTTCCAATTGATGCTGTAATCTTCATTGAGATTTTCAGCACGATCTGCTACAGCTTCGACTACATTACGGAGTGTGATATAATTTTGCATGTTGTACACTTTCATTTTTGCTTTCTATACATACTTTATAGCATATACAAATACAGTTGTCAACCGAAATATGTGTTTTATTCAATTTATTTTTTTGTAAGTTCTACAAATCTATCTGCAATTTCACGCATTTGTTTTGCATTCAAGTTTGCTGTACCCATTGATTCTACAGTACGAGCAATATCGTGTAATTTAATTGCAATTTCGCTGTCTGTCATGCTACTTTTTCTTTTCTAATTTTTTAATACGTGCTTCTAGTTCGTCTATCTTTTTAGTTACATGCGGATACTTTTTGCGCCATGCATCTTCGGGTTGTTCAAACCAATTTAGTCCCCATTGTTCTACTAAATAATCAAGCATACGATCAAACGCAGCATACACCCATAGTCCTATTCTTGTTGTGCTTAAATATGTTAAAAATGCAGCTCCAAGTATGCTGCCTACTATACTAGTATAAATCCATGTACGGTCTCCCGCCATGTTTTGAATCATTTCCCACATTTTAATTTCCTATTTGTAAACCACAGGGTCCCAATAGGATACATCTGTGTCTTTGTATTTAACAATCCTGTCCGACATTACATCGTAAAAACTATCCAACTGTTTGCCCCATTTACCTTTAAGGTGCTCAAGTGCTTGTTCACAAAAATTAAAGTCGGGCTTTTTATAATTTTCAATTAGTTTGGTGTGTAAATTTGTCACACGGTCTAATTCTGCAATTTCGGTTACTGGAATGTCTTCAATTACGCAATATGCAGTTACAACCGGTGAATCGCCTATTTTCATATCGTCAAGTGGTAAAATTGTATATTTGCTTTTCATATTGTTTGCAACTTCGTCGCCGAAAATAATGTGCATTGGTGTCTCCTTGTGTAAGTAATTATGCAATGAAAATACACTTTGATTTAATTTCTGATCTTCACGTAGATACGTGGGAAGAACCTTTTAATTGGGAAGGCAAAGCTACTAGCTTGTATGCTGTAGTTGCCGGTGATATTAGTAGAGAGCGCAGTGATCTTAAACCTGTGCTCAAAGAGCTATCATCTCATTATAAACTTGTCATATTCGTCGACGGCAATGATGAACATAGATGGGAGTTAGAAAACCTAGGACAAAGTTACGAATCTTTAAGATCTGACATTAGCGGTATTCATAATGTTGTTTGGTTGCAAGATAATTCTGTAGTAGTTGATGGTGTTGCATTTGTAGGTGTTAATGGGTGGACTGGTTTTGATTTCGATTGCGACCTTTCCTATCAAGACAGTAAACGCTGGCTGGAAGAAAGATACGGTGTTAGTATGTATGCTGGGCAACAAATAGAAGCATTGTCACTTAGTGATGCTGGATTCTTGTGTAAAACAGTTAGTAAACTACAGACACATCACGATGTTAGAAAAATAGTATTGATTACACATTATGTGCCCAATGTGCGGTTAATTGAACACGATGTTGAGCTAGAAGGTACTCATGCATTAAACTGCACTGGCAATAGCATGTTATCTCGTTGCCTTGACGAAGACCATGAAAATAAAGTTCATACATGGTGTTTTGGGCATTATCACAGTGATGTTGATACAACCATTGATAACATAAGATATGTAAATAATTGTAGAGGACGTAGTGGCACTGATTGGTGCAAAACTGTGTACTATCCTAAACGTATTGAAATTAACATCAGTTAGATTAACTTTCTGGCTCAATCTTAACTTGCAATGGATATCCATTAGCACGGGCAAGTAGAGTAACTTCAATTCCTTTTTGTTCGGCTATTTCATATGGCATAACTGCTACTACTGCTGATCCTGTTTCGTGTACGTCTAATGTCAAATTTTCAGCAGTTGCTTCAGTGTAATTAAAAATATCAACTAGTGTGTGGATAACAAACTCCTGCGAAGTTTGGTTGTCATTGATGTAGATTAATTTGAACAGCGTTGGTTCTTTAAGAAAAATGGTTGTTTCTACTTTACTTTTTGTTTCAATTTGGCTCATAACAGTCCTTATTTTTTATAGTGTATGCAGAGCAATAGATGCCCTGCATACCAATTTTATGTACTTATTACAAAAGTTAGGTTTCAACTGTTATGTCGATAACTTTTGGCTTCATTACTTCTGGGACGATTCGCTCAAGATCAATCTTTAGAATTCCATCTTTTAATGTTGCCGCTTTAACTTCTACATAGTCTGCTAAGTTGAATGTGCGGATAAAAGGCCTGGTGCTAATGCCTTTGTGCAGGAATTCGCACTCATCGTCGGAATCTGTTTTTCCTGTAACTGATAGCACACCTTCTTTCAGTTCAACATTGATATCTGCCATTTGAAAACCAGCTACTGCTAGTCTAATACGATAAGTTTCTTCTCCTGTGCGAAGAATATCATATGGGGGATAATTTTGCACAGCGCCATTAGAAGTTGCTCTGTCAATGTTGTTAGTGATACGATCAAAAAGTTGATCAAATCCAACTGCGTTGCGATAAAATGGGGTGAGGTCTAGTGAGGTAAGTCTTGTCATTTTGTTTCTCCTTTATAAAAGCAAGATTTAAAATTGTAGGCCCTGTTTAGCAACCTACAATATTATTTATACACGATACAACCAATAATGTCAATATATCAATTTACCATTTAATGCTGTATGATACTTCAGCTGTATTATTGCCTGATTGGCTCATTGCTGCACCTAACTTTATGTCGCCATTGTTGTATGCAGTGGTGTATTCAATTCTAGCATATGCATTTACGTCTGATGGCATACCAAATTGTTGTTGTGTGTACTGTGTTGTTCCGTCACTGTCAATGCTAGTAGGAATACTTGTGCTAACATTACCGCTGAGTGCAACTGGGTGTATGCCAGCAAACGCTTGTAGCCCGCCATTAGTGTAGCTTGCTTCGGCCCACACTCCTGTTTGTGTTGAAACATTTGTAACCAATCCAGGTGTGATATCAGTACTCACGTGCATTACGCTACCTGTGAATGCAAACTTATCTTTAGCATAACTTGCAACGTTGTCAATAACTGTGCTACTCTTAACATCTCCCCAAACCCCATTAAAGTCCAACCAAGGGTTGTTTTTCATATTTGTTGCATAAACACTATAATCAAAGTTACCTGTGCTATACATGCTATGCCCAAGTGCTATTTCATTAGAATCAAGGTTGAAACTAATTGTTATATCGCCATTCCTCAATGATACACTACCATCATTTTGTAATGTGTTGTACATTGTGGTTTTGTTGTCTACAGTTGATTGACTTAGATCAACTGTATAGCCTCGACCAATAGTGTCGGTTGCTACTCCAGATACTTCACCGATGTTTAGTCCAGTGATGTTGCCACTTAGAGCTGATCCGTTTAGTGACAATCCCCCTAGTGGATTAAATGCCGATTTGATGTCAATGATATTGCCGCCTGCATATGTTGTGCCACTGGCAATTAGTGCTTGTGTTGCATCAGCATCACTTAGATAAGTCCATTCTTCCTGCAACATGCTTTTAGCTGTGCCTGCTGCAATTGTTGATCCATCTATTTGGCTCATAAACACAGCCATTTGTCTATCTGATCCGTTCATATATGGTATGTATGTTACAAGATAGTCATTACCATCATCACCTTTGAACACATTAACTGTGTTACCGCTACTGTTAGCACTGCCACCATGTGTATTTGTTGAATCAGTGATAAAATTTGTTAATGTGTTTTGATGTGCAGCAACATATTTGTTGTCTGATGTTTTAATCAAGAACTGATGGCTGTCGTTAGCTCCGCCGAAGTCTCCAGCCGACACAAGAATGTCTTCCTTCCCGTCGCCATTGATATCAAAGAACTTGGGTTGGTATGTGCTGTGGCTGTTAGTGTCATACCCACTTAGAATATCACTTGTAACATCACTGAAGTCTCCAGTGCCGTTGTTTTGTAGAAACTGTATGTCACTAAATTCTCGGAACACATCCGATGAACGAGCAAACACCATAACATCGTCGATGTTGTCTTCGTTGAAATCGTAGTTAACTACACGCACCTGGTGATCAGTTCCAGTTATATTTAAACTTGCTGGCAAGTCTTTAATAAATGTGTATTCTACAACAGCCTCACCCTCTCGACCGTTCCACCCTTGCGGATTAGTAAAGTCTACGCTGTACATCTTAGTTGAATTAGCACTACTACATCCATCTATGTTGAGATAAGACAACGGACAATTGGCATCAGTTATGATGATTTCGTTGTTGCCACCATCTCCTAAGAAATCACCAATGGTTACGCCTGATCCTCCGCTGCGAAGATGCCCACTGGTGTTCCATGGATCTATGTATGTAGTAAACCCGTCAACTGTGTTGTTAAGAGCAATTGTTGTGTTTGGACCATAGTCTGTCATAATAATATCATCGTATGTGTCGTTGTTTAAGTCGCCAACATCACTATCATGTGACCAAATACCCACGGTGGGAATTGAAATTTTAGTAAAATTACTACCGTCATTGCGGAATACATTTGCTGGCCCATACACAACACTGTTATCGGTGCTGTGGCCTACAAACATATCATTTCGGCCTGTTTTAAAAAAGTCTGTAAACTCGATATCAGGCTCAGTACCTAATATTATATTATCGTCACCAGAGAACCATTGAGATGTTTTATCAACCAAACTACCGTTTTCAAAACTCATTATGTTTATTCGACTGCTCACCCAATTGTTATAATCATTTGTTGCCGTCTGTCTACCGGCAAACACAACATCGTCGCTAGCACCGTCGCCATCTAAATCGCTGATGTAGGAATCGTATACAGAATACACACTAGTAGCGCCGCCTGCTAGTGGATCAATTGTGCCTTGGTATACTGGAAGAGCATACAACCAAGCAATTGGACTAGGACTAGGCGAAGGGCTACTTGGATTACTAGGAGTTGCCCCTGCCGATGTTGCTGGCTGTCCGCCGCCGCCTCCGCCGCCACATGCACTAAGGGCAGTGGTTGCTAATAGGGCTGCTACGAGTTTAGATCTTGCGTGTTGCATCAATGTCTCTCCTTAACTGTTACATTAAGTATAACATCTCGTGCAGCAAAGTCAACCGTTTTTTAGTGCTAGGCTGCTAGTTTTTGTGGATTGTTTACCAACTCGGGCGTAATTTCGATTTGGGTTATTTTACTGTTAGCATATTCTTTAAGACTATACATATGCGGCATTAGAATTCTTTCCAATTCAGCTTGCAAACTACGTGCACCTGTTTTGCGTTTATGTGCGTTTTGTGCAATTTCACGCAATGCATCTACACTGAATGTTAACGTAACACCGTCAGTTTCAAACAAGTATGTGTATTGTGCTACTAAACTGTTGCGTATCTCAGTAAGTACGTACACTAGCTGGTCTTCGGTTAATTGTTCAAGAGCCACACTAGTTGGAAAACGTCCTACAAATTCTGGGATCAATCCAAATTTTACCAAATCGTCGGGTTCAATATCACCCAGGCTACCAGGTGTGTTGTCCTTGATTGTAACACCAAAGCCGATACCCGAGTTAGACGATGCCCTGCGTTTTACTACATCTTCGAGTCCAACAAACGCCCCGCCTGCAATAAACAATATATTTTTAGTATCTACTTCAATCATTTCTGCTTGCGGATTTTTCCTACCAGCATTACCAGCCGGCACACGACAAATTGTGCCTTCTACTAGTTTAAGCAATGCTTGTTGCACACCTTCGCCACTGACATCACGAGTAATCGACGAACTTTCGCTTTTGCGTGATATCTTGTCAACTTCGTCTAAAAACACAATACCTCGTTGTGCCTTTTCAACATCTCCGTTTGCTGAATTCAACAACTTGCTGATCAATGTTTCAACATCGTCGCCAACATATCCAGCTTCAGTGATAGAAGTTGCATCTGCAATTGTAAATGGTACATCTAAAAACCTTGCTACACTTTTTGCTAGCAATGTTTTACCGCAGCCTGTTGGCCCAAGCAATAATATGTTGGCTTTATCTAATTCTATTTCTGTTGATGTGTTATTAATTCTTTTGTAATGGTTAGCAACTGCTACCGAAAGCACAACTTTTGCCATTTCTTGCCCAATCACGTATTTGTCAAGGAATTCTTTTAACTCAACAGGATTTATATCATTGACATCATTTGCATTTATTGTATTACTTGCTATTTCTTGTAGTAAGTCTCCACATAGCTCCACACACTCATTGCATATAGCAACATTATCGCCAACTATGAGCTTTGTTACACTATTTTTATCTTTATTACAAAAATTGCATTTTTCGTAGACTACACTGGTATTTTCGGTCATTTAAATTCCCTGGTCTCTAAGTTGTTGTTCAAGTTGGCTGCGTTCTACGTCATTTAGTAATTCTGGATCATACTCTCCGGATCCAAGTTTTTCAATCAAGTGTTTAATATATGCATCGTTGTATGCATATGTGTCTGAATTGTTTTTATCAATTTCAATCCAAATGGAGCCGTTCCATTTGAATACCTTAGTTGGAAGGTAGTCAACCCTAATGTAAGTATCACCTTTAACTGCTCTGTCAGGAAACACTGTACCAAATTCAACTGTAGTGTAGTTTGTTTCAATTTCATTGTCACTTAGTTCTAGGTACTGGGCCCAAGGTAATACGTCTATCTGTTTCTGGGCAAATTTTTGTTCTTGATCTTTAAGTGTTAAATCTGGATTAAGTCGTTTCCAGATACGTTTAGCTTGTTTTTCATCTTCATCGCCTTCGACTACTATAATTTCATCAGTTCTTTGATCCTCATAGTCAGCTGCTTTATATGCTGCTATAGCCTCGTCCGGTAAAGGAGGAGTGGTAGCAGGTAGTTCAAATTCTATGGTAGGCGGAACATTATCTGCAACCAATTGGGCTCTTGCTGCTTCGTAATCTTTGCGTTCTTCTTCTGCTAGTGTCTGTGCGCTTACATCTTCAAATTTAAGTTCAAATTCTTCTTCGTACTTTGGAAAAACAATGCGCTCAACATGTACTGCTATTTCTTTAGGAGATTGATCAGATTTAGCACCGACTTCTCTATCTTCTCCAGTCTCTCCTCTAACTGAGTCAACTTCTTCTGCAATGTTATCGCCGAAGTGCGGTTCTTTTTTATCTGTTTGTGCTGGATCTTCTTTTTGATTGCTAATATCAGATTCTGGCACGGTCTCAAACGCTTGTATTTCTTCATTTAATTTATTTTCCTTGGGTAGTTCGTCGGAGACCGTTTTATTAACAATTGTTAAGGCGGGCAGTCTTTCTTTTTGCCTCCAGCTAAAAGTTTCTGTTGCAGCTAACAACATCATAATTGCAAGTGGATCAAATACAAAAACAATTAAGATAATAACCCATCTAACAGCAGATTCTAACACATTACTATTGGTGTCCTCACCATAGATTAATTGCGCAATGTACTTAATTGGTCCTACTTCTGCTTCTAGCTTGCGCACCTCAGATTCAAGTGCAAACTTAGTTTCAATTATAGCATCAATTTCACTGTTAGCAACTCTAATACGCTCTTGCTGTTCATCAATTAATGTGTCAAGGTCGACATTATCGCCTACTTGTATTTGCGCTCTCAAACGATTAATGATTGCCTGACTGTTTGCAATTTCTTCTTCTGCAACTGCACGTATACTAGAAATTTCTGCTCTAGCAATTTCAATTCTAGGATCTTCTTTATTACGCAGTTCAGTGATAATGTCCTGGGCGTTTTTTCGTGCCTCTCTGTTGCCCGGAATGTCTATGTTCAACACATTATCAATTTTGCTTTGTATGTTTTTACGCTGAGTTGCTAATCCAGTAACAGCATCTGCTCGTATACGATCAATGGTGTCTAGCAATACCTGCTTGCGAGTGTCAATACGGACTGTTTGTGTGCCACGCAATTCTGTAACTAGTTCGCTGAGTCTAGTACGTTCGTCGTTAGCTACTGTTTGTGCTTGTGTTCTTAGATCTGTTTCTTGTGTTTGTAATTGTGCAATTCGTGACTGTTGTGCGTCTACCCATGTTGCTAATGCTCTACGTGTATTGCCGCCGAACAGCCCGTCACCGGTTACACCAATGATTGCTTGCCCTTCTTGTACTTTAGCACGTTCTGTACTTTGTAATTTATTTGTAGTTACAACAATGTTTTCTTCAATTGCAGCAATTTGTGATTTTAAACTATTAACTGCACTGTTATCAGCTTCTACTTCGCTGATCCTTGCTTCATATTCATTTGCTTGTGTGTTAATTCGCTCCAAGTCTGCGTCTAGTTGTGTAATTTGTAATAGGTAAGGTTGTATTTGTTCTTCAACACTTGCAACACTGGCACTTTCTAATGCATTTCTAAAGTCACTGATTACATCGTTTAGTCGTGATAAATCTGTATCTAGACTAGAAATTTCATCTTCATACACTGCTACACGATTTAGTAGTGCGTTTTCTTGTGCAGTAATAATAGCTTGTTGTTCATCAATGCTAGGCTGACGTCTGGTGTATGCACTATTAATACGCTCTTGTTCTCTATCAATTTTATCTTGGATGCCCACATCTTGTTTGTTAGCATCTGCTTCGCCCTTGGCGATTCTTGCATTAGCTCTGGTAATAATGTCTTGTTGGCGAATTATTTCTTCGTCCATGCGTGACAGTTGTGCTGCCTGTTCTTCTGCTGCGCTAGTTTGTTCAATGTGTGCCTTGCTCAAAAAACCAAAAATACCCATGCTTGTAATAAACATAAGAACAAGAACAGCAGGCACCATATAAAATTTCATTATATAGCTAGCACGTTGCCAATTCTGGTGTAACCATACCGTAACTGTAAGTTTTGCAACCTCTAATACACTTCCCATTATAACAATAGGAATAATAGCAGATGCAAAGATCGCAGCCAAGCCGACAATGCTGTAATACGCAGCAATAGCACTTAAACTAAGTGCAACAAAAAGAACTAAGAGAGCCATAAACATAACGTATTACTTATACTTTCGTGCGAATGAAATTGTATTTACTATGTCTTTGTAAAATATCGTTGATATATGTTTTCCAATCCTGCTTTATTTGGATGTTTTCGGACCCACATACCAGTTGCAGGTTCGAAATGTTTTTTAAAGAAGTTGTCCATTTTACGGTTGCCAGTGATCACACTAGTGTCAACAGCATTAGACATTTCGTCAAACAACGCATCAGACATAATCGAGTCATTTTTGTACTCGTATGCATACGCTGCAACTGATAATCTTATGCGCCGCCTAATCTCAGCTTCTACTATAGATTGATCAATCTGTTGCATCGGCAACATTTGTAGCAATGGTATGTACTACGTGCTGACTTGTATCTACTATATCTGTTATCGACGCACCTGTGTATAAACTATACCCAATAATGCCGCACACAACAAAGATTGCTGGTTTAATCATAGTGATGCTCCTTTTAAAACATAATACAATATAACATTTATGTGTATTAATGTCAACCACTATTTTACAATTATAGCACTCGCTTCGTCTTCAGTGTATTGTGACGAACTAAGTGCGCCCGGATTAAGTGGCGGGGTTAAATTTAGGCCGCCGTCTTGTTGCAAATGTGCTGCATCCAAATTGTTGGTGTTGCGAGATTCTCTCATTGCCGCAATTGCAGCTTGTCCGCCAAGTGAATCAATGTTCATTATTCTTTCAAGGTATTCGCTTGTACCACCGCTGGTTGTATCCAGTGCATACACTGGCAGACTGTTGCTCAGTGATATAGCATTGTTTTCGCTTGGCACTAATGCCGACACTGTCATATCCATTTTTGCACGAATTAACTTTTCTCGTGCTAATTGTTCTTGTATGCGTTTGAAATTTGCTTGTACTGTTTGCGCTGTTGTATTACCGGAATAAACACTTTGCATAAGTGACACAGCGGCAGTGATAACGGCTGTGTATGCATCAGCAAATGAACTATACGTTCCTGCGCCATATACTCCTACTGGTATAACCCAATTTGGTCCACTAACATATGTGCCGTCTATTAAGTATTCAAGAACAACCAACACTCCAGTATCGGCACTGCTTGAACCATCGTCCTTGTAAAATACATCAAGATCACCGTTAGCGTTCATTGTAGTTAACAAGTCGTAATTTTGTTGCAACGGTGCTGCGCTATTATAACCAGCAGCATACCCAATACAGTCAGCGATTGTAAAGTTAGCACTTGGCCCGGTTGCAAGTTGTATATTATTTTGCACTCCGTAGTAGTCTTGCCAATACTCAGCGACACCGGCAGGTATATATGTTGTTAAGTTTTGAATATCCGGCAAGTCTTTCATTGTTTCAAGATTGCTAGCAGCACCAGTAAATGTAGGAATATCTGTTGCTTCGATACCTTTGATTTGTCCTAAACTCAATGACAATGCGCCATTGGCAACTGCCAAGTTGTCTGGAATCATCCCATTTAGCCTAACACCTAAATCACTAAAAATAGGATTAACACTTCCGCTACTATCTACGTAGATAGCCCTAGTACCAAGTTTGCCTGTGCGCACTGGTGCTGTTAGTGTCTGAAAACTTGTCGGAAACAGTTTTGTAGGATCAAACAAATCACTGCCAGCAACAACAGTTACCTGAGTGCATTTTAAAATAGCTTTAACTTGAGACACATCATCTGTTGACAATGTTGCAAATGCTATGTAGATTTGCTCCTGAATGCCTTGTGGTAACCCTGCCCCAACTCTAGCAAGATTGTTTAAATCAAGCCCGAGACTTCCTAGCAAAATATTTGTTGTTGGCGGAGGGGTTGCACCTAGTGTTGCAGCAAGTCTTGGACTTAGTACTACTTTGGATAATTGTTCATACATAGGACCCAAGGTGCCTGCGTCTAACATGTTGCTCAACATCTGCCCTGGGCTACCCAAGTTTGGTATTGCCGAAAAGTTAATAACTGTACCTAACAACGAGCAGTCAGCACCAAATGCCGGTCCAGCTAAGTTGACTCCACTTAATGCACCACTTGCAACACTGTCTATTCCTGCAAACGTGCCGCCTGTAAAAGCATTTGCACTGTTGTTAGCAGCATTAATAGATTGGTTGCTGTTTTGTACAAAAGAAATTGAACCAGTAAGTGCTGTGGCAAACGTTCTAGCATCACCTTCGATTTCACCACTATTAATTGCCCCGCCTAACACATTGGCACTTTCAGTACGGCCAAATGTTAACACGCTATCAACACTATCGTCTGTGTGCATCACTGCATACGCATTACCAGAATACAAATCAAAAGGTGCCGAAAACACGTTATCACCAAGGCCATTGGTCATACTACTAAATTCATTTATGTATGTATTGGCCAGGTTTGCTACTTTGGCTGTTACATCATACAGTGTGCTCTGAATGCTTTGTATTTGCACAGTGTAATAATTCATGCTATACAACGTTGGATCACCAGTCAATCCTGTTGTGCTATCGACTAAGTTTAACGTTACCCCGGCATTACTGGCTATCGGCTTAGCACCAATGGTTGGGTCACTGCCGTTGGCAAGCATACTTGCGCCTGCTGTTAATGTCATTGATGTAACTGTCATATCACATTGCACCAATTATTACGTCTGGGCTACCCTGTGTGCGACTGTCAAAACACGAGTCAACATTGCCAACAAAGTTAATTGTTTGAAATTCTGCCAAAACACTAGGCGATCCCAGTGAGGTTTTTGCAGTGCAATGTTTTGCACAAGGTCCTGGGCCACAACACGGATGTGGGCTAACCGGTGTAAATTCAAGGCACGCCGGTTGACCATTAATTAGCACACTTAATGCACCCGGGCCTATTGCAATACCGCCCATGCTGTTTGCATCACCTATTCTTACTGCCTGTGGCATATTCATCCTCACTATTACAACAGTATTTATGGTGAGTTTTTAGGCCGGTACAATACCCGAAGTGGTTGCCAAATATTGTTTAGCAATATCTGCTTCTGTTTTTGCAACACAACTTACAGCATGTGCTTGCAATACAAACTTTCCTTCAGGATTTACACCGAACATAAACGGTGCTAACCCTAAACCTTGCTGTTGTGCAATCAAGCACATTGGCTTTTTTAAAGTATAAGATGTAGCACTTTCGGCATCTAACCGTGCTACTAATTCTTCACCTGATGATAATTTAAAAGAAACTGTGTCTCCAGTTTTATACGGTGTTTCAATGATCATTTTTTGCGTTTCTTTCCAATTTTAGTTGCTTTTTTAGCAGCAACTTTCATTTTAGTTTTAGTTGCTCGAGGTTTACGTAATGCCATTATAACGAATGTTCTCCTGTACCAGTATAATTTGTTTCTTCTAAATACTGCGGAAAGTCCGACCAGCCGCCAATTTTTTTTCCATTGACTTTAATTTGCGGAAAAGTCTTTGCACCCGGAAACATTGATAATATTTCTTCGCGATCGAAGTCTGTGCCAAGTTGAAAGTACTTGTAATTATATTGACGTTGTTCGCATAATGCTTTTGCTTGATCACAAAATGGACATTGTGCTTTACCGTAGATTTCAATCATAATGAGAATCCTTTAAATGTATCAGCGCCAACATCTTGTTTTGTGCCGCCACTTACGTACGATGTAATTTCTGTTTCTTGTGGCGCCACTTGTACTTCTGATCCACTGATCCATTTTTGTGTCCACGGTAACGGATTGTTTTTTACACTATACGGACTTTTGAGATTTACATTGGTCATTCGTCGTGTACAGATCCATTCGATATACTGTCCTAGTAGTTCGGCATTCAAACCAATCATTGAGCCGTCTTTGAATAAGTAGTCAGCCCAGGCTTTCTCTTGATCAACTGCTTCAACAAACATTTGAATACAAGCTTCTTCAGTTTCTTCTGCAATCTTTGCGTAATCTGGATCATCTTTTTTAAGTATTTTAAGCAACATCTGTGTGCTTGCTAAGTGCAAGTTTTCATCACGTGCAATTAATTTAATAATCTTAGCATTGCCTTCCATTTGCTTCATTTCTGCAAATGCCCAGCTACAAGCAAACGACACATAAAACCGTACACCTTCTAGGATATTAACGCTCATTAGTGTGAGCCACAACAGTTTCTTTAGCTCGTAAAGATCAACTACAACTTTCTTACCATTGACTTTATGTGTGCCTTCTCCTAGCAAATTGTACCAGCTACTCATTTCAATCAAACCATCGTAATATTTAGAAATGTCACCTGCACAATCAGCAATCTCTTCAATGTCCATCATTTCATCAAAGATTTTACTTGGATTGTTGTACACATTGCGAATAATGTGTGTATATGAACGTGAGTGGATTGTTTCACTGAATGTCCATGTTTGAATCCAGTTTTCAATTTCGGGCAAACTTACAATAGGAGCAAATGCTTCTACTGGTGCACGGCCTTGTACACTATCCAATAGAATTTGACGCTTGAGATTGCTGGTAAAAATATGCTGCTCGTGGTCGCTAAGAGCTTTAAAGTCCTTACTGTCTTTGGTTACATCAACTTCTTCGGGGCGCCAAAAGAACCCTAGTTGCTTGTCTGTAAGTCCGTCAAAACTTTTATACTTCAGTGTATCATAACGCTGAATCGTAGGTCCGCCCGACGGATCTAAAAATGCCAATACTTTAGTATGGTCTGCATTGTTTTCAGTGTTAAAAACGCTCATAAAATTTTACCTATTCTTTGTGTGTCTGTCTGTGTTAGTGTAACATGCTACGCAGAGCATGTCAAGTTTTAAATAGTACAGCTTTCGCAATCTTCGTCATCTATTTCAACTTGCTCAAGATCGACTTCGCCCATCATCTTGCTTACATCGATTTCGCCTTGGCCATCATTGGTGTTAAAGTAATAAAGTTGCTTGCCACCGTACTTGTAAAACATCAATAGATGCTGCAACATTGTACTCATTGGAATCTTTTCGTCCTCAAAGTGTACCGGATTGTATGAAGTGTTCACACTAATACCCTGGTCGATGTATTTTTGTAGTACAGCCATAATCTTCAAGTATCCTTCAGGCGACTGTTGATTCCATAGCAAATCATACTTGTTCTTTAGACGTTTAAACTCTGGTACAACTTGCTTGAGAACACCGTGCTTTGATTGCTTTACACTAATAAGACTACGTGGCGGCTCGATACCGTTTGTAGCATTAGCAATTTGTGCACTTGTTTCACTTGGCATAAGAGCCATTAGTGTTGAGTTGCGTATGCCAGTAGCTTTTAGCTGTTCACGCAGTCCTTCCCAATCCATACGCTCAACATGCGGAACTAATTCGTCTAAGTCTTTCTTGTATGTTTGATTAGGTGTAACACCGTGTCCATACTTTGTTTCCATGTTGCCGCTGGGTGCGCCAAACTCTGTTGCTAAATCGGCACTAGCTTTGATCAAGTAGTACGACCAAGCTTCTGCCCATTCGTCTACAAGTGCAAGTCCTTCTGGTGTAATGTTTTGATAACTCAAATCATTCTTAGCCAACCAGTATGCAAAGTTAATAATGCCAACGCCTAACGGACGGCGTTTCTCTGTGGATAGCTGCGCTGCTAGTATTGGATAGTTCTGATAGCTTAGTAGTGCATCAAGCCCACGCACTGCTAAACGACACACACGCTCGAAGTCTGCTGGAGTACGAATGTTGCCCCAATTGATTGCACTCAATGTGCATAGGCTAATTTCGCCTTCTGGGTCGTTGAGATCTTTGAGTGGCTTAGTTGGCAAATCAATTTCTGCACACAAGTTTGATTGACGAATAGGTGCAACTTCTGGTAAAAATGCACCGTGGTCATTGGCATTGTCTACGTTTTGTAGATAGATGCGTCCAGTATTTTTACGCTCTTCCATGAAGCTACCAAACAACTCACTTGCTGGTAAAGTTTTTTTGCGTAGTCTTGTGTTACGTTCTGCTGTTTCATATAGTTCACGGAAACGGTCTTGGTCTGCAAAAAACGCATCATACAGTCCAGGCACATCAGCAGGCGAGAACAATGTAATATTGCCGCCTGTAATTAGACGTTCATACATTAGCTTGTTGAACTGTACGCCGTAGTCCATGTGACGAACACGATTTTCTTCTGTGCCTTTGTTGTTCTTTAACACCAACATTTCTTCTGCTTCTAGGTGCCAAATAGGATAGTATATTGTTGCTGCGCCGCCACGCACACCACCTTGGCTGCAAGATTTGGTCGCAGCTTGAAACATTTTATAGAAAGGAATAATACCTGTATGGTAAGCATCGCCCTTGCGAATAGGTGAACCGATAGCACGAATACTGCCACCGCCGATGCCGATGCCTGCTTTTTGACTTACATATTTAACAATACTACTGCTGGTAGCATTAATGCTATCAAGACTGTCGTCAGTTTCAATAAGAACGCAGGAACTGAACTGTCTTTGCGGAGTACGTACACCGGCCATAACAGGAGTAGGCAAACTAATGTCGTGTAAACTAATGGCATCATAATATTCCTTTATCCATTTCAACCGGGCATCAACTGGGTAATCTTGAAATAGGCTTGCTGCAATAAGAACATAACACATCTGCGGTGTCTCAAAAATCTCACCGCTTACTCTATTTTGGCATAGGTACTTGCCACGTAGTTGTTCCATAGCAACATAAGTTAGATTTTCATCACGCTCGTGTCTGATAAATGCATTGATCCTGTCCCATTCCTGGTCAGTATACTTAGTAACAAGTTCAGGATCATAGAACCCTGCTTTGGTATTTTTATCTACCAATTCCTTAACATGCCACGGGGTGAATCCGCCGTATACTTCTTTGCGCAATGCATAATTGATCAATCTACCACCTACAAACTGATAGTTAGGTGTATCTTCATTGATAAGATCTGCGGCTGCCTTGATGAGTGTTTCTTGAATTTCTTTACTAGTTACGCCGTTGTAGAATTGAATCTGGCTTTTAATTTCTACTTCGCTTGCACTAACTCCAGTGATGCCCTCGCATGCATAAAACACAACTTTGTGTAGTTTATCAATGTCTAATAGTTCTTTAGTACCATCACGTTTCGAAACTTGAATGCTCATATTAACTTTTTCCTATCGTATGTTGTGTGCAAACATGGCAGAATCCATGCTATTGTGTATATTCATTTGTTCTATTGAACTGATATTTAACACTCGAGACACATCCCAATTCAATATATATTTCCCCTGGTTGACCGACACTATATAAGAACCATCTGTTGTTTCTTGTATGCATAAGTCATTGATATCCTTGTTACCCAGCATCAAGATGGTGTAACTGATGCCTAGGCATTTTGCAAGCTCACAGTATATATCATCGGCAATCAAGTCCCAAGGATTTGGCCATTCTTGTGGCAATGTCCAATGTAAGTATCGTAGTTTAGTTGGGCATTCCTGCCACCAAGTGTGCACAGCAGAAATTGCTATGTCGAGATTTTCTTCGTGTTTGCATTGTTCGCGGAGGAGATTCCATGCGATTAGTTGCTGCTCAGGACGGTGTTCCCACATGTATTTTAAATGCCAAGATGCTCGAGTGAATATTTAAATGTGCCAGAGGCAGTTGATGTGTAGCGTACACTAATTGTACTACCACTTTGTATTACGTCAAGCACAATCGCACTTGGATTGTCCTCGGTGTATTCGTCAACGTAACTTAGTGTGCCTGCGCTGTCGTCACTGTCTTGTGCTACAACTCTAAGAGAGCCAAAACGTATAACATTAGTCAGCGGGTCTTTGAATTGGTACATACAATCAAATGCTGCGGCATTGGCAGTAGTAACAGTGAATATAACAGTCGGCGATCCTTGTACAGTAAGTTCTGTACTTACTCCAGCAAGTTTATGATACGTACCAAATTCAATCTCTTCGCCATTAACAAGAGCATAACATGCTTTGTTGTTTAAGTCGATTCTTGCTTGTGTTAGTGCATCAGCATCGCTGCGATCAAACATATCGCCGACACTAACATTGTTATCACCATTGATATCAACAACAGCTGATGCTGGATTTCCTGCACCTAAAAAATCGTTAGCAACATCAAGAAAAATATTGTACGCACTAACATTTTGCGATACTGCACCAATGATAATACCTTCTTTAGCAACATCATCAAACAAGTTTTGCACAATTCGTACACCTTGCGGGCCACCATTTACTGGGGTACCGTCGCCAAGCAATACTCCCTGGTACAGTGTGTTAAACTGCGAGTTCTGCACAGTTACACCTTGAATATTTTCATCAGTGTTAAGCCCGTATGTTAGCCCAGTGAACTTACAATTGTTAAACTCGATTTGTTTTGTTGTATTTGCAACCGTGCTATCAAACCGTACGGCAGCAATGTTAGCACTTGCATTAGTTAACGTTGCTTGCACCAATGGACCAATAAAATTAACATTATTAAATGAAACTTGCTCAGCACGATCAACTAAAACTAGATCAACACTATCAACACTCTTAAATGTCATTCCCGAAATTTCAATGTTGCTTGGTGGTGTAGCACTGTTGTTGCCAATATTAACTCCAGTTTGTTGCAAACTATCGGCTGTGCGCATAACATAAGTGCTGCCGCCGTTCATTTCAATTGTCGAGCTGTTGCTGCCTTCGCCGTACAATTGCGCAAATGGCGGAACATTAATCGAGGAGGTTACTTTGTAAGTGCCTGCTGGGAAAAACAAACTGCGTCGAATTGTTGTGTTTGTTTCTCTGCAAAACAGTTGATATAGTGCCCTATTGATAGCCGCTGTATCATCAGTTACACCGTCTCCTGTTGCACCAAAGTCGAGCACACTTGCATAGTTGTCAAGTTTTGCTTGTATGGTTTGTGTTACTGCATCATCTGCACTGGCACCAGTTTGCACTGTGTATCCTGCATGCTGACCTTTGTATACGTAACTAGTTGCAAGGTTTAAAATATCACTGTACTGCGTAAGAATTTCAGTGTTACCGACTGTGGGAGCACCTTCAGCAATAGTGCCATTGCCAATATAAAGCTGGCGGCTGTCAATCACCCAGCCAAACTCTGCGCCTGCTAATTGAGGTAAATTTTCACTAAGACCTTTACGGTTTGTAATGCGTGATACTTGAACTATTGCCATATTGTGTTAAACTCCGGAATCTAAGTGTATTTACCTATACTATGCATGTTTCTCGTAATATGTATATACCCTATTGTACCATTCGTTACGCCATTCATCGTATTCATCTGGCCACACATCGAACTGTTGATAAGTTTCGCCACCTAACAGCATACCGTCATCTCCGCGACTACACATAAAGATATGTCCTTCGCGAATGTTGGTACCGTAGATTTCGTTGTGTGCTTCTGCGTATGCTACTAGCTGTAGGAAGTAGTTTTGTACATACTCTAGCTTCTTAGGCTTGTTGGTCTGTTTAAAGTCCATAATACAGGGCTGACCTTTGTATACGCCTACTAGGTCAGTAGTACCAGCATACATCTGCGGAACATAAAGAGCAACTTCGCTACCCCAAATCTCATCTACATCTACTAGAGCATTATCACGCACTTGTGTTGCCATTGCATGTGCCTTTTTAGCAAACGGATTACTACCCGGGGTGGGCCATTCGCCGAATTCAACGTAGTCCTCAAGATACTTGTGCATACGTGTGCCAACACCAGCAGCTTCAGTTACAACTTCTTGTGCTTTCTTTTCGCCTACACGTTTACGCCAAGCAATAAGACCAGACTTATCGCTTGTAGCATCAAGAATAGTTGTAACACTTGCAACTGCACCGCCATCAGGTGTCATGTACTTGCGTTTACCATCTATCTGTTTACGGGAAATGGGTGTATAATCGTACTTAGGTTTAATTAATGTCATGTTACTAACATAACATGTTATTAATTGCTTGTCAAGTTAAATCGTTAGCCGAATCTGCCATGTCTGCAACTGTGTCTCTTGCTTGATCAACTGTCATAGTATCGTCGGCTTCTATGTTAGCGCCGCCGCTGAGTATAACTTCATCGTCAGTGACATTAACAATAACATTTTTTAACGGGTCATGTCCTGCTAAGTTGCGAAGTTGCTTATCAGTTATGCTTACACCCATATTGTGTGCCATGCTTAAAAACGCATCTATAGGCACTGCTTTTTCACTGTTAGCATCATCAGTTCGTCCCAGCAAGTATTCGGCAAGCGCCATAAGTTGCTGGGGCGATGGATGATCAACCGATTCTCTAAACTCGCGAAATCGCATATTATCTACGAGCTCTTCCTAGACTGCCCATTTCTGGTTCTTCAACATCGACATCTATGTCTACATCAACATCATCAACTTCGGCATCCACATCCATATCTGCATCAAAGCCAACTTCTTCTTCGGCACCTGGAACAACTGGTTCTTGTCCAGTAAGTGTGCCTTGTGCACTTTCAACGCCAAGTTTAGCAGCTTGCACTGCATCAACTAGTGCAGCTAGTGCTGCACTGGCTTCGTTGTTAAATGCTTGTGCTTCATTTGTGCCAACTGTACTTGCAATACTAGTACTCAACGCAGGCAAATCTTTAAATTGCATAGCAGTTACATCTTCTAGCATGCTTTGCATTCTGTCGACCATATCCTGTGCAGCTAAAACAACTTGAGCTTGCTGTACTTCATCTTCAGTTAAATAACGACCATCCATTGTTACTGTGGTTCCTTCGTTGCGTAGCTTGTTTAGAACAGCACCAGCAACTCTTTCGCCCGCTGCCTTTGAACCATATTTTTTAGCAGCATTTTTAGCAATTTTAGCAAAGTTTTTACCTGGTTTGCCAATGTCTTTACCAGCGGCTGCCTTTTTAGCAGAATAGTCATCTTTAGCTTCGGTTGTAGCTAGCATACCTGACAACTGATCAGCCACTGCCTTATCTGGGCCGGCAATGGCTGTGCCTGCTAGTGCTTTTGTTAGCGTTTGGGGATTTGTATTAAGCTTTTTAGCAAGTGCATTTTGTTCTGCTGGACTGATTGTTTGCTGGCTTTTAATTTTATTCAAGCTTTGCTTGACCATTGGATCTGCTGGACTGTTTTCATCCATTGACAACCTAGCACTAAGCCCACGTTCCATAACCAATAGTTGCAAATACCCAGCATCTTTTTCACTGGTGTGCAAACGTTTACTGTTGCGGTGCTCACTGATCAAGCCACGAACTTTTTTCAACATGCCTTTGGCTTTTTCCGGGGCCAATGCAGTGAAGTCAACTTTGTTATGAAAATAACTTTCCATAACTTTTTGTGACTGTTTAGTTTGTGACGATTCCAGGTCAAATAGTTTCATTATCAAATCCTTTTTGCTGACAGTATTTAGCAATGTTTATATATTTATCAATGTATTTCTGTAATATGTGATAACGATCTTTTGTGTCGTCCAACCTGTTAATTGTGATATTTCGTCGAGTTTCGGTGATTTTATCACTGTTGATAAAACAGCGATAGTGCATCATTTCACTTTGTCTTCTAATTAGTTCGTTTTCGTGTTTAATTAATTGTGTTGCATCTGTTAATTTACTATGTTTATCGTATATACACCATGCAAGTGCAACCCTGCTGGAACTCACTGTTGTAATCAAACAGTTGTCTTTATAAATGTTGTATGAGTAATTTTCTGTTTTAACAATACGGTAATGCTTGAATGCAGAAATGCTATCACCGCTTCTAGTAATAACGTTGTTATTTTCTAGTAAATTTTCTTTTACAATATCTGTTAATTTTCTAACAGCTTTGTTTACGTAACTATTACGTAGCTTATTACTAACCATCCAACTACTCCAATAAGAGTTGCAATTATGCCAGCTCCCCAGCTGATTAATTGGTCATTGCGGCGTTGGGTCATCGCTGCTACCATGTCGTGAACCTCTTTGATCAACATCTCAAGAGCATCAACTTTACTATTTACAGTCACAATCTGGTGAGACATTAATTTATATCTCTCTGCGCATAAGTCTACGTGCGCTTCTAGACTTTTTTTCTCAATGGGTGTTGTATCATTCATGGTAACCTCTAATAATATTTGTTAAAGATATTTATCAAATATACACTATTCTAAAGTTACTGCCTTGAATTTAATGTTAGATTTAGAACCATGTGTGATCAAGTAAGGAAATAAAAATCCTTCTTTGTAGTATTCTGTAAGCCCTACTATCATAGGAACGCCGTGCATGTCGTTTTTTAGTAAACCAAGTTCGTCTTCACCATCATTGAATATATCAGGTTGTTCAACACAAAACGAAAGTTTCCAGTACTTATTTTTTCCTAAATTTGTACAAACCGGATCTGTAATGTCAATTGCTTGTGTTTTTAGTCCAACACACTGTAATATAGTTTCCCAATTGCGTTGTTGATTTCTGCTGAAATTCCATTCATCAACTGTACTAATAGATTTACCAACTTTGTTTATAATAGGTGCATCTTGTAATTTTCGGTGACTTGTTGTACCAGTGCAAGTGCAGTCAAATACTGTTACTATTTCAATTAATTGCATGTTCAAAGTCCAATACTACAAGCTAGTAATATTACTTAGCCACAAAAAAACCCTAGTTACAAAAACTAGGGTTTTAATGAGTGAACTTAAATTAAGTTATTATGCAGATGGGTTAGCAAATGTTGCAACTAGTGAGATGCCACTGACTGCTTCTGCGCCACCTGGGCCGCCTTGTACAGCAACGTGGTTGCCGTCTGCTACACCTTCAACAGCGGCAATTGTGCCACCATATGTTGTTGTGATTGCTGTGCAAGCGGCTGCTACTGTGATTGTACCAGTTGCTACTGCATAGATGTATGTTGTTGGACCAAGACCTTGGCCTTGCTTAACTGTTGCGGTTGTTGAAATTTCAGCCATTTTATTTCTCCTAAATAATGGTTGGAACATTACTGTCCCTACTTTTATTTAGCACGTTTATGAAATATCGAGTGTTCTCAGTCTTTCATAACTTTCGTTTTGAAATCCACGTTCACGCATTTGCAGCATGAGTCGATCTACAATAACTTTCCTGTCTTGCGGCTTTGTACGATCCCAATTGCCAATTTGTCTACGCATTTGTATCAGCGGAGCCGGTAGGTAATCTTGCATTTCTCGTTGTAACATCAACATCAAATAATTATAATCGCCGGCATTATATTTGTTTTTTGCTATTGCTCTTAGATTACGCTTTAACCGCAACTCCGGCACACTCACTTGTACATCTTGTACAATTTGACTGTCAAAGCGTTCTGGATCAACCATAATAGTTAACACGTTGTAAAGGTCTGGTTGGCTGGTACGAAACCCATCAAAGTTTTGTAATCTCATAATTTGTGCAGCTTGTTGTGCTGCATAAGCAGGGTCGCTTTGTGCAAAAATCTGCAATGCTAACAACTGTTCGAACATCAGTTCAGCAACCTTGCTCATTTTAAGACCAGTTAATTGTTTCATTTGTTTCCACATGCGACTTTCACTGAGCTCGTGAAATATGCTTGTCTGTTCGACTGCAAATTCTTTGTTAGGAGTTTTGAAATCTTTTTTACGCATCACAGTTTTAGCAATTAAATCTAGTTCCTGGTTTGCACTGTCCCAAACAAGTGCAAACGGCACATTGATATCCGATGATAAATCTTTCAGCACCGCTTGTGCATCTGGTCCTAGTTGTGCAATCGGCTTGGCATACTTTTGAAATTCTTTTTTAAATAGTATTGCCAGTTCTTGTATTGTAATTTGCCGCACGTTGCGTTCATCATTTACACGATCCAGAAAGTGTCTTGTAAACTCAACATCGATTCCTACTTGGGCAAACACTTTATCAAGTGCTTTTTCTAGTGCATCAAGTTGTATTTGTGTTACTGGCTGATCCATTAGTTTTGTCCTGGATTATTTTGTGCAAAGTTAGCTTGCGAAAATCTCATACGATCCACAAACTTCATTCCTGCTCCTACGTATCCTTCATGACCGGGTTCACCTTCGATGTCAGCTTTTACATCTTGGTCTTGTGCATCCAACTGACGTACCAAGTCATTTTTAAGTTGACTGATGTTTAAAAACCCACTGAACAATGCTGCAACTGCGCTTTTATTTTGATTCATCCAGTCAATGATACGAGCTGCCTTGGTTGGTTGTTTTTGTTCAATCCATGGACCAAAATCTTTGATCATGTTTTTATAATTGCCACTGCGCACTTTGCTGTTGATATATTGCTTTATCAACGCTGGTGTGTTTGTTATCTTTCTGCTGCGCAGCTCACCTGGAGCAAAGAATGCATCAATTTCAGGTGCATAGTTATTGTAAATGTTTTCCACTTGTGCAATCAACTTTGCATTTAATTCAATTTTACTACCAGTGTCTTTCATAGTTGGGTCGAGTATAAGAACACCGGGTGCTTTGTTTAATACTGCACTAGTAACAGGAGTTGCAGGGCCACCTGGACCATCAATTGACGTGTGTACTGCAACGCCTGCTTCACTATTACCAACCGCTTTTCCAATTGGGGTGTTTGCATCAACACGATATGTAACAGTATTAGGAGTAAAGACATACATACCATCTTCCAATGGAGGAGTGTCACTGTACAGCAAATCACCTTGCACGTATCCACGGAAGTCCTTGGGCACTGTGCGACTTAGCAACGGAAACAATTTAGCATACACTGCAATTAGATCTGTTCTATCGCCTTTGCGCATGCCCATGATACGTTCAATGTCTTTTGGAGACTTAGCCAAGCCGTTGTAGCCTTTTGCAAGAAACCCTGACTTATCAGTGAGCACAAAGTCTCCTGTGCTGTCTCTACCAAATATAACTGCTGGCTTGCCGTCCCATTTAATAGTGTTTGTTTTAGCAGGTTCTGCGGCAGCACTTTTGAGACCTGCAAGTGCTTGTGTAAGACCTTTACTGCCGTAATCAAAGATCAAGTCTTCAGGGTGCTCAATACGCACACCTTCAGTTAGCTTGTAAGGTGTGTATGGATTTTCGGTTATGACTTCCATGCCCTGGTATACAATTCTATCACGCAACCGTGCAAGCCAGGCAGTTCCGGATTCGTTTACTTCTTCAAAAGTAAAACCTTCACGTTCAGCGTAGCCACGGAAATCATCTAGTTTAGCATCACGTTGCTTGTCTGATTTAAGTTGGGCCATAATAGATTCTACACTAGCTAGGTCATCTCTGTTTGCATTTTTATTTAATAACAGCGTAGCAATTTTATCTGGGTCATCAGTTATAAATGCATTGTCTTCCCTGCGATACAATCCCGAATTCTGATTGAGTTTAAGACCTGCCGCTTTTGCAATACTATTAATGAGTACATTTCGTGTTGCACCCTTGTATTCACTGTTGGGATCACTGCGCAGTATAAACTTGCTGAACGCTGGCTTTTGCACAAACATAAAGTCAGTTTGTACATATCCGCGATCTTCTCGTCCTGTAATAGGTGTTTTAAAATGCACACTAATGCCGCTTTTCTTTGTCCATTCTACTGGATCAAACCCATGACTGGTTGCCCATTGTGTTAACCTGTTACTAAGTTCTTCTTTGCTCATAACTGTGCTGTCAACTGCAAGGTCTAAATCACCAGATGTTGGTTTTTGTCCTGTGCTTCCCAGCATGTTATCCATAAGAGGTAGTCCAGTTAGTTGCTCGAGCCAGGCCACAGTTGACTTAACATCAGTTTGGTTAATGCGCTGTGTAGCACTTGCACCATCGGAATCTTTAAAAACGTTGCCGCCTTCCTTGAGAAGTTTCATGCTTTTACCTTATTTGTTTTTCTCAGCCGCAGCAACTTTTGCTGCCAACGCTGGATATCTCGGATCGGTTGGTAGTATTCCACCAATTGCAGGAAGCTTAGATTGCTTGTTTGCTTTGGCTTTTTGTCCAGGTACCGGTGTTGGCGCAACTGGTGCTGACTTTGCAATTCCTGTAGCAATGCTGCTAGGGCGTTTTTTCTTTTGTCTAGAAATACTTTTTGCAATAGCAGCTTTTTCGGCTTTTTCTTTACGATACTGAGCAATATCAGCCGAGCTTTTGCCTAGTTTTTTCTTTAATGCAGCTTTACGTGCTGTGTCTTCAATTTCTTTTTGCTTGGCTTCCCAGGAAGCTTGCGGATCCTCTGCTGATGTTTTCTTTACAGTAGGTTTAGCTGGATCATAGTCTTGTACTTTTTTGCCAAGATTACTAAGTTTATCCAAACCAGTGGCAACCCCAGAGACAGCTTTTCCGGCTTTTTTAAAAAATTCAATTTCAGATACTTTTTCAAGTTCTGCTAATAGATTTTCTTGTATTAGTTGTGCTTTACTTTTCATTTGTACGTCTCACTGATCTGGAAAACTTGCCAGGATCTCGTGTTCGGATGGCATTTAACAATTTGCGTTGTAAATTTTCAGCTTGCTCAGCAGTGTATAATTCTTCAATTTGTTCCATCAGACGCACTGCGCTAGCAATAACATTACTAGCACGACTCTCGACGACATATTCACGTTCTTCGAGTTTTTTATAACGCTCATTGTAAATGCCATCTAGCTCATCAAAGATGCTGCGAGTCTTTTTTTGCATGACTTTGTTTGTCCTTTTTAGTATTTATGTATATTTAAAAAGTTGTTGGTTTTCTGTTTCCCAAAGTGCTTCGCTAAACCTTTTCAGTGTCCACATATTTCTTTCATACAGGTAACTGTTTTTTTCTTTCCAGATTTTCCATTGAGCATTATTTGTATCGAATAATTTGTGATTGTCCTCAATTAAATTAATTAATTCTATACTTTTACACCCTGGTCGAGCCTTGGTTATTCTTGGTATAGCATATGTTTTTGCTAATTCTCTTATTTTATCTATAGATTCTGGAGTGTTATCTTCCGTCCAATTTGGATGTAGAAACTTATAACATCTTAAAAATATTATATATCGACTGTAGATGTTCTCTGTTGTGATGATTAATTTTTTATCAAAAAGATCAAGTGAAACATCTTCAAGGTGTGTCTGATACCAAACACCCGGTTTGCTTGTGCGGTAGCCTTCGTGAAAAATTTTAACATTTTTAAGGTCTTGGTGCTCGTAACTATCTACACTGCCGTCTAGCCTAGGGTTCCATTTAATCTGCTGATTGTTTAAAATAGTAGTAACAATCCCGCCGCATGCAAAATCAGTGGCTATTAAAATATTTGGTAATTTCATGGAAGGTTGTATCCCATTGCAGATTCCGCCATTTATCTAATGTGTTTGCCCAGTTAATTGCTGATTTGTGTTCAGTGTACGGATACTGATTTAACATGATGGATATTTCATGCTCGCTTCCGTACCTTTCTTTTATCTTTTTTCGCAGTGCAGTTGGTGTTTTTTCAATTCCTATAGTACCGTGACACGGATGTATATTAAAATCGCTAGGATCACCAAATCTATTTGTCAGCATTGCGTCCTTATACCACTCTTTAATTTTATCATAGTAAAAGACGTTGAAAGGATTTAATGTATGCTCTATACCAAACATAACATTTCCTGGACATTCCTCTATAGCTTTATTGACCAACTTTTCAACAGTGGAAAATTTTGCTGGCCAACGCAAATATTCAAACTGTTTGCCTACTCCGTCGATGCTACCTATCCACTTAACCAGTTTAAAACGTTGCCACTGTGCTAGTGTTTTATCCGACGGATACAATGTGTAATTGCTGGTATATTGTATTGTAATATCTTGTGGGTTATTGACAAGTTCTAGTATTCTTAAATGAGTATTATTCATTAATGGTTCACCACCACCGAACTTGATATACCTAAGATTTGTAGTATCCAGTGTTTCGAACCAACTTACTAGTTTGTCGTCAGTGTTTGTACCTTTTCGATCCAACACTTTAGTGTTCTCTACCCCATTGCGAATATTTTCGTCTTGCCAGAAACTGCTGCTATTGCTATCGCAGCTAGCACAAGCAAGATTGCATTGCTTGGTAACTGCAATAGTGAGCATCTGCAATCCATCACTGTCTGTCATTAGATCAAAACCGGCTTGCCTGTAGCTGATTTGTTTTTGTTGTTCTTGGTGTATACAAAGACTGCAAGTTTTTGTTAAATCACCCGAGTTCCACTTTTCTCTCAATTGAGGCAAAGTTGAAAGATCGTGTACACTTTCATTGTGCGAAAAATAACAACACGGACTGACTGTAAAGTCTCCGCCAAGGTTGTTGATTGCAAGTGCATTGCTCAGGTGTCTACAAAATTGGGTCATCCGTTTTGTTTAATTCCTGCCAGCATTTGTTTGAGCTTGCTGCTCTGTACATCAGCTACTACCTTAGGAGCATCTTGCGGCATGCTGTCAGTTACGTCTTTTTGTACCATTTGACTTTTTGCTTTAATGCCTGCTAGTATAGTGCTGCCTTGTGTTCCTGCACCTGATGCTGCTTCATCATCATCAAGTCCAGTGATCCTCAAGCTTTCCATGTCGAACTCCAGGTCAATCTTTTGTCCCACACCACTACTGCTTCTAGTTTTCATTGCTTGTATTTGATAGCGCCCACGTTCTTTCATTGCTCTACTTGTAAAGATACCAAACACGTTGTCTGCTGTGTTGATCTTACTAATACCGCCCGAGATATGCGAATGATCAAATTCAATTTCCTCGACAGCACTTCTGTTCAACTGACTTGCTGTAACAAATAATATGTTTAATTCACGTGCCAAGTTGCGCAGTTCTTCACTTACATACTTGTCTTTCACAAACAAATCATTTGGACTAACTTTTGCACTCACTGGCATAAGCAAGTCCAAGTAGTCAACTAGCATAAAATCAATGTCTTTGCCTTGTTTAATACTAAGTTCTTTTACAAATGCACGAATATCGTTAACAGTACTTTGTGCTGGCATGTATTTAATCTGCAGATTACCTGCTTTTTTGCCTGCCATTTTGACTTTCATTTCAACAGTGTCAATATCTTTAAACAACTGTTTGCTAGGTGTTCCAGTTAACATACTATCAAGTCGCATGGCTGTCAAGCCCTCACTGAGCTCCAATGTAATATAAGTCCCATTAAGCCCAGCTTCCATCCAATTAACTGCCAAGTTTTGCATAAACAAACTCTTGCCCGAACCTGATCCACCTGCAAAAATTTGTAGTTCGCCTCTATTAAAGCCACCATACAACAGTCTATCCAAGTTTTTCCAGCCTGTACTGTTCTGCCCATTGTTGTCTTTAAGTGCCGATAGTCTGGCTTTGGGATCTTCAAAGTAATTTGTTCCCAAGTCTTTTGTTAAACTTATTTGCACAGCATCTTTGATTAGTTTTTCAACAGGCGAGTACTCTCCTTTTTCCAATAAATCTGCACTTTGTAAAATTGCACGTTCAAGTTCCTGTCTGCGAGTAAAGCTTTCAAACTCGCCTAAGAACCAATCAGTGTGCCCACTGTTGAGATCGGGTATCTCCTGTAAATCAACTCCAGTAACTGCCTTTACTTGCATACGGTCCGGAAGTGTTTTATGCTCATTTGCATGGTCATAGATAAACTCAGCAGCTTCACGCAGATCTTTATCAAAATTTTCTTTGTTGAAAATGTTTTGCACACGCAAGTAACTCTGTGCATCTTGCATTGCCATTTCTAAGAATAATTTTTGTACTTCATATGTATATTCAGTCATACTTTTAATTTATTCCTTATTTGGTCAGCTACGTGTTTATGTGTTAGCGGCCCTGGATGTGATCCGTCCTCGGCTACGTCAAGTTTGTTTTTGTACATGCTATCCCAAGGATCGATCCACAAATCCCAATCTACCAATTCCATGTTGTTTTGCATTTGTTCAACAAATCTATCATGGTCACTGCTAGCATCCTGCACTAGTTTATTCATCCAGTCTATGCTGTCGCTCCAGCTAATCAATCCGTTAACAAACAACAGTTTTACATTGTGACTGCTTGCTTGATCTTGTAATATACGGCAAAAGTCTATTAGTTGCATTATATTACCATAATCGTGATTGAGCAACTGATATTGGACAATAAACTTGTCATTAGTTGATATTGCATCTTGAGTCGATCCAAAATAGATACCTCGGTCTGGTGCTGGGTAAACCCAATGCCGATGGACAGAACTCCATTGTACAATATATATATCAGCTAAGTTGTCAACAATTGCTTTGCTTGTGTGTAAAAATATTTTCAAGTTACTTGCGCCACCGCTAGCATCATTGATATGATCAGTTGCAATCAAGTTAGGATATATTCTAGCATCGGCTTTTTCGTTTGTAAAGCCAGCACCTTGGGTGATACTACATCCATTGAAATAGAACTTCATACTATCCATCCTAGTTTTTGCATTGTAGGTTTTGCTGTAATATTAAAATAATGCTTGTTGCCGATGGCACCATGATGCCCAAACCAGCCATATGTATCATAATCTACTGGTTTATTTATATGTAAGTTTACACTGTAGTATGTGTTTTTGCAAGTCTGAAATTGCGGTTTTTTTGTCTTTTTGATCAGAGTTTTTATTGTGGGCCAGGATGACTTTTCCATAAAAGGAGTAGACATAACACAAAACATAACTTTATCTAATAGAACATCTAATAACAATAATTCTCTTAACGCAGTAGCTTCGCCCCAACTGTTGTCCCATCTATCAATATTTTCTTTTTCAGTCTCGTGCGTTGGTATTTGCGTCAAGCCTTTGTGACACAACTCAGGCTGTGTGTACTGTTGTTGCATGTCATGATTGTAAACTGTATAATGCTGTAATTTAGCAGCTTCTCCTGCAAAGTATGTAATTCGTCCCATTGGGGGAACTGCAACAATAACAAAATCATCACGATCAATATCGGTATGTAGAATTGTATGAGCAATACTTTCGATGTTATTTCCGGGCCAACTATGGTTGTGTATTTCATCAACTGGCAACAACCCTGCACAAAGGCCCCACCAACTGTCTTGTTGGGCAACACAATAGTTGGGTGTAGTGTAGCTGTCACCAAACACATAAAGCTTACTCATTTAGTTTCCTTTGCAGTCTTTTCTTAAACATTTCAATTTTAATCTTGCTTGATTCAGCATGTTTGTGTATTTGCAATAGTGTATTTACTACTCCGTATTTCACGACTGCATCATTTACGTCTTTAACATCATCCGGCCAGTCTGGTATGCTTACTTCAAATTTGTATTCAACGGCTGCATCTATAATACTTAACCCTGCTTTGTCTTGATCAGGAACAACAATAATCCTACGCTTTAGTTGTTTTAATAGTTGTGCTTGCTGTGGACTAATAGTATCATGCATAACTGCCAAGCCACTTATACTCAATGCATCAAAAATTCCCTCAGTTACAATTGCACTAGTCCAGTCTGCTTTTTGCAAGTCATACCCAAACACATACCCAGGTTGCTGACTGTTAATAAACTTGGGTGTACGATTGTCCAAGTACCTTGACGTATGCCCAACAATTCTATTTTTGTATGTGTATGGGACTACTATCCTATCTCGTACCCCACGTTTCTTGTCAACTAAAAACGGATATTCTAACACTATTCTCCTACTTGCTAGATAGTCTAAATATCGTTGATGATCTACATTTCGGGGATCGATTACTTCAACACCCTCTGGAACTTCAGTTTCGTTAAACGCTACATCCACATGGCGTATTTGATTGCGCTCTGCTGTTAAGTCCAGCAAACTCTTGCGTTTAAGACTTTCTAAATTAAGACGTTCAACATCGACGCTGTCTACACCAAGCCATTCTAGAAATCGTCTAGCTTTATAACTCACTGGCCTGCCTGGAGTAAAACTAGCAGTAAATCCGCAGTTAAAGCAATGATAACTCCATTCATCATCCTGTTGCCGTAGTCCGCCACGACTTCGTCGATCCGTTGATTCACCATTGTGAATGCAACACGGAGCATTAAAACTAATCCATCCCGAACTAGTCACTTTATGCTTTGTGGGCAGATAACTGATTATGTCTAACATTATGCTATTATATTAGCACACTTTATGTGTTCAATCAAGTGTTTTGATATAATTTCATGGCCTTTTTCATTCGGATGTCCTTTTGCAGCAAAAAGCTTAATCGATAACTCTTTTTGTTTAGCTTGAAGGATGTTGCGCCAATTCGTTCCAGGGTAAAGTAACGTAGGTGATTGTGTTTTCCAATTATTTCCCAGCACACTGAACTGTAATAATTTTGCGCCAGCCTTGGTAGCAGCATAGTCAAACAAATTAATTGTTTGTCGATAATTGTATTCGCTCCATTCTCGATGATAGCTCATTCCTAGCCACATTTTTTGTAGTTTAAACCAGTTGTCATCAATGTCAGGATTGGGTTGTGTTAACCAAGTTCCGTGCATGTGCCGGTTCCATGGCGGATCTTTCCTGCCTACTTCGTGCAACGGATTAAACCAACTCTGTCTACTGCTGTCAGTTAGACCCACTAGCCACAATGAATCCTGTAGATCTTGGCCGTTGTTGTTTAACAACCAATCCACTGTCCAACGCATGCTTTCGAGGCTGCTACCGGGAAATGCTAGGTTTTCTAATTCAACACTATAATGGTCGGCAACAAGCCCAGCGTAACAATGATCTAACCGATATTTTGTATTTTCAGTATAATGATCAAGTATTCCTTTATCTGGATGTGCACTGAATTGCGGATCCAATAGTTCGTCGCCATAAGTCCAACTATCACCAAATGCTATAATTCGTTTAATAGCCATGTAGTACCTTTTATCTATAGAGTATTTGAGTAATTTTTCCGCTGTTTAATTTTACTTCTGGTACTGTTATATATCCTTGCCCGGTGGTAACTAGTGAAATACTCGATACTGCATTAGCTGTGACTGTGGCTGTAGCTGTTGCGCCTGTTCCTCGTCCGCCTTCGATGTCAACATTAGGATTGCCTGTGCCATACCATTCAACACCGCCGCCATTTAATGAGATGTTACTAACACGCCCGTCAGCAACTTCCGCAACTGCACTTGCACTATACCCGTATTGGTTAATTTCAAAACGCACCCAATTGTGTGTACCATCAACGTTGATGTAATCACGTGTGTCTTGGTTACTGTACACTGTTTGTGATCCGATATCATACCATGGACCGAGTTGTGAATCACTGCCTTGTGCTTTTACATTACCAGTAAAGTTGTCAAAGTCAAGTTGAAAAGTTGTTAACGTATTGTCTGCGGTGTATGCTATACTGCTATAATTTCTGTCATTGTTTGCAGCTGGTGTATTTTGCTTCAACGGCGAAGGTACTTCAAGTATTGCACTTTCTACATAGTTTGGATAAACACTGTCAACAATATCCACTTGCCCTCTGCTGCTAGAATATGCATCAGTGAAAACTGCTTCAAACAATTCGCCACTTGCTCTTTCCAAACTCCAACTGGCAGTCTGAGCTTCAATACTGCTCAACAACTCATGCGATAAAACAACTTTAGCACGACCATATGCTGCTGACAATATGTCCAAGTCCTTGACAGCCAGTAGTTCCTCGCCGTCGGTGCTCATCATTCTGAATGTGATCGTACTACCTGAAATATTTACAGGCTTTTGATCTTGGTTGATAAATTCAAAAAGAATAACATTATCAACTCCTAGGTTCACTTTAAGTTTCTTTGCATACACCGGTTGCCATCTCCTTTGAAAATACGCACCACTGGTGTCGACTAATAACACCTGTTGCTTTTGTTGATATAAATACACAGTGGTAGAATACATTAATTATAACTCCAATACAAGGTATTTATGGGCGTAGAACTCTTCCAAAAGATCGCCGAGCGATATCCATTTATTACGTTTTGCACATATGCAAAAAACGAATATGTCGGTGTGGTTCAAAATCGCGATGATCAAGTTACAACTATATACGATTTTGGTAGTATAGTAAACGATCAACAAAAACGAGATTTTATCGAACTAGCATCACAGTGGTGGTGGGAAAGCAATCGCAGTATACCCATCAACATTTTTCTCAAAAATGATTGGGAACAATTTAGGCCTTATCTCAGAACATTTATCAATAAGGACCTGGATATATTACTCGGACCTGCAACAAGTTTAGCAGAACTGTCACGTAAGAAAATTAAACGCCGTAGTATTACTCTTGTTCGCAGAGTAGATTAAGATGCAATGCCACTAGTGTTGCATAGCTAACAGCATGCGACTTCTTAAACACAAACCCATCACTACTATCACCATCCCATACACTAGCAAACACCTCATTCCATGGCTTGTTTTTCAAGTGTGCTTTACCGGGTCGAATAACAGATATAAATGCAGCCATACGCTGTATGCTGTCTGGGCGCATCTCATTGAGTAGCTGTGCGTAGTTGCCTACATGCACTAGTTTTTGTGCAAGATCGCTGTTAGTCCACATCAAGTCCCATTGGGGTTCTTTTGCTAACAATTCGTCATAGTGCTGCTGATCTCGTATAGATGTGTACACACTCATGTTGAGAAAGTCCAGTTTAAAGTACCCACGACTTTCAGCTTCGTCGTATGTTATGCTAGCACAATTGTTTTTTGCATCATACGGCACAGGCGTAACATATACACCAGAATTATGACGTCGACCTTGTTCGTTTTGCCTAGCAGAAGTACATTGAATTAAATCAATGATTGCTTGCCTGTCAGCAAAGTCAATGTCGACGTCTGCACTCATACTAAGTCGCGAATAAACGAAGTAATATTTGCCACCAAAAACAACCCTGCTGCATATGTAAACCATTGCCCAAGATTAACTGCTGGCAGCTCTGCAACATAGATTGCTTCGCCAAGCACAACACCACCGTTGTACAGTGCATAACATGCACCTAGATATGCAGCTACTTTTATCACACTAAGATAAAACTTTTTGTCTTTGTGCTTGGGTTTCGATTTAACTTGTGAAATCTTTGGTCGAGTTAGTCCCATTGGTATCTCCTTTTGTTGCTTTACTTATAACACACATAATACAACTTGTCAACCTTTACCAGCCTGCACGTTTAAGTATTTCTTCTGCATACGCTTTGTCATCTGGATAATCTTTAAACTTTTTCTGCCAAAAGTCTGGATCAATCCAAGGCCACACTATTTTAATTTGATCACCATTCATGTTCTCAAGATAATCTTGTCCAGACTTGCTGTTAAACAACAACCATGGACTAATGCGTCCAGTTGATATTGCAAATGCTACAGTGTTTTCGTTTCCATATCTTAAAAAGTCGTGTGACGGATTGCCAGTTTTGTCACTCCATTTCATGCTGTACTTAATACCACGCTCAAGTGCATCTTGTAGTGCCTCACGTTTTATGTATTGTTGCAAGTATTCATCATACAATGCTTCTTTACACCAGTGATCTATCTTTTTATTATTCGAGAGCAACCAGTTTAAAAACTTGGGCACGTTTATAGCATTAATAGCTTGGCAATGTCTTCCCCATGTTACAAACGCTTTATAGTACGGACTTTTAGCAAAATCTGCAAATGTTTTTATTTTAGCACTGCCCTGTGTTGTTTCATAGAAACGCAAATAGGCTTGTAAACCTATTTGTACACCTACTTCTTTTTCTTCTTGAAATCTCTTTTTTGGTTCACACAAATGAACAGACAAACTGTTTTCTCGTTTGAACTCACGCTTGCAATATTTGCAAACATAGACTTCACTTTTTGTCTGCGGTGCCGCTGTCACGCATGAATTCCTTCAGTTCTTTGTTGGTTATTAACTTACTTAGTAAGTCAATTTCATCTGCCTTCATTGTAGGATACAACTCCATCAACGTTTTCTTTGCTATGCTGTTGCCTTTGTCTTTTTTCTTTGGCGCAATCCATTGGTGTCTGTGATTTCCCATACCTGGACTGACACTTGTTGCACACAACCATTGTAGTTTTGGATGTTTGTTGATGTCAAAAAAATGCTTGTTAAAACGCTCGTTGCAGGATATCAAGTAATATTCTTGTAGCTCGCTGCTTCCCTGCACACTGCTTCCCCAGCGTATCATCAGATAGTTTGAAAACTTTTTGCGCTCTTCATCAGTGAGACTGTCGTAAAAGTCTCGGTCTTTACTATCAAAGCAACGCATTTCGTTTGCTATGTTAAGCTTGTCACTCATTAAAATGCCTGCGTGATGTCAACAATTTCACAGTTCCTAGAGATATCTTTAACAAAGTACACACAGCGGGGATTAGGGCTGTCATCAATTGGTACTGCCAGCATCTGTCCATTCTTCAACTTCGGCACATACCAAGTTACATCTTGATACACATCAACAATTTCAATGTCCAAGTAAGTAGGAGCAAAACTAGTCAATGGGTTAAATTCAAAGACTTTGAATCCTCTGTCATTGATACTAGTAAGTGCCAGCATTTCTAAATCGCCTACATCTGGTTCGCCAATCAACACTTGCCAATCTATGGGCATTTTCATAGTAGTATTGCCAATTTTAAGAACCAGAGCTGGACTGTTAAACGTTTCTAAAAAAATCAACGGAATGTAAAAATGATCCGGATTTGCTGGATCGCTATTATCAAAGATTGCAAAACGCATATCATCAATTTCTTCCGGCAATGCATCCAACTCGAATACAGTATTATCTAGTGTTAATATTTTCATAGTTTTTTACATTCTCTATTATTGGTATTTAAATTTTGTGTTACTAGTATACACAATGTTATTAACATTGTCAATTATCCCGGATGAATCCTAGTAGTTTTTTAAAAGAGTCCAGGTCTTTATACTCAAGTCTTGTTTGCTTCCATTGCCCGTATAATGTCTTTACTGCATTTAGCTCATGTATGCTTGGGTTACGGCCAATTATAGTGCATGTTTTTATAAATTCTACTTTAAAATCTTCCCAATCACTTAAAAAGTTTTTTAACTGAATTTTATGCACATCAGAGTTACGAAGCATTGCTTGCCCGTTTTGAAACCAGTTTGCTTGTAGCGAACTATCTTTGAATAGTGCATTCATATAAGCCCATTCAAAGTGATCGCCTGTGTCTATATAAAAATTGTAGACTTCATCATCTCGACCTGCTAAATCGTGCGGGTTTGTGTGCGAATAACTATCAGTCACCGGGTGACCAAGTACAATGTGCACTGCATCAGGTGGCAAAGTAGGGTCATGCTCTACAAAATCATATGTAAATTCAAATTCGGGCCAGTTTCGAGTATTAAATGATTTATTAATCACAGATGTGTAATTTAAAATTTTAAGCTTGTTGCTAGTTGTTAACTCGATATCATCGGGCATCTTATAACAATGTGCATTATTTAATAAGTTTAAACACCTAGAAAAAAAGTTACCACACGATCCGGGTAAAAATGCTATTGATACATATTTCATTTGGTCTTACTCCTCCCATTTCAACTTTTCTACAGTAAATGGATAGTTTGCTTCTTTGTAAAATTGTTTACGTTTGGTTAAGTGCCTTTTAGCAAATCTACAAGTTGATGTTATGTCCCAAATTTGCACATGATCTTTATCTTCTGCTTTTCGAATACCGCGGCCAATACTTTGTATAACTCGCACAAAACTCTTACCAGGTTCGAGTAACACAAGATTAAAAATACGTGGTAAATTAATACCCACAGCCGCAACACCGTATGTTGCAATAATAATTTTACCAGTTGATGTGGCTATTTCATCATACTCATCTTGTCGGTCTTTGGATTTAGTTGCGCCACTAACAAATACAGCGTTGTCGCCTAGTCTGCTCAGTAGTTCATGTCCGGCACTAATACGGTCTACTAGCACAAGAGTATTACCGGTTTTGTTTACTTCTAAAACTACTCCAGAGATTGTGTCTAGTCTGCCCTTGTCTTCGAACAGATATTTTAGTTCACTTTGATAGTTTGTAAACTCAGCATTGTCTACTAGTTGCACAACATTCACATGGCAGTTTGCAAGTACGCCCTTTTCCTGTAGCTCGCTGGCTGCAAGTTGATTGATCACTGGGCCCAGCCCAACGTGCAGTGCTTGAAATTCAAATTGTTCTTTGGGCACTGTGCCTGTTAATCCCCAGCGCAGTGGTATCTGACTCATTACACCAGTTAGCAGTGTTTTTAGTGCATCTGCTTTTGCCATGTGAACTTCGTCAACAATAACAGCTACTACGTCCTCTAAGAACTCGTGTATTGTAATATCCACTTTATGATTCTTGGTATTCTTTAGCAGTACATTCAAGCTTTGCCATGTACAGATTGTGTGCTTGTGCCCAAATTCTTTTCTATCACCATAAAACACACCCACATCTAATTGCATGTTTATATAGTCTGCTTCAGTTTGTGTTACCAGACTTTTGTTTGGCACAATAATAATACTGCGTCCGTAAGTTTCGACACGTTCGCTTAATGCCGCAGTCATAATAGTCTTGCCTGCACCTGTTGCAATTTCTTGTATACATTGTGGGTTTTCTAAAAAACTGTTTACAATTTCAACTTGGTAATCACGCAGCTTAACTGGCTGCCCCACTGCTGGATGATTCTTTGGCCAAAGTATATCAGCATAAGATTCCTCAGTAACCGGCTCAAACTTAAACGTGGTTCGATAATCTCTATTGTCTTGGACTTCGATATCGTAGTTAAAGTCTTCAAGTATAGGAATAATGTCGGGCAGCAAGTTTAAATATGTACTGCCACCCATTTGGAAGTATGCAACTTTGCCATCCCATCGGCCTAGTCGCACTGCCGGCAAATATCTTGCATGTGGCACATCATACTTAAAAGTGTTAACCAGCTTCTTGCGAACATCCAGTTCTAAGCCAGTGATTTTTAAGTTGACTTCGTCGTTTATTACTAGTGTTGCTGTTCTCATAATGTATTGTACCACATTTTTTCCATATAGTCAAGCTATATTGGTTAATAAACAAATACTGATTGTATGTTGTTGTAATTTTTTAAGTTGTCTAAAACTAATTGCTTGTTGTCATACCTTAACTGTGCTATTTTGATATGCCCAGTGGTTAGCTCAGGGTCGCCCCATTGGTAGCCTTTATCATTGAAGTATGTTGCATTAGCATCATAAAACTCTTTGCATTTATGAATAAAAAAGTTGTCAGTGTTATCATAAAAACCAACTTGGAAGTCTACACTGTAGTGCAAATTTGGAACAAAATCATGATGGTGGTCGTCATCATCGATTGCTAGTGCGTCCAGCGGCTTGCCAACATCAGCATACAGAGTGTACATTCCACCAAAGTCAACAGTGTTTACAAATAACTTATAATCATCTTCGGTGAACCGCTTAGTCTTTGGCAAATCAAAGTACACCACTCTAAATTTTGGATCAAGGCGTGTATGCCCTTCGCAACGATGTACAGTTTGATTGATATGACTAAGGCACTGTCGTAATTGATTTCCTTGTTCAGTCTGAAAAATAGGATTAGTTTGCCAAGTATCTAATTGTCCATGGTGCAACTCAAATACACTGTGCAGGTAATTCAAGGTATCTTGATCATCGATGTCAGAAATATTTCTAGTAAACATACCTGGGTGTATGCTATTACAAGTGTTGATATTTTGATTTAAAAAATCAACTGTATACTGTGCATTCCACTGATCATTGAGATTGTACAATGCCCAAGGTTCGCTAATAGCATCTTGGCGTTGTTGTGCGTGTAAGAATCTATCAATCCATTTTGGCAGGAAACTACTAGAGATTAAATCAAAGTTTAAATCATAGGTATCTTGATGATTGTCTTTTTTACTAAGCCTAACAGTTATGTTCTTCATGTAATTTTGTTTTTCTCTTAAAAGGACGGGCAGCGCATTGTTGCAACTGCCCGTCAAGTTTTAGATCGCCTAGGAGCTAGATATCTGGCGATCTACTTCACCTACGGCGCATAACAGTGTTCTCTGCAAGTTCTTTCCAATTCGGAGATACTTTTGTAAGATCAGCTATTTTGAGTGCCATACGTAAACTCATTTCACGTAGTGTTTCTTTTTTGTCGTTCATAAAGTCAAGTATTGCGTTTTCTTGTTCTTTGGATATATCGTATCCATTAAACAGTTCGCCTGTGTTGCAAATTTGTTTGATGCGCAGATATTTGTCACGCATTGTATCCAATGTAAGATCTAGATAGTGACAACGGCTCTGCAATGCTTCGAGGTGATCCTGCATTTTTTTGCTGCGAATGTTTTCAAACTTAACGTTGGTAATAAAAATAACACCGCCTTTGAATTCAAACTTGTTTGGAATACCTTCTGCACGAAGTTTTGCACTATCTGCATTCCAATGCAGTACACGCTTCTTGCCACTGTCTAGTGCAGCTTTTAGGATGTTGAGACTGAGCTCATCCATTAGCACACTGTCACAGTCATCAAATACCAGCACATGATTCTTGTCTGCGTGTTCATATAATTTAGCATACAATCCTAGTGCAGTCATTGCACCTTTAACTACTTCATATTTGATACTGCGCCCAGCAATAGCATCCATCATCGAACTTTTGTCTAGTTCTTTTTCAACACCATATGATTTACCCACACCCGGAGGTCCAGTTACAATCATTGCACGAACATCGCCTGCGATAACCGCTTTGGTCATATCGTGTAAGATATCGAATCGAGTTTCAATGCGTTTCATTACTGCATCATCGGATTCAAATTTAATTGTTTCTGCTTGTTTTTGCTTTAGTTTAGGCATTTCTAGCTCCTTACAGTGTTTGCTTTTTTAGCTTATGTATAACATTATAAGATAGTTTTATCGTGCTGTCAACCTTTTAGTTAACAATATAGCAAATAATTCCAACAAGTGCAATTAAAGACATAACATCGGAAGTAAATCGAATTGCTAAATTTTTAAATGAACTCGTCATTTTTTACCCTTGGGTCCTGGGTTTGCTTTTGGCCGTCCTCGTTTGCGTTGCCATGGATTTATCAAAAGTTCTTCAGTGCGAGCATTAGGTTCACAGACTGTGATTTCGTTGCCCTTGGCTAGCCATTCGTCAATAACCTCTTGCGGGGTGGGTTCATGATTTGACAATATAATTTCCTTTCTTTATCTTAAATAACGATCAATGCTATTGCAATTACAGGAATTACAATAAATGCAACAGTCAAAGATACGTGTATGATTTGCCATATAAGTTTATTCATTGTATTAACTCTTTTTGCACTTTATAATCATGTTAAGTGCATCGGTGTATGTACTCATATCATTGACTAATGCATCAATACTGTCAAGTATAACTAACTCAACTAGTACAGCAACTTCGTCACGTTGCTTAGGTGGTAATGTAACAACCCAATCAAGTAGATCGCTTTCTTTATCCACAGACCAAATTTTATCTAGTAGATTTTTTTGATATTGTGATAATCCATCATTTAGCATTATTACGTTCCTTGAACATACGCTTGAGTACATATTTGTGTTTGTTAAAGTAATAGGTGTCGTCGTAACAAACTAACTCGTTGGTCCAGTTATAAATTTCATCTCTGTGTTCAAACCACTTGTCTTGACAAAATTTCCTAAACTCTGAAATTTGCATAGTTGTGTACTCCTGCGTTTATAATAATATACTAGCATAGTGTATCAACAATGTCAAGAAAAAAGCACCCGCAAAGGTGCTTTTAACATAGTTTATGTGTTATTCTTTACCAAGCCGACCATATTGCTGGGCATCTAGCTGTGCACGTAAATACATCGCCTGCTTCTAGTGCAAAGAACCAGCCAAGATATGTTGGAGCATCGCTAGGTCCTGTTGGTGTATATCCTTCTGCAACAAATGGGGCAGACCCATTAATTAAAATGTTGCTTCTATCTGCAACGTGATCCTGCCACGATTCACCGTCAGCAATTGTAGCATAACCTGGCCATGGATAAGGTTGTAAAAATCCTACACCTACTAGATTATAGCTCTCAGTGATACCTTTGCTGCCCAATGATGCATCTTCGGTGTTTACTCCATCTGTGCTAAACCACAATGTTCCGAGATTTAACGAACCCGAATTAACTGTTACACTCAATGTGTGATCATGAACTTCAGCGTGATCATCATCTTCAAATGTCCAGGTTCCGATTAACTCGTAGCCTTCCTCAGAATCTGGACCAGGTCCGGCCCAGGCGCCTGTTCTGCTAACTGGAGTCACTGCACCTGTTTGTACTTCTGTGCCGTCCCAAAGGATGGTTATATCCGCGGTTGATACACTTGTAGCTAGCAATTTTACTGTTCTTAATGCCATATTTATTTCCTAAACTTGTTTATTCAAACCCGCAGTGTTAGGCAGGCCGCTTTAGTGCGTAGCCATACCCGGTAATTATAACAACACTACTCAACTGCGGCCGCTGTAGTGCTTGCGCTATTACAAATGTATTTAGCACCAATGCTGAGATATTATATTATCTTTAACACTGTGTGGTTTGGGATTTCCGTGAAATATCAGCACACTTGCTTCTGGTGGCACAACACTTGGGGCGCCAGGGTCTTTGTGTTTTCTATACCGAAAATCATATCCACCGTGCATTACTTGCCATCGATAACTGAGGATTTGGTCAGAATTATAAAACGCAACATCGTTTTTTACTTTTTCAAAAATATAGTCCTGATCTCCATGCCATGGACATCTTGGATTATCAATGATCGATTTTGGATCAAATTCATTGTACACATATGCATAGTCCTTTATATCAAACCACATCACACTGCTATTAATTGCCCATTTACTACTTTTCATAAGATATTTAAAATCTCGTGCTGCCCAAAATTTATCTTTGTTAACTTGCCACAACCAATCGATATTCCCCACAATGACAGTGTCAAGATCAAAATACAACATTTTTACTTGATCTTTTAAACAGTTTTGTGTGTTAAAGAGTTGTATCTTGTACCACCAACTACGCTTGGGTCCCCTAACGCCATCCCATTCTTCTAGCGCATGCTTGATGTAAGGGGCAGGCACGTGACGTGTGCTTTCTGTGTACACATGCATTCTAACTTGGGGTGTTAGGTTGCGACATAGACTATTATAAAGTCTATCTACATATGTCCAGTCATACAGTGTGTCATGTATTAAGCATGCACAATCTATCACATCATTTACTCCAGTGAGTCGCTTAATCTTTTTAGCCATAGTCCTTGTTCTATTTCTGGCACAGTGTATTCAGTGTGGCATATTTCTACAAACCACTGTTCTCTATTTGTTGATGTAGGGGTTTCGATGTTTTCTAAATGTGTACTAACTGGATATGCAAGACTGCTCGAATCAGTTAGCACAGTTGCACCGGCAATTGCTGCACTAATACCAGGGCCGCTACAATGATTCACTACTGCATGATATCCGTAGTCAATGTTGTATTTGTCATAAGTGTCGTCCACTCGTATAGGTTGTTCCATTGTACAATTAACAAAGTTTTCCAACATAAATCGATGTGGGGGGATAAATGCAGGACTGCGTGGATGCGGCCTAACTACTATTGGCCGGTCTGTATACTTGCGTAGATCGGCAATAGTTTTCCTGGTCCAAGTTGGAAGATCAGGCATGTTTTCCCATTGCAAACTTTTACGATGCTGTAATGCTATCAAAATACTATCATTTTGCTGTGGCAACTTGTCTAATTTTAACCCCAGGGCAGCAGGTCTATCCCAGTCTAAATTTTGCTGATGTCCGTAATAGCCATTGGCATTGATATTGTTAACTGCTATTTTCCAAGTTATTTCACGATCAAGTGCACCAACATCAATTACAATCACTGGTTTATTTTGACTGCGATAGTGATCGTATACTTGTTTGTTCTTTGCCATGCGCCCGTTCCACAATACACTCCATATTACAACAGCATCACAATCTAAACTATTTTCAACTGGCGTTATACCTGCTGCTCTGCAACTATTAAGAAATGCTTCCAGCACGGTGGGGCTGTTCAGTGCACACTGTTCCGGATAATATGCTATGTTAATGATCATGGTTATAAATACTCGTATGAAACGTTATACAGTAGTTACCACATTTCATCAGGAGGGCTTGGAATTATACGGCCAACGGATGATTGATTCATTTGAGCAGCATTGGCCCGACAGCGTCGACATGATTGTTTACACAGAAAATTGCACCCCGAGAATAACCAAGAAGAATGTACGATGTGTTGATTTACTTAGTGTTAGCAATGAATGTAAAAGTTTTGTTGAAAGACACAAAAACAACCCAGAAGCACACGGTGGATTGGGCCCTCACAACCAAGGAGAATGGAGTGAACGCAAACATTTTAAATGGCAAGGTGTGAGATTTTGTTACAAAGTGTTTGCAGTGCACCACGCAGTAAACACTGTTGACAGCGATTGGATTATTTGGTTAGACGCAGACAGCCACACTCATAGCCCATTAAGTGTTGAATTTTTAGACAGCATTAGCCCAGATGATTTTATTGCAACCCACCTAGGACGGACTGATAGATACCACAGCGAATGCGGATGGGTGGGGTACAATCGTCGACACCCATTGGGCATTGAGTTTGTTAATGACTTTGCCGGAATGTACATCAACGACACCATGTTTAATGAACGTGAATGGCATGACAGTTACTTGTTTGATGTGCAGAGAAAACATTACCGCGATAACAAAGGTGCAAGCTTTTATGATCTCAATCCCGAGCCTGACACCAAGGGACTAGCAGGACACCCGTTTATTAACAGCAAGCTAGGAATGTATTTGGATCACATGAAAGGTGATCGCAAGCAACGTGGACACAGTAAAGCAAAAGAAGTTAGGCTGCACAGCAACCACCCGTACTGGAAGAAGATTTTAAATGTATGAAAAACATGGTTGGTGGTTCCCAGACCAAGACACACACTTTGTAGAAATGCTGGATAAAAATATACGCAAAGGTTTTGAACCAGTGTATCAAGAACCAGTACGCAATAAAAGTTTACGATATGTAAAGCAAAAAAGTGTTGCACTTGACATTGGAGCAAACATTGGCTTGTGGAGCAGAGATCTTGCACTGCATTTTGCACAAGTTATTGCATTCGAACCAGTGAGCGACTTTCGTGATTGTTTAATTAAAAATGTTGCTAACAATAATATAGACATTCGTCCTTATGCATTGGGACCAGAAGATACCACCATCGATATGGTTGTTACCAATGGTAATACCGGCCACAGTCATGTTGACAACAATACAATTGGCAACGGATCCATTGACATGCACAAGTTAGATAGTTTAGAATTTGATGCTGTTGATTATATTAAAATTGATTGCGAAGGCTATGAACTATCCATACTACAAGGCGCAAAACAAACTATTAAAAAACATCGTCCAGTAATTGTAGTTGAACAAAAACTACACAAGGACACAGGCATAACCGAAGAAACACAATATGGCAGTGTCGAATTACTGAAAAGTTGGGGAATGGTTCAACTAGCTAATGTGAGAAACGACTGTATACTAGGCTGGTAAGTGCGGTTCAAAGTGTCGATATATTTCACCATTTCGGCTTTGTGTAATAGTCCAATGTGCTTGACATAAATTATTCAACCACTGTTCTCTGTTGGGCATTTGAGGACTAAAAATATCTCTAATATTATGATTTGCAACGTCCCACGTTACTGCACTTTCTTCACTGACAAATGTTGGTACACCCTCTAATACGCTTAACACACTGCTCGAGCTGTTGTAAAATACTGCGGCCTTTGCGCCCTTAACATCTTGTTGAAGTGTACGTTTGGTACTGTCAACAATTTCAACGTGTTGATGTTGGCCGATTAATTGTGCCCATGGTTTGTCCATAGTACCAGGATGCGGACGTATTTTAATAGTAGTGCTAACTTGACTGCGTATAATTTTTAATGTTTTTTGTAGCCAAGCTATTTGGTCAAATCCTTTGGCATTCCAGCCGTTATCACGCTGCAAGCATATTAAAATATGATCACCATAATTTTTCCACGGCTTTATTTCGAGTCCTAACGTATCACGCACCATATACCAATGAGTGTGATTACTGTTACTGTTAGCATATTCACCTTCGTTGTAAAAAACACTGTCAAGACTGTAACGCAACCACATGTTTTCGTGTTCATTGTGAAACTTAAAGCAACTTCCATCAATGCTCATAACTCTGCCGCCAATTGCCCGTTGATGATTAATAATAGCTTCTCTATGATAAATGTGCGGACCACTATAGCTCATACCAACCCACCCAATGATTACTGCTAGTTTTGCACGATGTAATTGCCGATCACGCAAATTTTCATCAACCAACACACGTGCACCACATTGTCTTGCGCCGTCTGCAAATGCTCGCATGATCTGTACTTTAATATTATGATTGCGAATCTTAGGAAGACTGCTCAAGTACACAACAACATCATAATCCCACGTCATCTGCTGTAGTTCTCCTGTAATATGTGCCAGGCAGTTCCGTCTTGCATTTCCTTGGGTGTAAATTGATTGTATGCTAAATTGCAGCAAAGATTTCTAACTTCAGAAATAGACGGCATGTAAGGAGTTGCAATTTTCTTTAAGTCTGTGTTGGCCAATGGCTGCGCTGCATTTGGTCCCATTGTGAACACTGGCTTTCCAAATATCAATGCTTCTACCGCAGCAATACTGTTGTAAGTTACCAAACAGTGCACATCTTGAGATAGTGCCATTTCCATTGTGTCCACATTAACTCGAGCATGTCGGCTTTGTTTTTCCCTGACTACAATAGGCCTGTCAGTGTGCTGTTTAATTTCATCGATTGTTGCTTCTAACCATTCTGCTAAATCCACACTCCAGTAAGATAATGCTTTTTGACTAGGAGGACACAACAGTATATTTCTGCCCTGCGTGTGCCTTTTAATCGTAACACCTGTTTTGAGAAATCTATCATCACGGCATTGTTGATACAATGGTGCGCTGTACTGTAACGCATTTTTAGTAATTCGATGATATTTTTTATGCTTGCCGTTGCCAAAATAGCCAGTGTCAATGTAGTAAAAATCTCGTTCTTCTTCTATACATCTATGTATTACTTTCTTTTTAGCAATACCCCTTACTACAACTGGTACTGACAAATCAGTTAATTCTACGTGCTTGCTTGCTCCAAACACCCCGTTGGACCCTAATAAAAAACTCTCTACTATTACATCCAACTTTGATTCTCCTTTCGATTGAGTAACGCCAGCGTCAACAATGCCCATACAGCCCGGGTTATTATGAGATCGTGTTATACGTTCAACGATGTTGTCCATACTGTCTTCGTTAAATATACCAAAAGGGTCGCGGCGTAGTTTTAATAAATCTTTAATATCATTTCTAATGTCTTCTGGTAGTGTCAAATCACTTACACTAATTGTGGGATTGTTTAACGTTTCCAAGTATTCGTTATGATATGCATTCCACACATCAGCATACGCACAATCTTCATAATTTTCAAACCATGGGCCTCCTTCAGTGTAGTGCAAAAGTTTAGGGCTACCGTCACGAGGTTCTACATACCAGTCTGTTAACCAATTCCATTCTGGGGCAACTTTTCCAATTTCTCTATCTTTGAGCCAACTAAACCTGTGCAAGTATGCACCTGTTATATCTGAGTCGTTAACAACATCAACAGTTATTTTTTTATTGCCCTTGTGTGCGCAATTCCACACAACCATGCTGCTCCAGTTTTTACGTGGATAAACTGTTTGTTGTTGCCCATCCATCTTTACACCTTCTTTGGGAGTGTAATCATGCTGAACACAAGTTACCGCTTTTTTGGGATCAACTTCCTCGATGAGTTTAGCAATATCGTCCACTAGTATCATATCACTATCCATGAAGATAGCAGTACCTTCGTAATTGTTAAGTGCTGGTACTAAAAAACGAGTGAACGTAAATTCTGTACTTGCAAGTTTATCAACTTCGCGACTATAAAATCCACGCATGCGTAAATCGTCTTGTTTTAGAAATTGTATGTCTACTGGAATAGTTGCATGTTTTAGTATGCTGTAACGACACACATCGGCAGCAATAGGTTCGCGGCTGTCCCAACCAATGTAAACTGTGAGAATATCTGTCATTAGTCTCTTCTTTCAATATCATCTTCACTGAGTTTGGTGCCCATCCAAACTTCGATTACTTTAGCAGTAACATTGCCAACATTAGTTGCTTTGTGCCAGGTGTGTGCAGGAATATCAATACTTTGTCCTGATGTATATACTATACTTGACTTGTCGCCGTTGGCAAATTCCAAGTCCATGCGTATATCGCCTTCGACTACATGCCAATGTTCACTGCGTATAAAATGTCGTTGATCACTCAGCGGCGTTTCAGTTCCAAATGCAAGTTCTTTAACGGCCCACCCCGGACCATTGTGCAATACTGTGTAGCTTCCCCACGCACGTTGTGTTGTGGGTTGACTCCACTCCTTGAGTATCCAACTACTGCTATTCTTTTTATCTTCGCCGCCGACACCGAACACAAACTCTACATCCGAATAAACCATTTCTGGAATGTTGTCTTTGGTTCTGTCACCGCCGTTGGCAAATACAATTTTTGTTTGACTACTTGCTGTAGACAGCAATTGAAAAATTGCACCGCATGCTGTGTTGTCATTGTCATTGAACCCAATAACTTCATCTACACATGCTAATTCTTTAATAATAGAACAGCGCTCTTCAAAGGACATAAAAGGGCGACCTTTTTTACGTGCGAGCCATTCATCGCTATTAACTCCTACAACAAGCTTGTCGCCAAGTTCTCTTGCTGCCTTAAAATATGCTATGTGCCCGCTGTGAAGTGGATCAAAACCCCCTGTGACTAAAACTTTTCTCATACCCGATATCCTTGATTTCTTTTCACGTTCCATGCAATTGCTGTTAACAGTCCTTCGGGCTTGTCATCGTTAACCACAATACGTTCCCCCATCGGCAAGTTAAACAGTATATGGTCATATCGTATTCCGCTTTCCTTGAGAAAAAGTAAGGTTGCATCTTTCCATGGATCGCTTCGAGCAGTTGTAATTATAATAACATCATCTCTTGGAATCATGTCCCACAATTCAACAACCCCAGGAAGTAATGTGTCGTGCCCATCGTCGAACAAACCGTTGTGTTTAAATATGGTCCCATCTAAGTCAAAAAACCACGTGTGTTTTAGATTGTTACTGAGTTCAAATGGTATCATTGTATTTTTGTTAATCCTTTGTTTAGCCAGTACAACCCATAGTAGAAACTACCAATTACACTGTCAATATCGTCTTTAGCATACCCACTGAGTGCTAGCCAAATTAGCCCGTGTAGCAATTCAATTTTTGACATATATTCAGGCAATAGTTCTTCAAACACATTTTCTGCAATTTCAGCAGTAGGCGCAACAGGCATGATGATTTCACAAGTGTCATCGTCGATGTGTAGTTTAAATTTGCGCCGATTAAAGTTATCATATCCCCCAATGGCACTGTAGTAAACTTTGGCAAAATCATATATTGGATCGCCAAAAATACCAGGTTCATCAAAATATCCCCTGGGATCAATAAACCAAGCTTTGAGATTATTATCAATAATTGTATTGGAAAAAGTTGGATCACCATGTATAGGAGTAAACCATGTTGTTTGTAATGCATTATTGATTTGATTCCACAAGTGCGAATGTGTACTATGAAATATATTAATACATTTTACGCCATTGACTGTGAAACTTGCTTTATTAAATCCAGGTATAATCTTACTAACACTGTTTACTCTATTTTGTGTTTTTTCAATGTAAACATGTTTTATTTGATCATTGTTAGCAGGCTGTTGCCCTTTGCTGTGCAGGTCTTGCAGTGTGTAAATAATGTCTGCTAGCATACTGCGCTGTTCTCTTGCAGTAAGATCCTGCAATTCCCACACATGCTGGCCTTTAACTCTAGACATTGTAAGATATTGCGAGTCTACTCCTACGCTTGGTATTCTTTTAAAACCCAAATCATTGATTGCACTGTACCACGCATGCTCTTGTGTTATCAAGTGTGCATAGTCAGAATCGATTGCTTGTTTTACAACAACATCGTCTTGCACATCAACATTATTAAAGAATCTACAAAATCCTAGTTTGCTGTTGTTTGCTTCTATTGCCCCGAAGTCACCGAGTTCTTCGAGATGGTGTTCTGTAACTGTATCAAAGTCACTAACATTATTACTAAACCACTTAACAAACTCACCGCTAAGTGGTGGTTTTGGAAAATGCTCTTGCGTAGGGAAATAAAATATACCTGGCACGCCGTTTGTTTCACTGGGTGACTCTACAAGCCCATCTGGTTGCATACTCCAACGACAAGTAAATGCATCAGTTAAGCACACAATAGGACGATCGGCGTTATCCGGAAAAGGTGCAATATGATTGATGATCAAATCACTCCAAGTTAACAACACTGGTTCATCTTTGGGCACTGCATCCAGTGCTTGAGCAATGCCGGCACAAGTACCTGTTTCATTTGCACGAATTAATTTGTATTCAACATCAGGGCTATCAACTTGTAAATAGTTTTCCAATTGTTCATACAAGTAATCACCGATAATAATAAAACGTGCATTTGGGAATTTGTCAAACAAATGATACAGCAAAGGCTTTCCGTGCACACTAACCAAGCACTTGGGTTTGTTCCACGTGTGATGACGCAGTCTACTTCCGCGGCCCCCTGCTTGTACTATTACATTCAACGTCATATGCTAACAATTCTTTCAGGTAACGGAATATCCCAAAGTTTGCCTTTGTTCCAGTAGTAAACTCCGTTGACCATGTCTGGATAATTGTTGTACACATGTTGAAAACTCATGCCACTGAACACAAAACTTTCCAGCTTCCACAGTTTTCTTTCTCGCATACAATGAAATGCAGCATCGATGTTGCGTGGAAACATAAAGTCACGCATTTCGTCTCCTGGGATTTGTGTTAGTTCTGTCCAGTCTAGAGAACTGCGAAACAATGCTACACCAAAGGTCCAGCCTGCATTGTGTGTACTGTAAAAGTCTAAACTAAATCCGTCCAACTTGTGCTCTACTAGATAGTTTTCAGCATTGTGGATTTTATCATTGAGTGCATCCCACCTGTGCGTTAAAAACTGTGTGTCGTCTGCGTCAATCATCCAGAAGTTGTCACTGTTGTCTTTGCTTAATTCAAACCCTGTTAAGTTGGCGGTTGCCATGTTGCGCTTACGGGGTTTAAGCTCTTTGAGATAACTTACTAAACTTCTATCACTAGCAACAAATTTTGTTTGCGGATAATCAATAAAACAAGTGTCTAATATTTTAGGACGACTTCCATCTTCTTCGGTTCTGTCACACAATATCCACGTTGGGTAATCTTTAAACGTTTCCAACCAAAAACGCAGACAATGCACCGCATGCATATCCATTCTATCGATTTTTAAGAACACATTGGTTTTCATAATTGATAGTCTTTCATTTGTCTTCTCTCACTAAAGTGTATGCTGCAATTAACTGGTCAAGAAGCTCTTTAATTGTAACATTTGTTAAACTTAATTTACATATGTCTTGAAATTCATTGTCGCTTATAAATCGACCGTTAGCTCTAGCAACAGCACCCGGATCGCCGCCAATGATCCAACGAGCTATTTCAGGCTTGTCACGGTAACGGGCATACACAACGCTGTCTACTCTTTCGTATATTAGTGCTTCCCCGGGTATCATCCACGCATTCCAGTAAAAATTGTTCTTTGAAATTTACTATTGTCACTGTCTATACTGTTTATTAAATCAAATTCGAGTTCAAATTTATCAAGTGTTGCAGCAAGAGCACTTACATCTTTAGGCAAGCACATTCCGCCATATCCCCTAAGACTATTGTTTGCATCTAAATAAATGTTTTTAGTTTTGCCGGTTAATGCATACGTTTCTTTCACTGTGCTATAATTACAATCAAGTTTTTTGCACAACTCGTAAAATATATTAGCAAATGTAATACGCAATGCAGCATACGAATTGTTAAAATATTTAAGCATCTCTGCTTCCGTAGGAGATAATTGTTTTACATTTTTAGGTAGATGTCCGTGCACTGCCACAATCTTATTAAACACATACGGATCAGCTGTTCCAATTGCTAACAGCATATGATTGTTAATAAAGTCATCTTCTGCTGCACGTTCTCTTAAAAATTCAGGAGCACAACATATGGTTAGCTTAGAATAGGTATTAATCATTTGCTCTGTAAATCCAGGCTCAACTGTGCTACGAATACATACTATACCTTGATAGTCTATTTTAATCAATTCTTGTATTACTGTTTCAATCGCACTGGTATCACATGACCCGTTAAGGTCTGGTGTAGGTAAGCATAAAAATACAACTTCTGTATCAGTTAAATCTTCAATTTTCGTATCAAACTTTATGTCATGTTCTACTACAATATGTTCTAGAAGTTTAAACCCCGTTGCGTTGGCATTACCTACAACACCCATTCCTACTATGCCAATCTTCATAGTAAACTTTCTACAGTTTTTCTTAACCCTACTTCCAATGGTGTATAATCTTTAAACCCAGTAAGAGACTGCACTAATGTTGTGTCCGGGCAACGACGACTAGCACTACCAATCGGTGATCCAAAAACTTGTAATTTATCTGGGTTGATACCCATTATACCCATTATTAGTTTTGCTACTACACTTATTTTAACTTCGTCTTGTCTACCAACATTTACAGTTTTATTGCTGTGATTGCGTACAAGCATATCGGTCATTTTTACAGCATCGTCTACATAACAGAAGCTACGGGTATCATCGCCTTTGATATAATATTCTCCTGCTTTACAACGTTCTACAAACTCGTTGATAAAAT